>Ga0315274_10012841_pt1 | contig 11935 bp, 17 predicted proteins | sample YL17G02_20_MG_FD_203700 | JGI IMG/M metagenome (GOLD analysis project Ga0315274, IMG submission 203700) | Sediment microbial communities from Yellowstone Lake, YNP, Wyoming, USA - YL17G02_20 | ecosystem: Environmental > Aquatic > Freshwater > Lake > Sediment | place: USA: Wyoming | collected... | reverse complement strand
TTGGTGCCCTATGGAGGAATCGAACCCCCGCCGTACCCAAATCTAGGGTTTATGAGGTATAAGCTCACCGCACTGCCATTATGCTAATAGGGCCATCACTGACTATACATTGGAGCGAATGGAGGGAATTGAACCCTCATCAGAAGTTTGGAAAACTCCCGCACTGCCGTTGTGCTACATTCGCGTAAAATTTTGGAGCGGGTGGAGGGAATCGAACCCTCACATGGACCTTGGCAAGGTTCTAGGCTACCACTACATCACACCCGCGCTCAGGGTCATAAATATACACGACTTTGGAAAAGTGTCAAGCCTTTGCGCTTTTTTATTTATTCGTTTGACATAACAATAGATTTTTGATATGCTTATGTCAATGAGTAAAAGAGGCAACAATCGTGTCTTGGGTGAAGTTGGAGAAAATAATGTCCGTTGTGATTTATCTCAAAAGGGTTACGTCGTTTCAACAAACGATGAAGGTGATAAAGCGGATTTCACTGTCAGAGTCTATAAAAATGGTGGAGAATCAAGGTCGGAATACTTTGGAACACAGACAAAATATGCTGGTGGTGAGGATAAAAATACTTATCAAGTGGTGTTAGAAACTTCATCGGGTGGTGTCAAAAATACAAGAACATTTGCCAAATATAAATTGGGTGACTTTGAAGTATTTAGTATTGACTTTACAGAAAATTTTGGGAAGGTAGCATACATTCCTCATGGTTTGGTGAGGTCACAACCAAACGAAACATTAATTATAAGAATTACACCGCCTATTAACGGCTGTGTCGGTCAACCTTGTTGGCCAATATGGGATTTTCTTTCTATCGAAAAAGCCCGGCTTTGTGACGATATAGGAACAGGATACAGACAAAGATTTTCCGGTGAAAAAAATGATGAAGATGCAAAATTATTCAAAATGTGGTCAGATTTGGAGGGATATATCCAATATCAATGGTTTTCATTAAATAGCAAATCTCCATATTCTAATGAATTGATTGATAAAATAAAACCTTCATCTTTACAATACCCGTCATGGTTTCGAGCACACATGATAGGAAATCAAAATTGGAAAGAATTTGGTGAAGAACCGTGGATAGACCAATCTGATGTTAGACCATCTAATTCTACCACTATTAGGGCAGATTTGAAAAAGGTACCTAGTAAATCGGTGTTTGATTTAAGTGAACAATGGATGGAAAGACCAATCAGAACATGAAACACGTACATTATACGATACTTGACTACTGTTGTAACCAATGTGGCAGTCGTTCAGACCTTGCAATTGAAGTAGAAAGTCCATCTGACTACTATCTTCTTGACACTGATTGTCCTCATTGTGGTTCTGCTCTACCAGACAACATTAACGATGAAGTTAACAAAACTGTAATCAATTACTTCGCTGGTAAGGCTGATTATCTCAAGGATGAATGATAGTTATGCGGCATGTATGCCTTTATTAAACTAATCGGTTTATTGGCCGGCTTGGTACTTCTTGCCGGTTGTGCCACAGAAGTTGGCGTCACCTATTACGACCCCTTTCCGCCAGTGTATTATGGTTGGTATGGCGGATACTACGGCCCTTACTATTGGAATGGCCCCGTAGTTGTTCACGGGTGCCCCCGTGGATGGCATGGAAACTACCATGGCGGCCCACGATATGTGGCTCCGCCCCCACCACATAGAGGATTAGTTCCAGCACCAGCACCAGCACCAACTCCAAGAGTCACGCCTACGCCTCCACCAAGAGGCGATAGACCCGCAGTGCCACCGAGAGGCGGTCAAGGCCCACAGCATAGGCAACAAGGCCCACCACAAAGACCATAAAGGGCTTGACTTATTATCAAGTGGTGATATTATACCGTCTGTGAAAATTAAGACGGAGCCAAAAGAATTGTATCCAGCAGTCATTTGTATGCAGGAGAATTGTCCTTGGGATGGAGTTTGTGCCAATCATACAACCGCCGGTGACTTTCGTTCAGAAGGTGGTTCAAGGCCAATACTTGTTTTAAGAAATGGTATGGTTCACTGTGAAACATTTCATTCACCCGGCGACGGTTACGAACATCACGAAACGCCTGTGAATACGGCACCATCAAGTAAAGACCAGTATGGAAATGCCATTGTTTGTTGGCGTGAATTAGTTGAAGAAACAAATGCCTATGAAATCTAAAATTGATAGACCGGCGATGTTTACAAAAGCTCCGCCTGACCCTGATTTTCCAGCACCGGGTGCAAAGTTGAAATACAAAGGCACGCATGTTTTTTGGTTCACTAATCTGATTGAGAACGCCGAAAAGAATTTGGTAAAGGGACAAGAATACACGTTGAAAACAATTGACGTGGCATCAAGTTGGTGTCATATCACACTGAAAGAAACTGGCAACGTAGATTACGCTCTTAGTTTCTTCGATTACAAACTGTGATTTTTTATGCGTTTTCCAGTTTTCGTCTCTATGTATCAAATGTTCGGAACGATTTGTAAGAACACGCTTGACACTAACCCGAAGTTAGTATAGTATGTCAACCGTTGAGTGTAACAGTTTTTAGATGCTTACAGCAGAAAACTTTTTTATTGAAAAAAACAAACGGCATCTAGCTAATTTTGAGATTCGCACAGCAATCATTATATCAAAAAAACGAATCTCGTCTAATTTGAGGTACTAACAGCAACTATAAAATAATCCGCCTAATACGCAGACTAAAAAAATGGTATCTCGTCCAATTTGAGATAGGAACAGCAGTTAAACCATAAAGGAAAAACAACTATCTCGCAAACAAAAAAAGGAACAGTTATGAAGAACGCAAAGAACACAGTTAAGAAGGCAGTCGTCCAAACTTCCGTGTTTGGATATGAGGATGTAGAGTCCATTCAAGAGTCAATCTTGGAGAATCAATTTCGTCCAACTGTCAACCCCCTAGTCGCCGGCCTTGAAAACGCCAGCAATCTCACTACGACTGAGAACAATGCCCTTGCCTACAAGAGCACGCTCAGCCATCTACTCGACTTTTTCGGTAACGCAGGTGCGCTCCGTAAGCGTGCAGACAATGAAGTGATTCAACTTTTCACCAAGGCATTCGCCGAAGACAAGCTCTTGGCCCTCAAGACCTTGTTCTATATCCGCGATGTGCGTGGTGGTCAAGGTGAACGTAAGACTTTCCGTACCATCCTCAAGTGGTTGGCGGTCAACTACCCTGACGTGGTTCGTAAGAACCTTCTGAACGTGCCGCTCTACGGCCGTTGGGATGACATTTACACCCTTTTCGGCACCGAGCTTGAGAAGGAGTCAATCAATCTTTTGGCGGGTCAGCTAGCAACTGACTGGCACAAGATGAAGGCTGGACAAAACGTGTCTCTCTTGGCGAAGTGGTTGAAGTCTGAAAACACTTCTTCACAGGACTCTCGTAACTTGGCGACTCAATTCCGTAAGGCATTGGGATGGAATTCCAAGAAGTATCGTAAGACGCTTTCACAACTCCGTAAGCACATTGACGTAGTTGAAGTCAAGATGTGCGCTGGCCAGTGGGATGCGATTAACTTTGAGGGTGTGCCTTCAAAGGCGACGTTGAACTACCGTAAGGCGTTTGAAAAGAATGCCGACGCGTCATACAAGGAGTTTCTAACCAAGGTTGAAAAGGGCGAAGCGAAGATTAACTCTTCAGCGTTGTTCCCATACGACATTCTTCGTGAAGTCGTAGAACGTGGTCAATCTGCAACTTCGTTGAAGGCGGCAGACCTACAGTGGAAGGCACTCCCTAACTATCTGGAGGGTGATGGCAAGGGTCTTGTCATTGCTGATACGTCTGGTTCAATGCATGGACTCCCACTATACGTGGCAGTATCACTGGCGATGTATTTCGCTGAAAGAAACAATGGGCCGTTCAAGGACGTGTTTATGACCTTCTCCATGAGCCCATGCTTCCACCGACTTGTTGGTAACAACATTTTGGAGAAGTGGCAGAACTTGGACCAAGGTGGTTGGGACGGTAACACCAACTTGCAGGCGAGCTTTGACTTAATCCTCAAGACCGCTGTGACGAACAGAGTTGCTCAGAAGGACATGCCTTCTACTTTGTTCATCGTATCAGACATGCAGTTTGACATGGCCAGCTCGTCAAACGACAAGACGAACTTTGAAGTAATACGAGAGAAGTTCGAGCGTGCTGGTTACAAGTTGCCAAACGTGGTTTGGTGGCAGGTTGATTCCCGTCAGAACAACGTGCCAGTCAAGTTCAATGATGCAGGTGTGGCGTTGGTTAGCGGTAGCCATCCTTCCATCTTGAAGCAAGTTTGCACGGCTGAATTCCTGACCCCGATGGGATTGATGCTGAAGGCAATCACCGACAAGCGTTACAACGCCGTCGTCGTATAATTCTGTTTGTATCAACAATGGGCGTGGAGAGAAATCTTCACGCCCACTTTTTTTAGTTTGACTTAACCTTCCAATCGTGTATAATCTTAAATATGAGTGAAATGAACCTAGATGCTTTCGGTAAATCCCCTGCAGCGCCACCTAAATCAAATCGTAAGAATCGAGCGGAAGCTGTTCCGTCGTCACCTACAAGCAACAGTGAAAAGGATGATATTTTGAATTCCATATCTCTAACACAATGGGCGGTGTGTGGCCCCAATACATACAAGCCTGTATCCATCACATTCCCCAAGCTAGAAAGCGGAGTCTATAACATCGCAGTAAGTCAATATCACGGAATTATTTATCAGAAGAAAAACATCTGCGTTGATGACTTGTTGAGATTTCCTGATTCTGTATCCGACAAAATTCTTGGTGAAATTACCACTTTCTGGGGTAAGGGTAAAAAGTTTTTGGAACATGGCTTCCTACACCGTAGAGGGTATTTGCTTCACGGCCCAGCGGGGTCTGGCAAGACCTGTCTAGTCCAACAGATTATCGCGGACATTGTTAATTCGGATGGTCTTGTGTTTCAATGCACAAACCATCCAGCAGTATTCAATGATGGACTTTCCCAGTTCCGAAAGGTTGAACCAAACCGGCCCATTGTGTGCTTGTTTGAAGATATTGATGCCATCGTTGAGGAACACGGCGAAGATGAAATTCTTACGTTGTTGGATGGTGAGAACCAAATTGACAAGGTTTTGAACATTGCCACGACCAATTATCCTGAAAAGTTGGATAAACGATTGGTGGCAAGACCAAGACGATTTGACAGAGTGTTGGAAATCGGCATGCCTACACCGGAAGTTCGCAAGATGTATTTCCAAAAGAAACTTAAAGTGTCAGATGTAGAAATTGACCGATGGGTTTCGGCATCCGACAAATTTTCATTCGCAGCGTGTGCTGAATTGGTAATTTCAGTATGTTGCTTTGAGAAACGATTTGAAGACGCAGTTGATAACTTAAAGGAAATGATGACGGCTAATCTTAGCAGCAGAAGATACGATGTTGATTCTAATAACATTGGCTTCGCTGGTGGTGGTAGATAACAAAAACAAAATTATGAGTGAACAAAAATACAAATACAAGTCTGGTGATAGAGTTTATTTCGACATGGGCGTAGGTAACATTGATGGTTGGGCGAAGATTGCCGGCTGTTCAACTGAACCAATGCCTGAGTTGGGTAGAGGATGGATTGTCGAATTGGAAGAACCGCGTAAGGTTGACGTGAAGGTTTATCCGTTCAGCCACATTGTCATTTTCGATGTAATGATTAAAGAACCTCCTGTGGGCAAGTAAATGTCAAACAAAGTAAAATGGTTAATTGAAAACTTTACTGGCGACAACGGTTATGAAGAACTCATAGCCGAAGTTCGCCGGCAAGGTATGGAATGTATTGTCCTTGACGTTACAAACCATTTTGAGTTGAAGTCAGGACTAATTCAGCCCGGAGAAGCAGTCATGTTTCAAGGCTCTATTCAATTGTTCAGAAAATTGAAGGCTGAACTGCCCGCCTACCCTATAGGGTGGATGACGGACTCCTCCTACCTTTGTAGTAATTACTACCCCCACGTACAGAAATATCTGTTCAATGACCGTCATGTATTTTCGACCGTCGCTGGTTTGAAACATAACAAGTGGTGGTTCTATGCACAGTTTGCTAAGGAAGCTCTAATTTATGTCAGACCTAATGGTGGAGATAAAGCCTTTACCGGCAGACTGTTAGACCTACAAGACTTTGATAGGTTTTGGGATGATGCTGTAAACTGTGCTTCTCCAAAAGAAGCAATGGTAGTAGTGTCAACACCAAAGAACATTCGTGGTGAGTGGCGTTATATCTGCACAGCACAGAAGGAAATTCTTGGTTGTTCATTGTACAAATATAACGACCAAAGAACCTATATCCCAAGTGCTCCTGATGGTGCTACCAAGCTCGTCAAAGAAATTCTTGAAATTGGTTGGTATCCCGACCCTGTTTTTACAATTGACATTGTTGAAGATATTGATGGCAACCATTGGTTAATGGAATTTAATTCTTTCACTAGCGCCGGCACCTATGCTGCGAAGAAGGCTCCGATTGTTGAGAGAGTATCAGAGATAGCATGGAAACAATGGAGCGACCATAACCAAACAATATGATGGAAGTAATTCATTGTAAAAATTGTGGTGGCTCCACTATTCCTTTCGACACCGTAAGCGTAAACGTTACGCTCAACAAAAGCAGTTGGTGCAAATGTTGTTATCGAAGTAACACCGAAGAGCAGAATCATTTCTTCTGCTCGGAACAATGCTTCCATGCGTTTATGTTGTCCGTGGTAAACGGTGAGAAAGATATTAAATGGCGTGACCACAGTTGTCAACATCAAGCGTCATAAATGTGACGTTTATATTGGTAGAGGCTCACCGTTTGGAAATCCTTTCAGGATAGGCGACGATGGTGATAGAGCACAGGTGTTGGTGAAATATCGGAATTATTTTAATCAGCGCTTGACAGACCAATCGTTTCGTGATAAAGTGTTAGAGTTAAAAGGAAAAGTGTTAGGTTGCTGGTGTAAGCCGTTGGCTTGTCACGGCGACGTAATAATCGAATACCTTGAAAATACAAATGAAACCGAAACAACTAGCCATTCTGATATTGCTGATTTTTTGTTGCCTGACAGCACTTCCATTGATAATCCTTCTGCTTAATGCCTGTATGGAAGGATGGGATAATTCTCTACTTGGTAGCCTGATTGCTCAACTGGAATGAAACACTTCCTCAAAAACATTCTGATAATTGACAGGGAACGTTCTGGTCCACGAACCGATAGTCGTGTGCGACTTCCTATATCAATGGTGGCCGTGGTGGATATTATGCTCATTGAAGAAACCACAGGCTATTGGGTTGAAAAAAACCGATATGGCAGTAACGATTATTGGTTTCCGAAGGAACGGCTTCCAGAATTTCTACTTGACCCGTCAAAAGATTATAGCATACCACAAGAACTTAGGATTGCTCCATATTATTCTCACGACGATGACCGTGATGAATGTAGTTGTCATATCAATCCTCCGTGTAGTTTTTGCACATCCATGAATGAGGAAGAAGCAAACATCATGGCGAATAGTGGATTGGAGTCGGTGACAAGATTATGAAAGACGAATTAGGAGAAAGAATGAAGGGGCAATACGAACACCGCACAAGGTATTTCGTTCCCCGAAGAACATTCAACATTATCCGTTTGGATGGCAAAGCGTTTCACACTTACACACGTAAACTGTTGAAACCGTATGACCACAACCTATACACGGACATTAACGATGCTATCATCGCTCTACTCCCCCATATCCAAGGGGCGGTGTTTGCCTACACCCAATCAGATGAAATTTCTGTGCTGGTGACGGACTTCAACTTACCCACAACCTCTGCTTGGTTTGACGGCAACATTCAGAAGATTGCTTCTGTCTCTGCTTCCATCATCACGGCTGAATTCAACAAGTTAAGGTGGATTCGTAGAAATATCATCGAAGAAACCGTGACAGGTAAATCACATTTCAATCCTACAGACACGGCTTACTTCGATTCCAGAGTGTTCACCATTCCTGACAGAACAGAAGTGATGAATTACTTTATTTGGAGAAATCAAGATTGTTCAAGAAATTCAGTTTCTATGATGGCTCAACATCTTTTCTCTCACAAAGAGTTACAAGGTAAGTCAACCACGGAAATGATTGAAATGACCAAACAATACAACGGCGGTGCCATGAACTGGCCAGCACTTAATCAGGATTTGAAGTTTGGTAGATTGATTGTAAAAGAAACGTATCTTGTCGGGTTAAGTGACCACGAAGATACTAACAATCCTGAAAGAACACGTTGGGTTGTAAAGCCTGCTTGGAGATTTACCGAAGACAAAGACAAACTGTTGAACATGATTCCAAAGTATGAATAATATAATCATAGCAATCGTAGCAATCATCCTCCTTGGATGGGTATTACTCAAGTGTTTAGCAACTGCTTGGGTTGGATTGAAACTCCTACCAGCAGTGGCGCTCGTAGTTCTCTTTCTTGGTATTGGATGGTTCTGGGGAAAATTCACAAAATGAGTAAGCTAGACCAGTTGATGGAAGAAATTGAAAGGTTTTCGGATAAAGCCTTTGGCAATCCATCGCAACGAAACGAACTGGGACCACTGTATAAGCTAAAAGATGAATTGGAAGAACTTATAGCCAAGACAGATGACACACACGAATGGGCTGATTGTATGTTGCTTTTACTTGACGCCGCACGACGCAAGGGATATACTCCTGAACAGTTGTTTGGTTTCTGTCTTGAGAAATTGGAAATCAACAAGAATCGAAAGTGGGTAAAGACGGGCGACACTTACTCCCATGAAAAGTAAAACAAATGGCAAAGAAAAAGAACATCATAAGGCCAAGGGATAGGATTAGAATAATCAATCCCGAAACGATTGATAGATGGGGTTATCCCTTGACAACACAGATAGTCAAGGATACACTTATCACTCAGGAGCATAAAGACGCCATATACGCCATGATGGCCAAATTCAGAGGGTGCCCCCAGCCGCCTTTGGCACTTCTTGGTGCCGCTGAGGATGATTACGATGAAACCTATGAGAAGGTTCTTCATACGATGGCCTATGAGATTGTCAGGCAGAAGGGTTTTGGCGGACGTGATAGGAAATTGTTCACGACACTTAGAGACTCATTGCGTAACAAAACCGCTGTAGTGATGGAAAGAAAGGTTGTCAAGACAGGCAAATATCATTCTGGTGGTGGAGGTTATACTTATGACGGCGACTGGGACTATGAACCAGCATATTTAGAGGATGAAAAGACACACGTTCTCTATAAAATTTACTTGGACTACGGACAAGAAAATGTGTGTGAAAATATCCATTCGACGGATATTTGGATTGAAAAAAAGAACGTAGAAAAAATAATAGAAGAAAAAAATGAATAAACATTTTGTTAAACCACGGGTATATTTGGTAGGATACACTACCGTAAATCAAGCAGGTCTGTTGGAGTATCTTGCTGAAACAGACCAACTTGAATTCCAAAACGAAATCACTGAGGCACTTGACCAAGGCTTAGACCTTGGTGAGATTCTTTGTAGTTTCTATGCGAAGGCTTGTTATGCTTCGTTGACTACCAAAAAGAATAAGAACATCACAAAGACAAGGGCCATTTATGATAACATCGTTGGTATCCTTGACTCTGGCCACGGTTCGGTTACTGAACACTGTAGCTTGAACTTTATGATAACTAACTGTAGCCGTGTATTCACACATGAGTTAGTAAGACACAGAGTAGGTTCAGCATTTAGTCAAACGTCTGGTCGTTATGTCAGAACAGATGAATTGAATGTAGTAATTGACCCTATTCTTGAACCGGCGTATGACTTGGTTGAAGAAGCCCGTCTATACCTAGAGGGGTGGTATAAGAGGCTAGAGCAGCGCCTTAAAATAGACGAAGTAAAGGACTTCCCCACCAAGAAGAAGTTGACCAGCGCAATGAGGCGTATGCTGCCTAATGGTCAATCAAATGAAATGGGCGTAACTCTCAATATCAGGTCTTTACGTCATACCATTGAAATGAGAACATCCCGTCATGCTGAATGGGAAATCAGAGAAATCTACAATCAAATTTACAAGATTGTTAAAAGGAAATACAAGGTGATGTTCGTTGACGCGAAGGAAGAAGAAATTGAAGGATTGCTCGAAGTTACTTTCAAGAACAAGAAAGTATGAACATAGATACGGCGCTTCAAAAACTTGGCTCTCTGTCAGAGAGCGAATTGAAACACTGTATTCAGAGGGTGGATGTTGAGATTGATTACTATAACAAGTGTATCAGGAATTACGACCCGAAAAAATTAGAGAAGTATGGATTTCCATATTTGAAACGATTGGACGACAAAAGACAAAAATTCATAGACCAACTGAATAAATTATGATTGCAAATGTAGAAGAATTCAAGGAAATAATTGAAGGTAATTACGGTATCACCGACATTCCGACTTACAACGAATACAAGCGAAAGGTAAGTAAGTTTGGCGGCGTTACACAGTCAGAAGTAGAATTGCTTTCTCCCGACAACGTAAACAGTTGTTCCTTCTGGGAGTATATCGCTAAGAATCCTGAGATTGCTAAGGATGCGGTGTCTTTCGGTATTACCAAAGAACAATCAATTGCTGACGTGAATAGACAAAACTATGGGTTGGCTTGTGGTCTTGGCGCTCTTCAATTCGTCATGTGCTATAAGGATGAAGTTGGTATGCCTATTCTGGACATTGGAGCAGGGTATGGTATGTTAAAGGAATTCGTGGAACAAAATACCAAGCTAAGTTACTGGGGCGTTGACGTGTATCCAAAAGTTGAAGGTGTTCAAGCCGTAGCACAAGATGGTTCTACATTACCCCCAAACATCGCAACGGCAAAGTTTGGATTAGTCGTTTCTTGTAATGTCTTTCAACACCTGAGTTTGAAACAACGAAGACATTACTATGAACAAGTAGCGGATATTATCTATCCCGGCTTCGGTATATTCACCGTCACACTTTCAACGGATGGCCCAAATAGTAAACAAAAACCCTTCAAGTGTAAAGATACCGGCCAACTCTATGTCTGCCACTATGGGCAATATACACCGGTCCAAACGGTTCAAGAAATTGAAAAGGATTTGACAGAACATTTCAACATCATTTCGGTTGTTCAGCGACCAATGGATGACTCATTCACATTTCATTGCGTGAAAAGAGACGGTAAACCAACTATTCATGTCAACACGAGGCTTGACGAGACACCAAAATCTTGATATGATGGTAAGGTGAACGTATATGTATCAGATGAAATCAAACAAAAATGGCCCAACTATGAATTCATAGGTAAACCCTTTATCCTTTCCAATGGAAAGCACTATATTCGTGCTCTTTCCAAGGTTTTCCAATGTCATCACTTCTATTGCTTTGAGGAAGACTTCTTCTGGCACGAAAGACCTACTGCCATGTATGGCAACAATCCCCCGAAGGCTTGACTTCTATAATAACTCTGATAGACTTCCCTCAATGAGTGAAGAATCGCAAAAACTGTTTGAGGACTTTGTTGAGAAACATGCCGATTCCAGAGTTATAGCGATAAGCCATCACATCGAATTTTTGATTGATGACATACTGAAACTTGAGTTGGTGAAAGCAAAAAAAGAAATAGAACTCATTCAGTCAACCGAATACCAACACGAAAATTTATGAAGAATCCATACCTATACATTTTGATGAGAACGGACCTCCCCAGCATGGGAGCGGGTCGGGCAGCAGCCCAAGCGTCACACGCCTCCAACGCCTTCTGGCACAAATACGGTAAGACCAAGGATGCCCAATCGTGGGCAGCAGAGACGCCGCAAGGTTTCGGAACGGCCATTGTGCTCGGTGCCACCTTTGAACAAATCAAAGAGAAGTGTTCTGCTGCCATTAGTCAAAAGTTTCCGTGTGATACGGTGATTGACCCTGATTACGCAATTGTGTT
>Ga0315274_10012837_pt1 | contig 11936 bp, 12 predicted proteins | sample YL17G02_20_MG_FD_203700 | JGI IMG/M metagenome (GOLD analysis project Ga0315274, IMG submission 203700) | Sediment microbial communities from Yellowstone Lake, YNP, Wyoming, USA - YL17G02_20 | ecosystem: Environmental > Aquatic > Freshwater > Lake > Sediment | place: USA: Wyoming | collected... | reverse complement strand
CCTTTTCCTTGACGCTCACGACGCATGGCTCTTGACCACCGCCGCTCAAGGGGGTTTGCAGCCTGCCTCCGCAGACCGGCTGCGAGGGGCCTACCCTCATCTCATGCACGCCTTCTCCGGGCGCACAATCATCCGCATAGCGGACGACGCCGGGTTTCCACGAGATGGGGCACCCGTTGGGTGTCAGCCTCTTGAACTTGGGAACGGCCTCTTCGATCGCCGTGGCCAGGCCGTGGAGAGCCACATTCGCAAGTACGGGCGATAGGACTCCGCCCTGCGGTGTGCCCTCCGAGGTGGGGAACAATTGTCCCCCGTCCATGACTCCGGCCTTGAGCCAGGCTCTAACCGCGCGCCGAAGCGCGGAGAACGTCTCCAGCTTCTTTAATAGCGCCGATTGGTTGATACGGTCGAAACACTGGGCGATATCCGCATCAAGAACGTACTTGGGCACGTTCCTGATTTGATCGAAGATCGCCTCGACCGCATCATGGCATGAGCGCCCCGGCCTGAAACCAAAGCTGTTCGGCTCGAATTTCGCCTCCCACTCGGGTTCCAGAACCAGTTTGGCGAGCGCCTGCCGGGCACGGTCTCCCATGACGGGAATACCCAACGGCCGCTTCTCGTCCTTGCCGGGCTTTGGAATCCATACTCGGCGGACGGGTTTGGCCTTGATGGGTAACGGATCGCTCTTGACTCTTCGGGCAAGGATCGACCGCTCTTCATCATTCAACGACGCTAGGCCGTCTATACCTGCGGTTCCTTTTCCTCGGTTGTCCTGAGTTACCCGTCGCACCGCCAGAAGAGATGCGCCCTGGGACTTGATCAACAACCTCTGTAACCTGTGAACTGTCTTCACATCGCCTCGACTCGAAGCTCGGTAGATGCGCTTTTGGAGCTTGAACACGGACCGCTCCAGCTTACGCCAGGGGATCCGGTCCCATTCATACATCATCGTTTCCGATGTGCTCATGACTTCTTCACTCCTACTTGGACCTCTACCATCCACAACGTAGTGCCTCCGTCAGCGTATCCCTCGGCTTTCCCGAGGGCATTGGCTTCTGAGGCAATCCCACCCGCATCAAGGCATGCGGCTGACTGCCTACTCAGAACAGACGCTCTGAGAGCCTCGACGGGGTTACCCCGTTCCTGGCCTTCGTTTGTCACTGGATGCAGGGCTCCATTGTCCGCCGGGATGGTTGTGAGGGTGCTTCCGAACGACTCAGCTATCCGTTCGACTCTCCATCCATTCCCATTTTGGGCAGGCTCATAAACAGCGGGTGAGCCTGTACAACGTGACGACGGTTCAGTCATGGATTCGTTTGCCTACCCATGTCCAGTCTTGCTCGCCGGGATTCTTGGCCGCGTTCCGAGTTACCGGCTTTTGTCCCCGCTTCACACGGGCGGTTGTCAAGTGCCCGCATGGGGGACATGCTTTCACTTCAGCACCTAAAGGGTGGGAATCACACCCACACGAAAACCAAGTTATCCAAGCCATCGGAACCACTCCGACGGCCTGTTTGCTCATCTCCCATTACCGACCTAAATCGGCGCCGGTTTCGAGCAAACGGGTCGCACCGCGGATTCATTGTCGTAGTCCACGACCATCGCTTCCACGCCCTCGTCCTCGGCGAGGACATCTTGAACAACGCCGCCGCTGACGTAGATCACAATGCGAATCGGTTTGTGTCTTTTCTTCATGGTTTCACCTTTCCTTTTTATCTTTGTTCGTCTGCCTTGGGCTTTGTGTAGCGGGTAACGCTTTTCCCCAGCCGTCGTAACCTGACCCGTCGGCGCGGAAGAAGAAATCCACGCCGTTAATGCGCAGGACGTGCAAGCCATCGGGGTTGGAATCGGAGAGCAATTCCACTGTCAGCCCGACATGATGCCGCAGGTCTTCCGCGAACCGTTCCAAATCATCCATTTTCATTGCGAACCTCCTCGCGGCTGCCAAAATGTCCAGCCGTTGGTGACGCCGCCGCCGCGACCCAGATTTTTCGCATTCCGATAAGCCTCGGTGGCCTCGATTGCGGCGCGGGTCGGGGTGAGACAGACCGCACCCTGAGCGGAGCCTGACGTGATCACCAGGCTTCGGCCGCTCTTCACGCTTGCGTTCTCCACTACTGTGGCGGTGAAGAACTCGCCGCCGATCTGTCCGACCACCTCGGTTCCCAGCGGCCACCAATCGTGTCTGTCCCGCTCCACGCCGAGACAGGCGGTGGACGTCTTGGATTCTCTGGTCCGCTCACGCTCGTATGCGCCCCGGGACGGACTTCCCGCCGCCGGCCCGGCAGAGACTGGCGCGGTCGGCCCCGTGCCCGCCACGGTTGCCGTGGAAGGCGGAACGCCCCGGTCCCTTCGAACGCGTCGCGGCTGTTTGTTTGCGCCAGCCGGACCACTTGTGGTCGGCGCTGCACTCTCATGCGGCTCGAAGCTCACAGACGAAGGAAGGTCGTCGACCTTCTCTCCGCCGCTTGCTGCCTGCGGCACTTGCGGAGTGCGTGTACGGGCGGTTCGTTTAGGCGCGGTTGCCACCGCGACGGAACCGTCTGACCGAAGGAATTCAAGGTCCTCCTCGGTCAATGTGTTTGCCTCCTCCAACATCGTTCTCATCCGATCATCCAACATGTCGAAGTCCCTTCTGTAAGGTGCGACCCAGCAGCTTGCAGAGCTGAGCCGGCAATTCTTCTATCTCATGAACCACGATCGTGTCCTTCACGATCGCGCGCAAGCTGTCATCCAATATCCCGACACCGATCAACTCGATGCCGGCCGATTCGATCTGGTTTGCGACGTGCTGGGCGTGTTTGACGGCGGCGCCGTCATTGCTTTCGCAACCCGCCCGGCCGTCAGTCAGCACCAACATGATCCTTCGAGTTTCCCGGCGCGGCGCCAGACGACGGGCGCCGATCAACATCGCCTCGCCAAGCGGCGTGAGGCCGGTGCCCTTGATGGTCGGCAGGCGGCGTAGGGCGGCCTTCACCGGCTCACCAAACTGCTTGACCACGCCGATCTCGAGGTTCGAGATGCGGCTGAAGCGCTGCCGAAGCTCGTTGGGGTCTTCATTACGCTGCGTCGCCAACGTGGCGACGCTCGTGTCGTTGCCGGTCGTAAAGGTGATGGCCTCGGTTGCGACCGCCAGGTCGTCCAGGGCTTCCAGCAGCACGCGAAGGGCGTCGCGGGCCACGTCCATCTTGTTGATGGTCATACTGCCCGAAGCGTCGAGCACGATCGAGACTGCCGTCGACTGCCCCTGTACCGTTGAACGTGTCCGAAACACGTCCAACTGGGGGCGGTCAAGGCAGAGACGATGCAAACTACGCGGCGACAGTGCCCCCCGAAGCTGATCGTCGCGCCACCAGCGCTTCTCGGCGGAGCGCAAGGCATTCGCCAGGCCGCGTCGGAGCCGGCGAACAACGTCCGCGTGCTTCATCAGCAGCTCCCGGACATCGTGCTCGTTCGCAACGGGAACAACATCCACCCGATCAAACTGCCTTGTGTAGACGCGGTACTCGTTGCCGCCGCTTAGGGCAGCGACATGCTCGGCAATGGCCTCGGCCAAGGCTTGTGTGACGACCGACGTACCGCCCGCGCCATGGGGAGACGCGATACCGTTCGGTGTGGAAGGTGACTCCGCGGACTGTTTATCCGAGTCCGCCGAGACCTTATTATGGTCTGGATCCGGTTGACCCTCGGCATCCGCTTCCCCTTGACTCTCTTTCCGTTGCCTTTCCTGGGAGGACAGTTCTTCGCCGCGTCCGTTGCCAGGCTGGGGTGATTCGGAGGATGATGTTCCGGGCGTTTTGTCCGTTCCGGTCCCACCGTCGACGCCCGACTCACAGCGGTCTGTTCGGTCGGTTGCGTCGCCTGACGGAGTCTCACCATCATCGGCACTCGGATGGCTTTGCAGCCACCGGACTAATAAACGCTCTGCAAGCGATGCGGAGTCGTTCGTCGTTCGAACCGTGGCGAAGCCATCGAGCACATCCTCGTACCCGACCACCTCGGCATCCAACCCAAGCATGTCGCGGTAGTGCGCTAACTTGAGGTAGACAGCCGTACAAAAGCGCCCGAAGGCGTCGCGCTGTGCAGACAGCGCCATGATCCGATCCCGAATCTGCGCGAACATGGCGTCCAGATTCGCGCGAACGCCCGGCCAACGACGCATCGCCCGTTGCTCAATGAGAGCATCCTCGACCACGTTGAGCATGGCCTCGCGGCCGGGGTGCTTCTCCGAAAACTCTTTCACTATCCCGAAATCCGAAAAAGCCACGTGGGCCATCTCGTGGTCTAAGTAGCCGACCACCATTCGCTCCAAAGGCTGGTCCATCGGCTCAGGCAACGAAGGCAGGACAATCTGTTTGCCATCCGTCCAGGCCTCGTCGCCTTGGCAGACGACTTGAACGCCGAACTGGTCGGTCAACGTCCGAGCCAGCCGTTCGAGTTGGCTTTCAAAGGGGATGTTTCGCATAAGCGTTTCTCCAGCGATGCGCATGAAAAAGGCCACGCCGTGGCATCGCGATCACGGCCGTGGCCTGCATTGTTCCTATGCTATTTTGTTTACGCCGCCGGCTGCTGTTGCATCATCGGGCCGAGGTGATGGTCGAAGGTCTCCTGAATGACCTTGACGTCCTCCGCCGGGACTTTGTTGAGGACGCAGACGGTGAGGGCCCGCGGGAAGTCATTGCCGCGTTCAAGTCGAGCGCACAGCGCCAGGAGGCGCCGGGTGCTCACGACGGTGGTCAGCTGTTCTTCGGCATGAGCCTTTCGCAGATCGCCCGCGGCTTTCACGATCCGCTTGAGCAGATCCTTGTTCAGAGAGGCATGTCGAAGGCGGAGCAGTTCGATCTCCTGCTTGGCTGGCAGGAAATCCATGTGCACGACCACGTCCCAGCGGTCCAGCCAAGAGAAGTTCAGAACATGGGTGCCCGAGGCATACAGCCCCGAATCGGAGCCGAAGCCCAATGTGTTGGCCGTCGCGACCAGCCGAAACGCCTCGTGCGGGGCGATGTCTTCCCCGGTGTCGGTCAGCAGCAGATGGCCGCCGGGCTCGAGCACCTGTTGCAGGATGAACCCGACCTCAGGTTGCATGGCGTCGACTTCATCGAGTTGCAGGATGTGGCCTTCCTCGAGCGCCATAGGCAAAATGCCCTTCACGAAGACGGTCTCCTTTTTCTCGTTGACCGTCCAGTGACCCACAAAATCCGCCACGCTGGTCTCGCCGTTGAGCGAGACGCGGCGGACGGGCCGTTGGGTGAGGGCCCCGATTTGCCGGACGAGCGAGCTCTTTCCCGTGCCGCTGGGGCCGTGAATGAACAACCGTTCGTTGTGCTCGATGGCCTCGGCCACGTCCTTGCAGGGCTCCGTCCAGACAAAGGTGGAATCGGGATGCGGAACAAGGGGGTGGTCTACGCCGTATCGCGCCGTCATCCGGATTCCCGCAATGTCCAATTGGTAGTGAAGCACACCATCGCTGCGTTGCACGTCGTGTTCTTTCATGAAAGCGTTGAACTCGGCGACGTGTAACGCCTGTTCCGGGAACTTGGCGCTGAACGCCGCGGGTTCCGTTTTGTGAGCCGTCCGAACATGGTTCACGAGCGTGAACCTCTCTTTTTGCCCGCAAAGCGGGCAGGTCAATGAATCACTCATGGGAAATTCCCTTCTGCGCTGCGCGCAAAAAAGAACTCGGCCGCTGTTGTACGAGGTCCGCGTTACGTGCGCGGAATTCGTCCTCGTACCTCAGCAGACCGAGTTACATGGGGTCCGGGTTGGATTACGAAATCGAACCGGGGGAGGAGGGTGGGCGCGGAGCCGTGTCCGCTGCGAGGTCTGCGAAGGCATCCTGAACTTGCTCGATATCGCGCATGGCGCGATCCAATCGGCGCACGTACTCTTCGGCATCAATGTCGTCGTTTGCCTCCCGGCAAAGGAACAAAAACAATGTGTCTCCGGCGCCTTCGGCTCGAACCGCGAAATCTCCGATCGTCTCGCCGTTCGCCGGTGGATCAATGGGCAAGAGATCGCTATCCGGATAGGCACGGTAGATGACCTTTGCCGCGATGGCTCGCCAGTTAAGTTCCGATGCCATCACGCACCTCCATTCTGGGCATGGTCCTCTGGAAATTGCCAGCGCCCGCAGGCGACGGCATCATCCTGCAGGGCGTCCAACAAATGGACGATGCCCCACAACTCCTCCAACTGGGGCGGTTTCGGGGTTTGCCCGCTCAACCACTCGACCAGACTGAGTTTCTGGCGGTGGAGCAAGTTCCAATCGACACCATTCAAAGAAGCGAACATGGTTCTCCTTTCGATAAGAAAGGCCTTGCTGCCGATCGTCGTCCGTGCTCGCGCGCGGAATCCGCGCCGATCAGCAATGGGATTCGGTTTCATTTGTTTGAGGCGTAGGGCTACGCCGCGGAAGTGGGAGATTCAGCGGCGGAAGGCTTGAGCGCCTTTTTCTTCCCGTTCTTAAAGTGGATCGTTACGGTCCCATCCGAGGCAACCGCAACGTGCTTCCACTCATCGAGGATGTTGCCAGCCGCTTCGACGAGAAGCTGACGCAGATGCTCGTCCGGCCCGACGACATCGGCCCAGAAGCGCTCGAGATCCGCAGAAAACGAAGACTCCTGGGTATCGAATGTGTCCCCGTCCTCGTTCCAGCCGCCGAGGTGATACCAGACTTCGGAGGCAGAGAGGCGCTGCCGGGCTTCCTTCGTAACGTACACGTTGGCGTCAGCCCACTGCTTGTTCTTCGTCGGCGCCGTGACTGCCATGCACACCGGCGAACGAAATGTTCGACCGTCGCTGGTCCGCGCCGAAATCGTAATCGAATCCACGCAGACGAGGGTTCCCGACCAAAGCCAGTCCTCGTGGATGACCTTCTTCTTGGTAACTTTGACATCATCGACTGTGGGCAACTTGGTCCACGAATAGCCGTTGTAGGACGAGCGGATGTCAACCGGAACGAACGGCGTCTCGAAGGAACCGAGCGCTGCCAACAGGTGGATGTTGGTGAAGTCGTTGTCTTCCCACTTTTTCTGCTCCGGATCGAAGCGGTAGCACTTTCCAAGCGGGAAATCCTTCGGCGCCTCTACTTGAACAGGATCGGGCAACTCGTTGCTGGCCAAGAGCCCGATTTCGTACGTGGGCTTGGCCTCGGGTAAGGTGATGCCCAGTTCCTTGGCGCGGAGGTACTCCTTGTAGGTCAGCGTATGCTCGCCCCGACGCTCGATGAAGCGGTAGGCTTCCAACTCAAGCGCGGCCTTCATGACCTCAAGCGCCTCGTTCTCGACAAGGCGGGTCCGTGCGGGCAGCATCAGACGGATGCCCGTCGGCTCTCCGGTCAGGTCCACGAGGTACCGCAGGTTGTGTTCGCCTACCGGGTGATAGTCGAACGAGACCAATTGGCCGTGGAAGTTGACGAACACGTTGTTGCTGTAGGATGGCTCACGCCGAGCCCTGTTGTGCCATTGGTTGAGGTTCTCATACAAACAGACCTCGATCCGGCAGCCGAGCGCCGAGTGTTGGGCGGCCATGTCCGAAACGAACGGCAGCCTGGGGCATTCCTGCCCGTCGACCAGAACGCGCAACCCGGAGAAAACGGCGCAGGCGCTCACCAGTTCCGGCGTCCAGCCATCATCGGGGAAGCGTAGTTCAGTTCCGTCGACCGGAAGAGGGTCGTTCTCGATGTCAACGGGTGTTCCGGTCCAGCCGTCGTCGCGAATGGTCAGCATCTTGCCTTGAGAGCGGATCGTGAGCTGTCGCGGCGCCAAGCTGAACAGCCCGACCCCGGCGGGATCTTCACTGAGCTCAATGGCGTCGTCCCAGCCGGAACTTCCAAGGTCGAGGAGCTTCTGAAACTCCTCGATCCCCCGGCCATTGTCGCAGACGGTGATGAGACCGTCCCCATTGGTTATCTGCACCTCGGTCGCGTTGGCGCGCCGGGCGTTTTGCAGGACTTCGATGATCCTGCCCTCGATGGTGCCTGTGAACAACCTGCTCGCTTTCTGCAGCAGGCGCGGGTTCACGGTTGCCTGGATGGTTTCGGTTTTCATGTTGTGTTTCCTCCAGCATGGTTCCTTGGTTGGCGGCACCATGCCCATGCTTGCATGGTGTCGCCTTGGGCGCGAGACATTTCGCGCCGAAACTTCATTTCTTCTTGACTTCGGAGACTTTGATCGTCGTCTGACTTAGACGATCTCGAACGGTGGAAGCTCAGGGACGTGGGGGCAGAGTTGTCGAAGGGCGTGGAGGGCCTTCATGTTGTGCCCGGCCTCGAGAAGGGTAAGGGCTTTGCGAACACCGTCGGTAGGCACGTACGTATCCACGCTGTTGATGTTGCTGGCGGTGCGAACCAGCGGCTTCTTCATTCCGGGACGCCAATCCGCCAATTCGGCGTCGCAGTCGAAACTAGCCTCTCCATGCCGAGAATAGCTCACTCCCAACTTGCGGCAGAAGGCTTCCAGTACTGGAAACTCGCCGTAGTCGGCCTGCTCGTCGCAGAGGCACAGGTGCTTGTCCCGTCGCGCCTCCATCAACTCGTCGGCGCTCTTAGGCAGAAATGGGGCGTCGCCCCATTCAAGGCTGAGGGCCGCTTCGCGGAGCTCCTTCAGCAGCGGCTCGACCTTCGAGCGTTCAATTTGCCCGCCGATGCGGATCGATGCACAAAACCTTGAACTCATGGGTCTCTCCTTTGTTTGACCGCGGTTTGGTTTTCATCGCGTCACACGCGGCGCGGTCCTGCCGGTGCGCGCGTGCTCGGCCTTACGCAGCCGAGCGATCAAGCTCGTCGTGAGCGAAAATTCAGAAAGTGGATAGAGAATCAGCTACTTGGTTCGTGGGCTGGCCTTGGGCCAATCCCAGTTTCTCGTCGAGGGTCCGATCATGATGACGCGCGGCGTTGCCGCGGTTCTGTCACGATTGAAATCCTCTGGCGAGCGCCCACGTGGGGCTGACTCGCCGTAAGCACGTTATGTGCGTTTTGTGAGGATTAGGGAGTAGTAACGTGGCGGGGTTTAAAAAGATTGTCATTCCGAGTTCGGACCGAAGCACTGACGGAGGACGCGGAATCGGCTTATCCACAGCAGTCACCCGGGCCCGACGGTGAAGGTGCTCCCTGACTCGGGACACCATCGCCTCCTGGCGACACAGCGGGTTCAACGTCGACCGGAGCGTCCACCTGGCGGCCGGCGACGGCCTCGAACGCCTCGCTCAGTACGAAGATCATCGCCTTCATCGACGCCTGCCATGGCGATGTCATCCGCAAGATTCTGGAGCACTGCGGACTCTGGCACGACCCCGCCGCCACGCGCACCGCCCCTCGCGGAATTATCAGTTGCCGATCGCGCTGAGTGCCGGCAGATGTGTGGGCTGAAAGTCCAGCGCCGCTTGGTGTTGGGTCAGGGCTTCATCCCTTCGGGAGGTCTCTTGCAGCAAGCCGTCGAGAGCCACCCGTGGTGCGACAGACCCGGGGCATCCGTCGAGGGATTGGCGATAGAGCCTTGCCGCGGCGACGAGGTCCGCCGATTTCCGGCGGCAGTGCTCGCCGAGATTGACTGATCAGGGGACGCGGCTTACAGAGGACATTCCTGATTCCTCAACAACGCGCGCACTGCCAGGCGGCGTTAGAAACGCTCTGATCCTTGCAGCTGCCTTGGCTCGCCTGATACTGCCCCCCAATCCTCTTGCCTGAAGAGCATGAAGATGGGCCGCCTCTTTCCGGCGTCCGCGTTTTCCCCGACAATCCCCTCATGCGCACCTATTCTCGATTCCTCAGCCCCGGAAGATGCGTCCTGTTGACCCTTGGGTTGGCGTTCGGTTGCCAACGACCCGTGGCCCCGATCGGCGAGTCGGCCTCCATCGATCGTACGCTCATCGGCGAAGTGATGATGCACTCCGAGTTTGCGGCGAATCTGCGGGCCCTGTGCATGCCCGGCGGGCGCCTGAGCGGGACGCCGAACGCCGAGGCCGCCGAGCGCTTCGTCGCCGACAAGCTGCGCGAGTACGGCCTGAAGAACGTCCACTTCGAGCCGTTTGACATGCAAAGCTGGATCGTCCACGAGACGCAGGTGACGCTGCTCACCGATCCGCCTCGCGTAATCGACGGCGCCATCGGCCTGGGCAAGACCATGAGTACGCCGCCCGACGGCGTGACGGCGGAGCTGATCGACGTCGGCGAAGGTCGCGAGGCGGACCTCCAGGCTCACGCCGCCAGCCTGCCGGGAAAGCTCGTCCTGATTCACCCGGAAGTCCGGAGCCGGCGCGACCGGGTGCGCCTGGCGGTTTCGTTCGGCGCCGCCGGGGTCGTGTTCATGGGCAGTACGGGCCAGCCGCCGTATATCGGCAACGGCCACGAGGAGCCGCGCCCCGAGCCGATCGCGGCGATTCCACACGATCAAGCTATTCTCGATCTGCTTCAGCACGGCGAGAAGCCGCGGTTGAACATCCGCCTGCGGACCGAGAACTGGAACAGCCGCCCGAACAACGTCGTCGGGGAGATACCGGGCGCCGGACCGTCGGCCCACGAGGTCGTGCTGATCGGCGCGCACTTGGATAGCTGGCACCTCGGCGAGGGGGCGATCGACAACGGCAACGGCTCGGCGGCGATATTGGAAGTCGCCCGGACTCTGGCTCGCTCCGGCTGGCAGCCGCGCCGAACGGTACGCTTCGTCTGGTTTGCCGGCGAAGAGTTGGACCTTCGAGGTAGCAAAGCGTACATCGCGGCGCATCGTGCCGAACTGGACGACATCGTCTGCCTCGTGAATGTCGACATGCCGGGGGCCCCGCGGAAACTCGTTGGCTTCGGTCACCCGGAGCTCGAGCCGCTGTTGAAAGGCGCAATCGCTGACCTGGCCGGATATGAGTTGGACGCGGAGATCGTCGCGGCGAACGGTGGCGGCAGCGACGAGGCCACATTCGTCGAGCGAGGGGTGGCGGCCATCGCGCTGTCGGGCGAGCTCGGCCCCGGCGTGAAGCACTTCCACAACGTCGGCGACAAGTACGAGACCGTCGATCGCCGCGGCACGGTGGGGTCCGCTGCGGTCATTTCCGTCCTCGTGCGCCGCCTGGCCGATGCTCCGCAGCGCCCCGCGATGCATCACACGCCGAGCAGCACACCGGCGGAGTAGGTGATTCCGGCGGCGCCAGCAGTGTCCCAGTTCTTGCTCGGCCGCCAACATATCGCGCAGTCACACACGACCGTAAACCCTCTACCCCCGGGCTCGCGCCGCCGCCCCTCGCGGAATCAAAGTTCCTATCAGTAGTACCATTCAATTTTGGCTCGGTTGCCCGTCAGTTGATTCTCCGGCGGGTCCGGCAGACCTTTCATCGCGACAACCCGGATTTCTTCCGCGACTACGAAGAACTTGAGGACCGAAAGCAGCAGTTGATGTACGACAAAGAGGCAATCCTCACCTACCTGGCCTTCTGTCGGCGCAAAGCGTCCCAGGTGATCGCCGCTGAAACGACTGGTACGCCAAGCGCACGCTGCAGGTTCGATTGGCTGCCTCTGTCGCGAGCCGAGCTGTACGTTTACATAATCCGGCACCTTCAGCATCATGCCGCGCAGTTGGCCTTGCGGTTGCGGTTAAGCACCAGCACGGACATCCCGTGGGTCAGGTCCGGGTGGCGGACATAACAGGCGAAGCGGACTGAACCAACAAAGTCACTCCATTTCGAGTTCGAAGGCTCGATGTTGCGCTTGGTCTAGTGACCTCGTGGTGATCCAAGGTCGGATTCGGCGCGAGCACCCGGCCTTCTACGACAAGATCCACCCTCCGCCGCGGGACCTCGCGAACTCCGCGATGTTAAAATCCGCAGGCAGTGAGCGCCCAGCAGAACCATTGTTGACGAGGGCCTTATCCTGGCGTGCGTGTTGATTCTGTGATGACGCGCGACCAGGAGGTTCGGCATGTCTCTTTCATCGGATCCCACGAAGCTCG
>Ga0315274_10012836_pt1 | contig 11936 bp, 13 predicted proteins | sample YL17G02_20_MG_FD_203700 | JGI IMG/M metagenome (GOLD analysis project Ga0315274, IMG submission 203700) | Sediment microbial communities from Yellowstone Lake, YNP, Wyoming, USA - YL17G02_20 | ecosystem: Environmental > Aquatic > Freshwater > Lake > Sediment | place: USA: Wyoming | collected... | reverse complement strand
AGCTATTCGTGAACCCACTCCCACTTTGAGTCTAGGGGCACTTACTGGTCCTATGGCTCCTGTAGGTACTCAGGTACTAGCCCCTGTCTATCCTTCTAATTTTATTGGGCCTTTGCCTCTTGGAGCTGTTCAGCAGCCTTCCCCTGTTACTAGTCCTGTGAAGGCAGGAGGGTTCTTTGGGGGTATAGCAGAGCATATATCCTCTACTGTTCCCGTTCTTGAGGCACAGCATCTCGCTTCTGTACAGGCTATGACCCCTTCTCAACTTATGGGTGCAAGTCATCCAGGCATTTCTAATACTATATGGAAAGGTCTGGGCCAGGATGCCCAGCGGGATATTTTGATAGGGCAGGTACAGGTCACACCGGAGGGTAATATTTATACCCCAGCTCTTGGTCTTACTACAGTTCCTCAGACCCCTATTCCTGCGAAAGATACGTTTATGCAGTGGTTGGGCACTGGTGGGTGGAAGCAGAGACTTGCTAGTTTTGGTATGGGTGCAACTGCAGGTCTTGCTGTTATGACAGCACCTACTTGGGCTCCTATTGCAGCTCCTGTTATAAGTGGTGGTGCTAAGTTGGGTTTGGCTACTGTTGTAAGTTCTGGTGTACTTGCCACTGCTGTCGGGAGCCTTAAGCAAACCCCCCCAGTTAATGTTAGTGAGTATGAGAAGGCTCTTGGATATGTAGGTTCTACTAAGGCTCTTACCAGTTGGGGTGATGTTAAGAATGGTGAGTTTGCTCCTGGGGAGTTGGCGGCTTACCAGTCTGCCCAGGTAAAAGCAGAGGCTCTTAGTACTAAGTTAAGTGGGTGGGACCAATATAAGGAAGGCATCCCTGAGGATAAGTATCCACAGTACTTGAGTGAGTACAAGGCTTGGGAGCAGGCAGATAAAGAGAAGACTAGGCTCTATGGGTTATATGCTGAGGCTTCCAGTAAGAATTTTGCTGGATATCAGTCTGCTTATGAGAAAGCCTCAAGTATTATACCTGATAAGTATAAGGATTCAGTTGGTAATATTCTTGTAGATAAGATGTATAAGGAGTTAGGTGAGGCTAAGACTCTAGCTTTGCTGGCTGGTTTGGGTGAGAAGCCTACAGTCCCTCTTGAGGTGTATAGCAAGCTTTCTCCAGAAGTCCAGGCTCTTTATACCGCTGGGCGGTTAAGTCCTGAATACCAGGGTGGGGTTTTTGGGGCATGGGGAAAGGGTACAAAAGCTTTATATAGTCCTATTATGGAAAAAGCAAAGAGTAGTGGGATTGTGGGCCAGTTAGCTGGGGGCTTTTTTCAGTACTTGGTTCCTCACACTATGGCCTATGAGACTTTTAAGACTAAAGGTCCAGTGGCCTTTACTACACTTATACCACACTTTGGTCCTACTGCTGCTTATACGGGTATTACTTGGAAGGAGCAGTCTAATCTAGGTCGGGCTGCAGGTATAGGTTTTGCTGCTATGCCCTGGCTCACAGGCCCTGTTGGTGGTGTTGTAAGTAGTGTAGGTAAGAGTAGGATAGTTCAGGCTATTGGTAAGGTTCCAGTTGTTGGTACTGTGGGTAGAGGTATAGGTGGGACTGTGAAGTTGGTTGGTGAGACTGTTAGTATCCCAATGGAGATGTCTGGTCTAGCACAGTATGGCCCCTGGAGGCTAGCACAGGGGACCTCCGGTGCTGTGGGTAAACTTACTGGGTTGGCTGCAGCTGCAGGGCCCAAGTCTTTTATTATGGAAGGTGTTAAGGTATCTAATACAGGTGGAGGGCTAGCTGCTAGGATTGGTAGGTATGGTTCCCAAGTGGGTTGGTGGAATATTAAGTATGCTCCCACTTTGACTACCTTTAATCAGGGTGAGCAGGGATTTCTTAATCCTGGTCAGTATGGTCCTAAGGTTTCTTCATGGTATGGGAGAAGTGAGGCTGGTAGCTATGTCCCCCAAGGGGTAGAAGCTACTAAGGCTTGGGGGGCTTTTGGTAAAGCCCCTTATACTCCCCCAGCTGCTGAGGGTTGGTGGCCAGGTAAGTATGCTGGTAAGGTTTTTGGTGGTGTCTATGCTAAAGGCTCTTATGGGGCCAAGTTGGAGGCTGGTGAGTTATTTGGTAGGCAAGGGATAGTTGAGACTATAAAGTCTCCTTTTGAGCAGTTGAATATAAGTGCATTGCCTGGTTATTTGGGTAGGGTAGCCCCTAGAGTTGCAGTGGGTCTTCCAGTTTTAGGAATGTCTTTACTTCCAGTTGGTGCTCCTGTTAGCCAGCAGGTATTTGTACAGGGCCAGCATCTAGTACAGCAGTTAAGTGACCAAACTAGTCACTTGCAAGATTTGAAGCAGCAACTGCAAGATGTACAACAGCAGAGGCAGGATAATCTTGACCAGTTTTATAGGCAGGAGATAACTCAGCAACAGTTCCAACAGCAGCAGCAAGATTTGCAGCAGCAACAGAATATTATAAAGAAACAAGTACAGGATACTCAGCAGAGTACTCAGGATACTCAGCAAAGTATCCAGCAGGTACAGATACAGGAGACACAGCAGGAGCAGCAGCAACAAGATGTTGCCCAAGAGCAGCAGCAACAGGAGCAACAACAGCAGCAAGAGCAGCAGCAGCAACAGTGGAATCAGCAGCAGGATATTTTAAGACAAGGTTCTATTGTACCATTTGTTCCCTTCTTCCCTCTCTTTCCTGTGGGTGTTAATGTACCAGGTGGGGGTGGAGGTGGGTATAGTAGGTCGGGGGCCCCAGGAGGTATTGGCACTTGGTCTTATGCAGGTTTTGGGGTTTATGGGCCTCATCCCATATATGGGAAGATGGTGGGTAGGCAGGTGGGTAAGAAGAAGGTCAAGTATGGGAATGTAGGACCTAAATCCAAGCCTTTGGGTGCCTATAAGATGGTGATGGCATGAGTAATAATCTAGTTTGGGGTATGAGAAAAAGAGAGGTACATTCTCTACCTAATTCTCAATCTACCCCTCTGGTCCCTCCTGAGCCGGTTGAAGTTCAGCCAGCTCCTGTTCCAACCCAGTCTAGTACTGCAAGTCCATTATCTCATTCAATATCTAGTTCACCTCTCCGGACTCTTGTCTTGAGGGAATTGGGGTCAGCAGAGGATCCTCCTTTTCCTGGGTTAGTGGACTTTCCTGAGCAAGGGGTGGAAAATAAAAAGCTTGAACAGGGCCAAGTATTACCTAGGAGGAAGAATAAGTGGCTTTGGTGGCCCAAGAAGTACCAGAATCTTTATAAAAGTGTTAGGTTCTAAATGAAGTATTTTTTTCTTTTGGTTTTGGTTTTAGTTCTAGTCTTGACTAGTGTTTTGCCTGTCTTTGCTATAGCTAACCCAGATTCAATAGGTATCTATAGAGTGACAGTTTACAGAGACCTTTTGGCCGCTGATGACCAGTTATGGTTTTGTGAATATTTGGTAAGTTATAATTCAACTCCAGTGGAGACTCCTGGTGAAGCCTTCAGTATGGTTATTTATGGTTTGGATGGGACTACTGCCTTATTCAATAGGCCTCTTAATTATTATGGGCATAATATAATCTCAATATACCTAACACCTACTCAAGCACTTGCTTGGGGGGGTGCCTATGGTGTGAAGATTATTGGTAGTCCTTCCTACTTCTCTCTAGTTGAGGGGTCTAACATGACTACTAAGACTCTTGGTGCTGGTAATTATAAAGAGAATACCTCGCTAGATGATGATATGCTTTATATTGCTGGACAGCTACAGTCCTCATTAGGGGTTCTGCTAACATCTACTGGTCTTTTGAATGCTGCAGGAGGGACCTATTTTGAGAAGGCAGTTCCTAACCTAAGCCAGATAATACCTTGGATTTTCTCTACATCTATAACCTATCCAATACTTCCTTCACCGACGGGTAGTATGGAATATGGTAATACAGTTGCTGGTCATGCAGGCCCAAACTTAACTGCTTCTATAACTGATATAGGGAATTGGTTAGGCCTGTCCAAGGCTTGGGTAGGCTTCTTTCTAACTGGAATGTCAGTATTGGTAGTTGCTAGCCTGTCCTATGCAGCTACTAGAAGGACTGAGCCTGGTTTTGTCTTTGGTATAGTCACTATAGTTGCTTTTGTTTGGGTAGGTATAATGGATATGAGGCCCATGCTAATACTACTAGTCTTTGTTGCTATACTCTTTGGAATCCGTGTTCTACTCAAGGAGTTTGCATGAAAGCTGTAAGGTTTTTATTGTTTGAGAAACATTGGGTGGGGAGAGAGGATGAGGTTTGGGTGGTACAGAAGTTGTTAGGTGTGGCCTTGGTTTGTGGTCTTTTGTATTTGTTGGTTGGCAGTATTTATTGGGCCATTTTTGGGTTTGATGGTGTGGCTCCGGGTCCGGGGTTGGTAGGAAGATGAAACGTAAACTGGCTCTGGTTTTCATGCTCGTTCTGATGCTTTTGATGCTTGTGCCGTTTGAGGCGTTGGCACAGGAGATAGTGGATGATTCAGCAGGGTCTAGCCAAGAGAGCCCATTATACCGCAGGTCGTTTTATGCAGAAGGTAGATATTGGGAGTTCTATAGCACTGGAACAGGTATAAATTTAAATTGGTACTATAAGTCATCCCTAGATGGAACTACTTGGACTTCTAGGACATCTTTTACTATATCTTATAACCTTGATATAGCATTTGATGGTACATATATACATGTTGTGGAATCGTGGACAGGTGGGATACCCGATACCGTGTATTACAACAGAGGAACCCCTCATTCTGATGGTACTATTACTTTTGATGGTTGGAAGCTAGTAAGTGGGGATACCAATGTTGCTCTTGCCACTATTTGTGTAGATGAATATGGCTATCCCTATGTAGGTTTCGCCTATGCCTATAGTGCTGGTGTGAATCTAGATGTGGCGAAATCTTCTACTAAGGATGGAACATGGACACAAGAATGGAAAACTACTATAGCATATTCTACAACTGGATGGTTTTACCATAATAGATTAGTAGCACTAACTGACAGCAAAATAGTGGCACTATATACGCTAGGATATTCTGGCGTAATCTATGCTAGAAGGTGGACAGGTTCAGCTTGGGGCTCGGTAGTTCATACTACATCTTCTATAAGTTTAGCAGAATACTATTCAGCTGTTGGGCAAGATGATAACGTCCACGTTGTAGCCCTCAAGAAAACTTCTTATGACATATTCGCCGTGGATTATTCCTATTCCACCAACTCCTTTAGTGCTGAGACTACCATATATTCTGCTGCCACTTCAACTTCAATCCCTGCTATGAGCATGGACAATGCCAACAACCTTCATGTCTTCTGGGAGAACGACCCAGTAGACGACCATATGTACTATGCTAAGTACAATTATGGTAATGGTACTTGGGTGAGCTATTATGACCTGATAGACGAAATTGACGATTTACCCGCTACAGGCTATTATTTGAACACCGACTACACTTGCGATGAGAGCCGAGTAGGTGTTTACTACATAGCAGGCACAACCATTCTCAAGTTTAAGTTACTAGGTGAGGTTTTCCATGTAGATACCCTTTCTGTTTCTGCTAATGTGGGAGCCACTGCTACTATGAGGGGGGAGATTATAAGTTTAGGTTTTGGCTCGGCAACTAATAGAGGGTTTTGGATTAATAGTAGTCCTGATTTAGGTGTTGGGGCTACCCAGCATGATGAGGGTCCGGGTGTATATAATGTGGGTGTGTTTACTCATGGCCTTACGGGTCTTACTGTTGGGCAGAAGTACTACTATATTGCCTATGCTACTAGTGGGTGGGGCACCTCTTATGGAACTTGGACTCAGTTCTATGCAGGAGGGTCCTCAAGTGGTTTTGTAGTTACTACAGGGAATACAACAGATATAGGAGATGAAGAGGCAACTTTTAATGGTGCACTCCTGGCAGCTTCTGGTACTTTTACTATCAGGGGTTTTGAGTGGGGTTATTCTGACGTTGCTACCTGGTCATGGGAAGGCACTGCAGTGTTCTCCTTCTCTCTGGGGGCTTTTGAGCATATACCAACTGGATTGACTCCTGATTCTATATACTATGTGAGAGCCTATGGTGGTAATGCCACAGAGTTGGATTATGGTGAGTGGGTGGGCTTTATGACTACACCACTTGGTTTCACCCCAAGTGGTGAGTTGGGCCCTTACAATACTCAATGCTACTTACCTATTACAGTTTCAAGTAACTCAACCACGGCCTACTCTAATATTAGGCTTATGTTCCCAATAAATGCAGCTTCTTTGGTAAGTACAGGTTTTATGAGAAGTGATGCTCTAGATACTTTCTTAGCAGATGGTGATACTTTACTTGAGCACAGTGCAGTAGGTATGGCTAGTGATAATTCAACTTGGATGGGAAGGGTTTCCTCTATACCAGCCCATTGGGCTAATGAGTTAGACCTTTGGATGAGGAATCCTGCAGTTCCAGTTTCAAGGAATCAGACTTGGGAAGCCTTCTCAGGGGACTCTATTACGGTGGGACAGAGTGTATCAACCAATATCACTAATAACCTTGCTATAAGTGCAGTTGTAAAGTTAGATGATAATGTAGTGGGGACTAGGTATATAGTTAATAAGCCTAACTCTTATTGGTTAGGAACTAATGGGACAGCCTTGCAAGGGGGTGTGTACACTTCTGGAGGGGCTATTAATGTGACTTACTGTGAATTACCTGTTATGTCTACTCACACTGTTAGAATGACTTATGTCTCTGGAAGTGGCCTAAATGGGCTGCGTCTATATCTAGAAGGGTCACTAGCAGTTAATATGACTGTTATAGGGACCATTGATACCAATGAGAATGGTTTAAGTATGCTTGGTATTAATGGTACTGTGGATGAGCTCACTATTGGTAACTTGACGAGTCCTATATTAAGATATGCTTTTGAGCCTGTGCAGATTTCTAAGACATCTATAGCAGACCAGACTGGTAATGGGAATAATGCAAGCTATGTTCTTGGCCCTTCTATGCCCCCTGATGTGTATATTACACTTGGAGCAATTTCTTGTATTGGAGGGTTTGTGCCTCCTGCAGGTGGTGGTTCACTAGTACCAACTCCTGTTGAGAATGTACCTCCTAATGTACATCCTGTACCTTCAGCTCCTCTTATTGTTACTCAGGATGTTACTGGTCTTCCCCTATATGATTTATTTAAGAGAGCAGCTGATTCTTATGGATGGTCAGTCCCAACTATGTACTCTATGTCAGCTTTTATAGTAGCAATCTCAATGGGCTTTGCGGCATCTATAGGGACTGGTAGTTTCCTTTGGGGTGGCATTACTGCAGCAGGGGTCCTAGGTATGGCGGGAGCTGCTGGGATACTTGATTGGTGGATTCCTTTAATAATAGGCCTATTTGTAGTAATGATTATAGCATTGTTGAGGGCTTCTTAATATGAGAATAGGTTGGATAGGCGTAGCAGTTTGGATTTGGATAATAGGAGCGATAGCCGCTGCTATAATAGCAGGTACTAATTTTGGTGGGACTGAGCAGGCTACTCTGAATGGATTTACTGCCTTTACAGAAGTTAAAGTAAGCCTGGATATGCCTGTAAAGATAGCAGGTCTTATACCTCAATTTTTGGGCTCACTCTGGACTGTAATAACATTAAATTGGACTTACCTAAGTGGTGACTATACTTGGTTCAGATGGATAGTACTTGCCCCCATAACGGTGACTATAGTCTACGGAATTGTAATAACATTCTTCTCTCTGTTCCAGAGGTCAGTATGAAGAAGGTTTATGAGATAAAATCCGAGTTTGATGTTTTTATTCTGGAATTAGATGGGCATCTAACCCAAGGGGAAGCTGATTTGCTTTCTGGTTATTTTAGAGAATTGGGGCCTTTTTATATTTCGGGTGGTATGCTAGTTTTCAGAGCAGGTATAAAAACTCCATTTCCAAAGGTGTGGTGATTTCATAAGAGGGGTTTATGTAGTATGTATAGATTAAGTTTAAATAACAAAAGGGGGTCATATGACTGCAGGTCCTATACTTTTAATCATGGTCGTTGTCCTGCTCCCACTGGGTGTCATACTCTGGAACAAGCAGAAAGTGAAGGGGAAGATACTTGGGGCTATTGTTAGGAAAGATAAGTCGGTTAAGTTCCAGTTATTGGAACTTAGAGATGACTTTATTATATGGGGTAATAGGGCATATGAGTTGTACCCAAGCCTTGTTAGGGTTGCACATTACCCTATTGGGCTACCTAGGTTCTTACAAGAGATTGTACCAGCGGTGCTATTGGATGAAGAGGACAGGTTACCTCTTGATTGGGTGAATCTTGGTGATAGAGAAGGTTCGGCTATGGAGTTGAAAGCGGCACTTGAAGAGAATTGGGTAAGGAAGCTTGTCCAGGAAGCAGCTGCTGAACCCGGTGAAGGCTTCAAGCTCAATATGAAGAAACTTCTGCCCATTGGGCTAGTAGTTTTGGGTGCAATAGGACTTGTGGTTATGCTATATATGAGGAGTAGGTAAGTAATGAAGAATAAGATAGAGGAGGTTATCTATGCCAGGTCCTAAGGGGGATATTTTTGAGGCCATGAGGATGGGAGTCACTTCGGAGGAACAACTCGCCTTGAAGTTCATGTTCCCGACCAAGGACCCCTACAAGCAACTGAAGATGTTATCTGACTTGAAGCCCCGGACAGTAACCTTATTTACTGTGCTTGACTTCATGCAGTGGAGATTTAAGAGTGATGTTCTTAAGCATATAGGTATGGAGTATTATATGGGCCAGAAGGCCAGGGAAAGGTTGGGCATATCAGAGGCTCTAGAAATACTCGCCGCTATTAGGAGACCAAGGGAAGGGGAGGAGGAGTAAAATTCCATTTTGGATTTTTGCAAAAGACAGCCGAGGGGTTGTCCATCAGATGGGTGGGCATTTTGCCTCTGAGATAGCTGCCCAAAATTGGGTAGACAATACTTTGGATGAACAGTCCAACTCTGAGATTTTCTACTCACCCCACTATGACTCGGCTAGGGTTACTCAGGAATGGAAATTTAAGCGTATAGAGAAGGATGGCCTTGATGTAGGGACTAAGAGAATAAGACATGACAAGGCTGGTGGCTCTTGATGGAAGAAGAGTTTAAAGATGCTACTATGGAAGACTTCATACTTGCCTTCTTGTATAACAAGGAGGCAATTAAGGTTGAGGATTTGGCTAAAGAGATGGATATTAAGGATACAGGGCTTATATACTTTGGGTGGCATCTGTGTGAGATGTATGTCCATGGTATGATAGATTTTAAAGATAATGGTAAAGGTTGGGAAGTAAGAGAGCACAAACAGGAGCTATTCTCAATAAACTAGGGGGTAATATGGAAGAAGAAAAAGAAGCTATTGTGGAAGAGGAAGAGGCTTATGACCTCTTTAAGTCCTGGACTCCTGAGATGCTAGCCTATAAGTTTACTAAAAGAGGTCTGGCTCAAATTGGTAGAGTCGTAAGTACTGAGACAAGGCTTAAAATTTCTAGTTCTGAGAGAGGGAAGGTTATTGATGCTCATACTAGAGAGGCAGTATCTAGGGCTACAATGGGTAGGCCCTGTTCTGCATCTACTCGGCAGAAGCTATCTGAGGCTAATACGGGACGTGTTAGGAGTGAGGAGACGTTGAAGAGAATGTCTCTTGCTAACTTAGGTAGGACTATTAGTGAGGAGCATAAGAAGAAGATATCGGAAGGTAATAGGGGCCAAGTTAGGAGTCCTGAGTTCTGTGAAAGAATGTCTGAGATACGGTTGGGGAAGCCTCATGGGCCTTTTAGTGCAGAGGCTAGGGCAAACATGTCTAAAGCTCATTTGGGCCTTGTTTATAGTAAAGCCCACAGGGAAGCTATATCTGAGGGCCTTTCTGGTTATTTAAAGAACTTGTCCACTGAGGAGAGAAGGGGTAGGAATCTTAAAGCCAATAGTTGTGAGGAGTCCATATTGGAAGTACTTGAGGCTCAGTGGAAAGGTGATTGGAAATTTACTGGTGACTTCTCATTCTGGATTGGTACTAAGAATCCAGACTTTACTAATATTAATGGAAAAAAGGCAGTTATTGAGCACTTTGGTCAGTACTACCATAGTCAATGGTACTTTCCTAATACCATGTCTGAGGAGGCCACCATTGAGTACTACAAGGCTTGGGGATTTAGGTGCATTATTCTTAAGGAAGAGTACCTATGTTCTGATTACGTAGTTGGTGAGGTTAGTAAGTTATACTATGAGTAGAAGGGGGTCCTGTGGCAATTTACAGCCTTGAGGGAACTCAGGGGAGTGGCAAAACTACTGCCGCGGTTGGAATAGTCTACGAACAGTGGAGGCAGTTTGGTAGGCGGATCATCTCCAATGACCACCTAACTTGCCCTTACACACATTTTAATCTCGAATATTTCCTAGACCACATGACTCACGATGATGGTGGTCTCGAGAATTGCTCGCTGCTTTTGGATGAGTCTTATCAATATATGGATTCTCGTCTTTCTCAGAGCAAGTTGTCTAAGCTCTTTACCTGGTTCATAGTACAGACCAGGAAGCGGGGAGTGGATTTGTATGTTTGTACTCATCATATAATGAATATAGACGTCAGACTCAGAAGGGCTTGTGATGTTAGAGGTGCTTGTAGAGAGTTTATTCAAGACCCCTGTCCGAAGTGTAAAGGTTTGGGTTTTGTAAGTACCAAGCCAAAGAGTGAGGTTGTTGAAGAGGTAGGAGGTGGGTATAAGTGCCCAATGTGTTTAGGTTTTGGGAAGACAGGCTTCATTAGAGTTAGTTTCCTAAATAAAAGAAAGAGAAGAAGGATGACCATGGAACTCTTTGGGCCAAACTATTGGTCATTGTTCCAAACTAGGGAGAAGATACCGCTGCAATCTAAAGTACTGGCCGGTATTGATACTCTTGAAATCATAGGTTGATAGGAGTATAAGATGGAAGAAGAACAAGTAGTGTTTGAGCCAGGTAGTTGGCAAGATAACTTTATGAAGATGAGCAAACAAGAGCAAAATGATGTTTTGGGTAAAGGTCCTATGGATAGTTGGCTCTCTAAACTTACATTTGAAGAAAGAGAGGCCCGACTTTTAAAGTCTTTTAATAGCCCAGAGGCTATAAAAAAGAGTATTGAGACCCAAAGTACTCCTGAAGCCCGAGAGAGGCTATCAAGGACCTTGTGTGAGTTGAGGGGAACACCTGAAGCCCATGCCAAAGCCTCAAGAATGATGCTGAAGCGTTATGAAAACCCAAAAGCCTCTAAGGCAGGGGCTATTGCTATGAAGAAGGCCAACGTAGGAAGGTCTAAGACTCCTAAGGAAGTTGAGAATATAAAAAAAGGCTTGGAATCTTTTTGGGCTAGTCCTGAGGGTGAGGCCCAGAAGGTTTATTTATCAGACAAGGCCAGTAAGTTCTGGGCTTCCCCTGAAGGAAGAGAATCTATAATGAAGGGCATAATGGAATTTGCTAGAAGCCCTGGGGGTATTAAGCGTACTGATAGTATGCTTGCTGCCAGGAGAGGCTCTGGGACCTTTAATAGTGAGGAATTTATCTTAGGCCTTTGGCTTGAGAGGCACTTTCCGGGTGAGTGGGAATTCACAGGTGACTTTAAGGTTAAGATTGGTAGATACTATCCTGACTTTCTACATATCAACGGTTCTAAAGCAGTTATAGAGTACTTTGGTTCCTTCTACCATGACCCACAATATTTCCCTGAGAGGCTTTCTGCTGAGGAGCTAGTTGAATACTACAAAGGCTTTGGGTATGGGTGTTTAGTTATTTGGGACTATGACCTTTTTGAGGATAATGTGGTTAAGATGGTATCTGAGTTCAAGGAGAAGATACCACTACAGGCAAAAGTAGTCGCGGGGATCGATGCAATGGAAATTCTTGGTTAAAATTGGAGGGTTGGATGGCGAGTAACTTATTTAATAGTGTAAGGAACGCTGGTATGGTAGGTACTGGGTTAGGGGCTCCTTTATC
>Ga0315274_10012835_pt1 | contig 11937 bp, 6 predicted proteins | sample YL17G02_20_MG_FD_203700 | JGI IMG/M metagenome (GOLD analysis project Ga0315274, IMG submission 203700) | Sediment microbial communities from Yellowstone Lake, YNP, Wyoming, USA - YL17G02_20 | ecosystem: Environmental > Aquatic > Freshwater > Lake > Sediment | place: USA: Wyoming | collected... | reverse complement strand
GATCGGTTCGTCAGGCAGTCAGCTATTGTGGGTTGTGCAGCGCCCAGCGTGAATCGGCAGGGAAAGAGCAGCGTGGTCCCCTCTCCAAGAAACGCAACAAACAACTGCAGACCGTGCTCATAGAGGCGGCAAAGTTCGCGCCCCACTGGAACCCTCAATTAGCTTCTGTTCATGCGAAAGAACTGGAAAAAGGTAACCGGAACCGGGCAACGCTGGCGGTGGCACGCAAACTCGTAGCCTACCTGCTGGCGGTGGACAAGAGGCAGGCTGATTTCGTTCCCAAGGTAACATCGCAGGCAGCCTGAGGATGACTTGATGACAGAGCGTTGCCGTACAAACGATCTTCCCGCTGGGCCTCGCCGTTCTGGGGACTGTGCAAAAAACCATTATGCACCGTTTATGGTGTTTCGGGGCTGGCGGGTTGACCTAAACTCAATCTTCTGTAACGGTCATACTGCCATACGGGGTAAAGAGCCTGTATGAGACCGAAAGACAGCAAATAGATGTCGGGTCGTATGATCAAATACTGACCCATGAATGAAAAAGATCAGCTGACGGCAGCGGAAACAAAGAGCCACTGGGGGAGAAAGTCCAGGAGGTTAAGGGAAATCTCCGTTTTCCCCTTGACAAAACTTATCATAGATGTCCCTGGAATTCTCTGGTGTGCCTGGAATTCTCAGGCTACTTTTTGGGGGAACTTTATTAACATCCTCATAGGGGATCACATTGAGTTGAAATTTATAGGGTCCTGAAAAGGTTTACAATCCTCTCACAATATTACAAAAATTCTGAAGCCTATGAGGTAGTACTTCCAGCCTCCTGCTGTTCCACCAGAATAGTCACCACCTTCACCATTAATCTCAAATGAAATATTCTTCCTAAGTTTGTAGCCACAGGTTCCGTAACCGCCTCCAATTACGCCATCTTTGCTATCTCCATATCTTTTGAATGATTCATAGCCAATAAATGGTTCCATATAGCTGAAGAACCCCCCTTTTTCGTAATACAGATAGGTAAAAATCTGGTGTGAGGTGTAATCGTCAGGATCAAAATAGCCGCTTCTGCTCTGCCGATTAAAATCAAAGTACCTGAACCGGTACCCTACCTCAAGACGGGGGTTCTTGAAGCGTACCGTATACCTCGGGGACAGTTGCACATCGTGGGAGTGGTTATTGTCTGAATAGTCCCGATAGTTATAACTGAAGTGAATGGCCAAGTCATCCAATAAATTCTGCGAAGCGAACAGACTCGGATTTATTATCCTGATTCGGTTCTCGATTAATTCAGCGGTTTCAGCGAAAACTTCCCTTGATACCCTCACCCCCATCATTCCATTAAACACATTTACATTTGCCATTATATGCCCGGTCAAAAAAGTTGAAGTCTCACCATTGCCGAGCATGCTCATACCCAACCCTCCACCGATTCCCAAAGGGCCGGATACTTTAGAATACGTCCCGAGGGATAAATCCTCACACCGTTTTCTATGGGTATCACCCTCTATTTTACCGGTGGCATCAGTGTGGCGGTAATTGAGATAAGATCTCCAGTTGTAAGTCCAGAAGCCATAAGAGAGCATATACCGGTTGAGCCTGTTATCGTCCGAATCGTGATAATAGCTGTATCGCATTTCTACATTCGGCCTTGTAATCGAATTTATTTCTGCAACAAAATTTTTTAACTCCGATTCCTGGTATGGGTATGCTGGTTTTAAGACCTTTTCACCTTCCTTTGCAGCCTTTACGTTGCCCAGCGAGAGATAAGCATAGGACAAGCCAAGTCGGGTATCAAAATCCTCTCCTTTTTCTAAAAGTTTCTTATAAAGATCTATCGCCCTCTTTGAATCCCCTTTCCAGCGAAGGATGTTAGCTTTTATGAGGAGGGCATCTCTATTATCCGGAGATTCTTTCAGGACCGTATCCGCTTCCTTCAGGGCCTCATTCAATTTACCGGACCAGGAAAGTGTCCTGGCCAGGTGTACCCGTGCCTTGGTATTTGCTGGATCTTCAGAAACAATCAATAATAGCTCGTCTGTGGCTTCTTGTAGTCTTTCTCCCCAGGACAGGTAAATTGCTATTTGTATTCTTTCCTCTAATGAGAATCCGCTTCGGGCAAGGGATAGCGCATGCACGTATGCGTCTGCGGCTTTTTTGTAATCATTTTGAGAGACGTAATAATCTCCTTTCTTTTTATACAACTGGCCCAATTCAGCTGTATCCTTCGTTGTCTCGATTGCCGATTGGAGCTTTTCAATATCTTCAATCGCCAATGCACTACCAAAATTCAGGAATGTTAAAAAAAGTATAAGAATAATTGTGGGCATTCCCCCTCCTCTCAAAATCAACTATTGAAAGTCTATGCGTATGTCACCGAATGATGTCTGCTGAGAAAATTCAAAAAACAGCCTATACCCTTCCGGATAAACAGCTGAATGAAATAATACCGCCCTGCGATCCTTGTCTTCTTTTAACCAGTTAGATACGGCATCATGTTCCGCTTTGCCCCAAACCCTGATCCCGATAATTTTTGCCCCCACCTTTCTTGCCTTATCAACGACCACCTCACCTTTCCCATATTCTGTAACATTAACGGAGATAATATTCAATGGTTTACCGATATACCTTTCAACTTCTTTAAAGTACCGGCAAGGTGTATCATAGTATTGCAGAGGATAACCTCCTTCCGCATTGGAAACAACTATTGGTTCCGTTATCTCGATGGTGATCGGTTGATTTCCGATCACTGCACCATCCCGGGTTTTTTTAATTGGTGCTGAACCTATGATCACGCCGTTGGTACAGGTACCGATGAGTTTGCTCAGGTACCTGTCAGTGGGCAGATAGACATGGACCCCCTTTTGCGCCAGATAGTATGCAGCTTCAACCTTACCTTCGTGATCACCACAGCCAATCACCAGATCAGCATCTGATGAATCCCACGCAATGGCATTTATACCATGCGTGTCATTGATAATGACCGTTTGATCATCAATGATCAGGTTTGAAGGATAGTTATAGACCTTGTCTTCGGAAAGCATGAATCTGAAGACCCCCTCAGCATCGGGAGCATACCAGGTATTGCCGATCTTTTTTACCCTGGTCCCCCACACGGGATACACCTGTGCACCTGTGAACGCAACTATTTCTTTAATCCTTTCGCCTTCATGCCAGGGGACAACGCCTTCATTTAAAAAAGTCCAGGGAGAGGATTTGAAATTGTAAGCCAGCAGCCAATCTCTGGTTACCCTGTCAACCTGTGTCTTAATCCTTGTCCGGTTGCTCAGTTTAATTGCGGAATTTCCTATGACTATTTTTTGAACGGGTTGGACTGGCGGCTTCCGTTTCTCAATGAGGATACGTTTGAGAATATCCTGAGTGTCGGAGGTTCTTTGGTAATTCCCGCCAAGGAGTTTGTCCAAATACTGCGCCCCACGTTTTGAGAGTTCTTTCTCTCTCGGGTTGGTGGATGTTCTACTGCAGAGGGTAAACAGAGATTGTGCCTTCTGAATGGGAAAGGGTTCGTTTGCTACCAGGCCTCTGACCAAATGCGCTAAGGCAAGCCCCCAAAGATCCTCAGGGTGGGCATCGCCGATATCGTACCGATGAATGAACTCATCTACTGATTTATAATGATTTTTTATTACGGAAAGATAATCGAAACCGTCAGGCAGGTGGAGTGTCAGATCGGGATTTTTTATGCTTTTGTATATCTCCCTCATCGCATAGTATGATTTTTTGGGGTGCACAGTATACTGAGGCATCTCCCATCGGTCCCAAGAGTAAAAATGGATGTCAGACAGATTGCCGGGGATCATATCAGTAATGTTCATCCGGTCTTTTAAATCTGCTGCGGTCGAGTCCTCCCTGCTGCGGGGTTTATAGGACAAGGCCAAAAATTTCACTCCCTCGATGGTTTTTCGTTCTTCATTCGAATACACGATCTGCCTCTGGGAAGGATCGGAAAAATTCAACAGACCCCAGGGAATGCTAATCTCAATATAATTACCTTCCTTGCTATAGTAGAAGTCAGACAGGCTATCATCAATCAGACGACCTTCTCTCAGCGGGCTTGCATTATATATTTTTTCCGGGAAGACCTCTCCCTCTCTTGAAAACCTCCTCCTGTGTATTGTGATGAGTTCCGTAAAAGAACCATCATTACTCGGAACCGGCTTAAAACCTTTATTCTCTCTATATCCGCTTAATCCGGGGAGTACGAGCAGACTTGGGTCAAAGATCACGTGATTATATCGTTCGTCTATAAGTATCTTGCTTCTTTCTCCGTGGATCAATACCACATATTCAAGTCCGATCGGGCTTTCTAAGCCCAGGTTGAAAGGAAGTTTATGGTTGCCTTCCTGTTGGCCGTACGTATCGATTCCAATCAGGTAGGCAACCTTTCCCCAATCTATGGAGCCTGAAACATCTATCCTCAGATAGAGATACCCGGCATCGTAGTCTGCATAGATGCGTTTTAGATTTCTCGCACCATCAAACCCGTCATCCAGAACTTTTCGTGACAATGTACTATCCTTCTCATAGAGTAAGGTCGCTTTGTTCCAGGCTGAAGGGTTTCCCGTCAGCTTTCCCATTGTATCAGGGGACACGGCCATTAACCCGTAATTTTCTTCGGGATCCTGTGCATTGAACCAAAATTGGTCTCTCTCCTCCCTTCCCCTAACCATCCAGCTTGTCTTAACCCATTCATCGATCCAGGAGAAAACAACTCCGCCGGCACAACCAGATTTTTGTATACTTAAAATCAACCTTTTTAAGATGTCTGCCTGTTCATTTTCATTGAGCCCGCCTTGATTCAACCCTTCAGGATGAAATCTTGCAATCCCTCTGCTGGTCGGCACACCGAATTCTGAAATAAGCAGAGGCATATTTCTATAGTGATTTTTTAAATCCTTTAGGTAATTACAGTAGTAGCTTGAACCCTCAGAACATGAGAGTTTGCCATACTTCTCTTCATACCTGAGGAAATCAGGATAGTAGGGATATACATGGTAGGAGACGAAGAGACCTGCCTGGTATGCTTGGTTGACCACGACTTTTCTTTCATCTATGCTGACGGCATCTTCGTCGAAGGTCTTGCTCTGATCGTAACCGGCCATGTCTATTTTTTCCCCCATCTTTCTTCTGATCTCCACTTCTTCCCGAAATGTTGCTTCAGTCTTGTGATAGACCGGGTCAAGGGGGGGCCAATTCATAATCGCTACGGGTTTCTGTGTTTTATAGCGTTCAGATTCATAATCAATGAGATAATCGAGCATTTCTGTCACCCAGACTTCCATGGGGTTGCCATCAGAAATTTGCAGATATTTACCTGCGTAATTTTTCTCAAGGCTCAATCTATTATAGGCGATTATTGCAGGTGGTTCCCATTCCCTGCCGAATATGAATCCAAGCACACAACCCGAAATATCGGAGCCATATATTCCATGGGCATGACCGTACCTGTGGAGAATGTTGGCATTGCCATGAATTACGTCCACCGCATTTTGAATCTCTCTTTTAATGTCGTTTACATACGCAGGATTTTTGAAATTGGATTCTGTTGGGAGTTCAGCCCATATTCCCTGGATTAAAAAGAGCTTTTCGTTCTCTTGCCTTCCTTGATTATACTTCCTCAGGGCATGGTAAAAGTGGGGTGGCAAGATGGTGTAAATCCTGATGAGATTAGCGTTCATTTCACTGATCAGCTTAAACCATTCAAGATAGGTCTTTTCCTCTTCAGGAAACTCAGTAGGGAACCTCCCGGGAAGTGCAAAACCCATATTCACCCCCTTTATAAAGATGGGTTCTGCCTTTTTCTTTCCTCTAACCACCCAAAAATAATCACCCTGGGCGAAGAATTTGATGTCTTCGTTTTCTCCCTTATCCACACTCTGAGGAGACAGTGTCATGATTTTCTCTTTTGCCGTGCTGTTATCCTTATCGATGGAGAGAACTTTTTCAAAGACGCCCAGCGCCTTCTCTCTCTCGCGAAGTTTTTCGAGGGTCAAACCCATTCCTAAGAGGCAGTCTATGTTCTTGCTGTTTCGAGAGATACCTTTGGTAAAGTTGTCTTGGGCCTCTTCAAAAAGACGGAGTTGTAAGTCGGCATATCCCAACCCACAGTATGAATCGTATGCTTGCGGATCGAGAGAGAGGGATAATTCAAATTGTTTTTTTGCGTCATCCGGATTGCTTAATCGCAGGAATGTCCAGCCAAGCAGGTTGTGCTCACCAGCGTCTAACTGGGTCTTCTCTTGCAGGAGGTGTACTACCTCAGCCCAGTTGCCCGCTTTATAGTGTTGCAGTGCCTTGTCGTACAGATCATCGGCAAAGGAGGAATCCCAGGGCCACGGGGATATTGCTAAGATAATAAGAGCGGAAATCAGTTTGATAAAAATTTCCCATACCCGGTTGCCATCATGCCTGTTCAATGGAAAGACCTGTAAATAGTATACCTGTCTCATAATTCATTTCTGCTTTTCCTTTTTCTCAGGTCCGGTACCTTTACTCTTAACATATTCCCACTCCCTCCTGCCTATCAGGTACTTGAACAGGGCTTGAGTCCTCCAAAAGGAGTTCATCTGCCTGTAGCCAAAGTTCTCAAACACGCCGTACAAAAGCAATTTGAATAGATGAGACCACTTGGGATATCTCCGGTAGGTCAATTCCTCTAAAAAGATACCGATGGTTGATAAGAATATCCCGAAGAATATTGCCAGGATTAAAAACAGCACCAGAAATTGAAAACTGAGTAATCCATAAATATAGGCGAGCAACACGGTGATAAATCCAAGCAGTTCAACGAGAGGGCCAAACATCTCAAAGCAGACATAGTATGGAAATACCAGCAATCCTATTATCCCATACCTCGGATTAAACAGCATCGCTTTATGTTGAAAAATGCTTTGCATTAGGCCTATGTGCCACCGCCTTCTTTGCCTGCCGAGCATCTTAGCTGTTTCAGGCACCTCTGTCCAGCAAATAGGATCGGAAACAAATTTGATCCGGTAGGGCTTTTTATTCTTCAAATAATACCGGTGCAGTCTCACAATAATTTCCATATCTTCTGTGATGTGCCCGGGCCTGTAACCGCCCACCTCTAATACTGCGGCCTTATTAAACAAGGTAAAACAGCCTGAAAGGATGAGATTTGAATTCATAATGTCCCATCCCACCCGGGCGAACAAGAATGCCCTCAGGTATTCTACAATCTGAAACATCGAAAGGGCACTTTTGGGAAGGTTAATTTCTTTTATCGTGCTGTTTTCAAGGGTGATACCATTTAAAACCCGGACAACCCCACCGCAGACAATTACAGGGATATTACTTTCCATTACCGGTGTCATAAGCCTGAGCGGACCTTCCCTATCTAACAGAGAATCAGCATCTACCGAACAGATGTATGGGTTTTTTGATAAATTTATTCCACAGTTCAAGGCATCGGCCTTACCACCCTTTTCCTTATCGATAAGCAAAAGGTTGGGTATTCCCGGGTTAAAAAAGAATCCTCTGACGGTTTTGGTTTTGAGGATATTTCTATACACCAGGTCTATCTTCTTCAATTGGAAGGCATCAATAATACGTTGTAAGGTCTTGTCCTCAGATCCATCGTTAATGACAATTACATCGAAAACAGGATAATCTATGGAAAGTGCAGATTGTATGGTCTTGAGAATGACATTTTCTTCATTAAAGGCAGGTATTAATATTGAAATAGGGGGGGTCTCAGGAGAATGCCGGTAATCTTTAAAGGGCACATACTTAATGCGCTGTATATACCGTAATATGACAAAGAGAGAGATGGTCAGGAGTACCGTATACAAGAGATTGAAGACGGCATAATAAAAAACAACCAGATAATTAAACCCGATTACTAAGTATATGAGTAATCCCTGCAAGCCTCTACCTCTTTATGCAAAATGAGATTGATCTCTTTTTTAATACCCTCTTCTCCATCTTTTTTCAAATACTCGAATAAGGGTGTAGAAAAATTGAGAGAGTGCATAATGATTAATATTTGCTTAGATTTTTCATAAATCTCCTTATCCGTGCTCTTTAGATTCTCAATTAGTTTCTCCACAAAATCTGTTTTTTCTATTTCCTCACAAACACTCTGTCGTGCATATTCATCGTTATGTCTGAGAGTCCTGAGGAAAACATCGATCGAAGCATTACCAAGTGTCGCTAAAGCTCCACTTGCGGCATTTCTTACCTGCCAGTTCTCGTCTATAAGCAATACGCCCAGTACGTCCGGTGCCTTTTTATATCTAATGTTGCACAAGGCCTTTGCCGCTTGCAGCCTGACAAACCAGACCTCGTCTTCAATGAATGGGAGTAAAAGAGTTGGATCAAATTCGATCGAGGTTGTATTGATTCTGCCTAATACCTTCAATGCCTTTGCTCTGATCTCCGCATCTCCGCTTTCGAGATTATCGAAGGAAAAAGAGCAACTTGATTGTGTACATGGCAAAACAGAGAGGACCTCTAAAATGGAGGATTTGATGGGTGCGTACCCGGATTTCCCCCCAAACTCGATAAGAACTGGTATAGCATTAATACCGAAGTTTACCAAGGATGCTTCGATGATTTTTCGCGATACCAGAGACTTGTTTGCTAGATCCGGCAGCTGCTCCATCATTCCCTTTAGCGCAACTGGTGATCCTATTCTACTTAGGGCTCTTATGGTCACGGAGATGATCTCAGTGTTGTTTTCTTTTTTCAATACCTCAATAAGTTTCTCCGTAGAAGAATGACTCAACATCTTGCCAAGTTTATCTATCGCTGATGCTTTGGCAATTCTATTTTTACTTTTTAGTCTCTTTTCATAAAATTTTATGTAACCCATTTTATCGACCAATCTTTTTACATTTTCCCTATCTCTTTCTTCATCTATCAGATTTAACAGTACCTCTTCTATGGCCTGCCATTTAATGGATTGAGGAGGGGCAATGAGGTCTGCTCTATCTTGGAATGCCTTCCCCGAATCAAGGAAATTTCTCAGTTTTTCCCGGTAAAATTCCCTCTGCCGGTCCAACTTTTCGTATTTCTTTTTTGATGATATTCTCCTCAATACAGCCAGTAAGAGAAAGACGATGATTAAGCTTATTACGGATAAGATTATAATAATGAGGATTAAACTTTGATTAATCTCTATCATAGCTCTAAGAACTCAACCTCAAAGCGTATTTAGTTGAAGTGAGATAAATTTCCCGAAGCATTCCATCATTTGGCTGTACAATTTGTGTAACCATATATCAGATAATGAAAAAATAAGATCATCTGCTCCGAAAAGATTTAAACTGTATGTATCTTCGGCACATTCTGAATTTCCCTTTATAGAAAATTTAAATTCTTTTGGAGATGCAAACTATTCAAAGAGGTTGATAGGCTAAGGGAAATACTAAGTGAATAGTGTAGACCTGACACTTTATTAAAATATGGCCAAAGGCGATGAATCCGCTCTTCTCTTCCGTCAGTGATTACCATATTGGCTCCGGTTCTCCTTGCATAGACAAAGGGACCAGTGCCGGTGCTCCGTCTAAGGACATTGACGGGGATACCAGACCCCAGCCTCCGGGCTACGACATGGGAGCAGATGAATATGTACCGTGTTCTCCGCCTGACACGGATGGTGATGGCGTGAACGACGGGTGTGACAACTGCCCGGGTATCTATAATCCTCTCCAGGAGGATTCAGACAAGGATGGAGTCGGTAATGCTTGCGACAACTGCCCGACCATTCCCAATGCCGGTCAGGCCGATGCGGACCATGATGGTGTGGGAGACCTGTGCGACAACTGTCCCACTGTTGCCAACGCAGACCAGGCGGATGCTGATTCTGATGGATACGGAGATGTGTGTGACAATTGCCCAAGCATCTGCAACAGTTCCCAGCTCGACGCAGATCATGATGGGAGCGGCGATGTGTGCGATCAGACGCCGGGCTGCGGTGGTTGCGGCCAGCCTGCATGTGAACAAACATGTGCGGGACCGGATACCGATGGTGACGGGATCCCCGATTTATCTGACAACTGCCCCACGGTTCCTAATCCCGGCCAAGAGGATCAAGATCACGATGGGGTTGGTGACGCTTGTGACAACTGCCCCACTGTACCAAACATAACCCAGACAGACTTTGATCACGATGGGGTTGGTGACGCTTGTGACAACTGCCAGACAAAGTGCAACAGCCAGCAGCTCGATGCAGACCACGACGGGATAGGAGATGTATGTGACCCGAGTCCTAATTGCGGTGGCTGCGGTCAGCCGGCATGTGAGCAGCAGTGCTGAAATGATGTAAGGATTACAGAAAAATCATGGATACGAAGGCAGGAGCTATTTCAGACCCCTGCCTTTTCTGCTCCTTGCCCTGCTTTAGGCAAACTTCTCTGTTCTTTTTCTCCTGCTATGAAAAACGGTAGCAGTATGGCATGTAAGCTATCAAACGTTGATAACTTCCGCCATTTATTTTAGTAAGAAGTGATTAGATATTTAAAGCATAACAAACCCATATAATCCATCAAAACTTCAGCCAAATTTCAGCCAAAAAATAAAATAGGTTAGCCTCTTGAAAGCTAACCTATTGAAATTGCTGTGGTGCCCCCGACAGGAGTCGAACCTGCGGCACAGGGATTAGGAATCCCTTGCTCTATCCTACTGAGCTACGGGGGCACTGCTTTGCGTTCACAGGTACTGATTCTACCTAACATCTTCCCTGCCTGTCAATCATTCCATCCTTACCGTAACACGGTTACTCTCTCTCCCTGATGGAGTTTCGAGAGGTCTCCGGTAACGACTTGTTCCCCGGAAGTTACTCCTGAAATCACCTCAAGGTATTCTTCATCCCCAATCCCGGTCTTCACTTCCTTCTCGCGAAGCTTTCCTTCTTCAACCACGAAGACCGCTGAGCGGTTTTCTTTCTGGAGAATTGCATCCACAGGCAGGCAGAGGATCCCCTTCTTTTCCTGGATGATGAAGTCGATCGTTGAAGTCATCCCCAGCCTGACCCATGCCGGGGTGTTCAGGAGAGATACAATCACCCGATAGTTTCTCCCGGCCTCTCTCCGCTCTGAGGTGACTAAGGCGATCTCTCGCACGGTGCCCGTCAAGATGGTATCCGGATATGCGTCAACCTTGATCAGCGCCTCCTGCTCCCGATGTATTTTGGCAACCTCTGTTTCATCGATGTCGGTTAAGACTTCCATCTGGCTCAGGTCAGCGATCTCGGCTATGGGGACAGGCTCAGAAATCCTGCCGGCGCTTAAAGGCCCTGCCACGATCTCCCCCTCTTTAATGAACTTTCTGATGACCGTGCCGGTTATCGGCGCAGTAATGAGCGTGCTGTGAGAACGCGCCTTGACCGCTTCATAGCTCGCCTTCCTCTGAGTGAGCAGCTCACAGCCTATATCGTATTCTGTCTGGACTACCTCCATCCCCTCCAGGGAAAGGAAGCCTTTCTTATAGAGTTCCTTTGCCCTCGTGAGATTCCTTTCCATGTTCTTGAGGCTGATCTCTGCCTGGAGCACTGCTGCCCTGGCCTGGTCAAGCTGAGCGGCAATCTCATCATCCACAAGGCGGGCAAGGACCTGCCCTTTCTTTACCCGGTCCTGCTCTTTGAAGTAGACCGCTTTCACCCTGCCAGCCATCTCGAACGCCACCTGGATTTTCTCCCGGGCTTCAATCGAGCCGGAGGAAGAGACTGTCTGCCGGATATCCCGTTTGGACGCACTCACCACCCGTACCGGCAAAGCGCCCTTGAACCAGATCCGTTTTGCGATCAGGATGAAGGCAAGGAGAAGCAGAAGGGAGATAACCGCTAAGAAAATTTTCTTGTTCTTTGTCATCATAACCTCTCATTCATAACGCAGTGCTTCGATCGGGTCAAGTCTGCCCGCCTTGTAGGCCGGGTAGACACCGAAGAACGTACCCATGAAGGTAG
>Ga0315274_10012832_pt1 | contig 11940 bp, 14 predicted proteins | sample YL17G02_20_MG_FD_203700 | JGI IMG/M metagenome (GOLD analysis project Ga0315274, IMG submission 203700) | Sediment microbial communities from Yellowstone Lake, YNP, Wyoming, USA - YL17G02_20 | ecosystem: Environmental > Aquatic > Freshwater > Lake > Sediment | place: USA: Wyoming | collected... | reverse complement strand
AGAAAACACATCACTATTTTCATGTTTCTGAGCTTCTTAGCTCCTGTTCTGACGCTGGTTTTTCGAGGTTTAACCATTTTAATACCTGAACACAATATTGGTTTTTTATGTGATTGAGAGGTTAAAAACTAATATTGTGTTAGGTGTAAAAAACTTCTGTTGAAGTTTTTTCACAATTGGCATGCTGAGATTTTAAAGAGTGGAGGATATGAAATCTATCGAATTGGAAAAAACATTCCTGGCGAAATCTTTGCCTCAGGATCTGAAAAATTTCTCAAGCAGGGAAATCATAGATATTTACATTCCAAAATCTGAAAGGCATCCGACACTGCGAATAAGAAAAAACGGGGACAAATTCGAGATCACAAAGAAATCTCCGGTTGAAGACAGCGCCTCAATGCAGCATGAGCATACCATAATTTTAACGAAGGACGAATTTGATTCATTGTCCAAAATTCCTGGAAAGATTGCAAGAAAAATACGATATCTCTATAAATTCGGAAAATTCGCAGCAGAGATTGACATCTTCCAGGATGATCTCAAGGGTCTTGTAATAATAGATTTCGAGTTCAAAACCGAGAAAGACATGAAATCGTTCACGATGCCGGACTTCTGTCTGGCTGATGTCACAGAAGAAGAGTTCCTGGCAGGCGGTATGCTGTGCGGGAAAAAATATTCCGATATAGAGAAAGACCTTAAGAGATTTGGATATAATAAAATTCTAGTCAAGGGCCCGTAGTCTAGCTTGGTAGGATTCGAGCTTCGGGTAGCCCTTTTCCGAACGTAAGGCAAAAAGCGCTAGCGGAAAAACGGTTAGAACAAGCTCGTGGCAGGAGTTCAAATCTCCTCGGGCCCATCTATCCAAGAGTATAGAATATGCATCGTGGAGATTTTATGTTTAAGAACGTTAAACTTTATGGAGATAGGCAGATATGAAATCCAAAAAGTTGACAATTCGAATAAACAGACCTGTTCATGAGGTCTTCGCCTTCATTATTAATCCAGATAACACACCAAAATGGGTAGATTCGATAGTTGCTGAGGAATCAAACGAATTTCCAGCGAAAAAAGGAACAATTTTCAGAAATAGGGATGGAAGCGGAAATTGGTCGGAATATGCAGTGACAGAGTACATAACAAATAAGATGTTTGTTCTTACTATGAAAGATGAAAATTACCATGTTAGATATACATTCAAACCAATCGGCGAAACAATCACAGAACTTGAATATTTTGAATGGGTTGTTAGTGGTAATTTGGAAACGCCATTCTCCATCGCGACTTTACAAAAATTGAAGGAAGTTTTAGAAAATAATAATATGGACAAAGAAAGTGTCAGAAATCTAGTCAAAGAGATTGTGAAGAAAGCATGCGTTTTGAAAGATAAATATACGGATCAAAAAGACGCACCCGTAAGCTATGTTGCAATCTTTTGTCAGAATGATGCGGAATATGACAAATTCACAAAGATTGTAAAAACATTTGGCACAGTAATAAATGAAACCCCAACAGGTTTTCATTACAAAATAGATCCAATCAACACAGTATCTGGAGACCTTAGGATTCTCAAAATAAGAAAACCAGATAAAACTAGACCTGAAAGAGGAGATGCCGATTTTAATGTAACTAATTATGAAAAATTCAAGAGAAAACATCTGTCTCTTGAAGGTTTCAAATTAATTGAAAGAACAGATCATGAGATGATTGAACTGATGGAAAAAGGATGTGATGTTAGAGTCTATTTCTCGAATCCACCAATGGATGAACTGCTTGGGATTAAATAAGGTTGGTCTGAGAAAGCCTCGGCCACTCTTACTATCGGACCTCAATTTTCAAGAACTTGTACAGATGCCTTACTTCTTTGGGCGAGAGCTGGCGCAGCTCGCCTGGCTGGAGACCGCCAAGCTCGAAATCAAGAATGCGGACGCGCTTGAGTTTTTTCACAGGAAACCCAGCGCTTTCGCACAGGCGGCGAACCTGACGGTTCTTCCCTTCCTGGAGAATAATTCGTATGCTGAATTTGCTCAGGCGAGAGATATTGATCGGCTTGAGTTTTTCTCCAAACATATATTGTCTTCTGGAAATCATGTTCAACGCTGAATCAGGAATCTCCTTGAAAAACCTGACCTCATATTCTTTTTCGTGTTCAAACTGCGATTCCATGATCCGCCTGGCGACTACGCCGTCGTTGGTGAGAAATATCAGGCCCGTGGAATCTTTGTCCAGCCTGCCTATGGTCACTACGCCGGCCGGAAGCTTGATGATATCTTTGATTTCTTTCTCTCCCTTCTGGGCATTCACTGTAACTATTCCTCTCGGTTTGTTGAACAAAAAATACGCCAACTTCTGAGATTCTTTTGCCTTTGGATCAATGGTAATCTTATCTTTACTAGGATCAAAGCGGGTGCCTGGCACAGTGACCTTCTGACCATTCAGATACACGTATCCGGCAGCGATCCATTCTTCGGCTTTCCGTCTCGATACAATGCCCTTGTCTGAAAGATATTTTTGAATGCGGACGGTTTTTGGAGATTCCATAAAAATATTGTTGGTGTGAATAGCTATAAAACCCTAACACATTCAGTTTAAATTATTTGGATATAACAGTTTTCTTCATGTCGATTCGAATTGCTGCCAAGTGCGCCCCGAATATCCGGGAGCTGGAGCTTGTAAGGAAAGCGGGATGGAAATACCTTGAGGTTTACACCAATAGAGAATACTTGGGGCAGGATTATCTGGAGAATCTCCTGAGGTTCAAGAATGATTTGAAGTTTGTGGTCCATGCGCCGGAAGATTACTGCGATGAGAGCGTTATAGAATTTGCGCACAGGCTTGGCGCCAAGGTTGTGGTTGTTCATTATTTCCCTGATTTTGAAAAAAACATTCAGGGACTTTTGGATTTCGCCGAATCAAAGGGGATTTTCATATGCCTTGAAAACGGCGTTGCCGGCGTGAGGCTTCCCATAACGCCGAGGGATTTCGATGTTCTCAAGAAAAGGTTTCCAAAGATTAGGTTCACAATAGACATTGAGCATTCGATAATGGCCGGCATATTTCCAGGAATATTGGAAAAGCTCAACAACGACATAAAGCACATTCATCTTACGGGCTACCCGCCTAATTTTCATTCTCCTCCGCTGGAAAACTCCGATGTTGCGAGAGAGACATTCAGGGTTCTGAAAAAGATAAACTATGACGGGTTTGTCGTGGCTGAGATGGATCAGAAGTACCAGACCGAAGAAATTTTCAGGAAAACAAGAGAGTTCTTGGAAGAAGAATTGAAGAAATCTTAGACGATAAAAACTGATTTTATTTTTCAATATAGAATGTCATGATAACGATTTCAATTGAATAAGATGAAAGCAAAATCAGGCTTCACTTTATTTTTAATTTTTCAATGTTTTAGTTATATTGAAGAAAATATTTTTTTATTTTTCTAAGATTTTAAAGAAAAAACCATTCTAGTTTCTCTTTATTTCTTTTGAGAGTTTGGTTGATAAATAGAAATCTTCCTGCCATTTATCTTGTTTCTTTGCTCAGTATTCTCTTTCGACTGAGAACTTGACAAAGGCTGCGAGCTGGTTCTTTGCTTTGCCTGCTTTCAGGTGGGGTTCGGCTTCTTTCCAGGCACCACTGATTATTTCTTTCGCCCGATCCCTCGCGTATTGTATCGCTCCGGCATTCTTCATTATTTGTATTGCCTCGTCTATGAGTTCGCGGTCCCTTGTGTGCATATTAAGAATTTCAATAAGCCTTTTGGCATCTTTTTTGCCCGCGTGCTGTATCGCGTATATCACCATGAGGGTTCTTTTGCCTTCGTGAATATCTTCGCCGATGTATTCCTCCTTGAACTGGTTCTTTCCGCTGGTTGCTGTCAGGTTAAGGACATCGTCCTGTATCTGAAACCCGACTCCAATGCTTTCTGAAAGCTTGCCCAGGGCTTCAACTGTCCTGTCGTTAGCGCCTGCCAATATGGCGCCTATTTTTGCCGACATTCTTGCAAGCGTGCCTGTCTTGTATGCACACATCTGGAGGTATTCAGGTTCGGTTATCTTGTCGGCGTTTGCTTTTCCGTTGTGCCAGGCAATGTCCATGCCCTGGCCGAAGGATATGTTTATCATTTCCTGAAGATAGGTCTCATATATTCTGACCTTTGTTTTTTCATCCATGGTCTTATTCCTTAGCAGGGCCAGAAATGGAAGATAGTACATTACGTTTCCGGCATTTATTGCTATGTCAATGCCGAATATTTTGTGAGTACAAGGTTTGCCTCGTCTGAGTTCAGAATTGTCTTCAATATCATCTATCATCAGGGTTCCGTTATGTATGACTTCCGGTATTATGACCATATCCTGATGTTTTTTTGAGTCTCCTCCAAGGGCATCGTGTATAAGCATCATTAGCACAGGTCGCCAGCGCTTCCCGCCCCTGTCAAGCAGGTTCCATATGGGCTCTGAAACAACCTTGTTCGGGGCTTCTATGGAATATTCATAGCGTGCTTTCCCCATGGTGAACTCAAGGCTCTTCTTGTCATGCTCTCTGGGGATATATTTTTCAATTATTTTGTCGATTATCTTTGACTTTTCTTTCAATATTTCTTCAATGTTTATGGCAGCGTCCTTGGATTCGCTGCTGATCCCTTTCTTTTTCATGGATAAACAGATACAGGATATTTTTATAAACCTTCCATCCAGATAAGTGTAGGTCATTTTTCGATTCACAAGAGGTCAATTATGCCAGCACCATACACGAGAGGTTATTCGCATTCGAAGGGAAGGGGCCATGAGTCCAGCGTTACCTGCAGTTTTTGCGGCAAAAGCGTTCCCAGATGGAAGACATTTCCTGTGTACAGGTCTTTCAGGATAAACGACCCGCTGATCAGGAAGGATGTCGACCGAAGAAGGATATCCACTTTTGAGAGGAAGATGTACGCATGCCCTTCCTGCGCAAGATTCAGGGGGATTGTGAAGGTTGGCAGGTCCAGGAAGACAAGATCAGGACCCAGTATCAGTTTCTGATACGAAGCAGGCAAGTCCAAGAAGACGTGTTTTTCTAGTATTTTATGATGAAATTGTTCGGTGACTTAAAGATACCTCTGATCCCTTCTCTTATTTTATCTGATAAAGCAGTAACGGTTATTTTTATACCAGAAATAACAAAGTTATAGCATGGGAATCAAGGATGTATTTAGATTTGGGACTAAAAAGGCAAAATCAGGGTCTGAACCTGGTCAACACGGGCAAAAGGCAGCTTCCGGAGACAGGGATGCCGCGCAGATGATAGAGGCGTCCAAGAAGAGGATTGAATCGACCTTTCCAAAGTTCGTGGTGGTCGAGAATAAGAAACTGCTCGAGCTCCCGGGCGATGTGAAAGAGAAGCCAGTAACCTACCCGTTGATCAGACCGTATTCTTATGTGAGTATAAGGTATGATCCAAAGACCGAGGCCACGGAATATTATGTCATGGAGCCTGTTCTCAGCAGCGATGAAAAGACCACTCTTGAGCGGATTAGGAGCGCCCTTATGGACGTCATTGATATTTCCATGAATTCAATAAAGAACCACAAGAATTTGATTGGTTATCTTGAGGAGAAGATCCAGAAATTGATAAATGAGATGGGCATTGAGATTTCCGACGCGAGCTATCTCAAAATAATGTATTATATTTATCGGGATTTTGTCGGCATGAACGAAGTGGAGTCTCTGCTCCGGGATGTTTTCATAGAGGATATATCATGCGACGGCACCGGGATACCGATTTACATATCGCACAGGAAATACGGCAATCTGAAAACAAATATTATTTTTAATGATCTCGATTACCTCAGAGAACTTGTCGTGAAGATGTCTGAGAGGTGCGACAGATACATAAGCTATGCGGATCCTATGCTCGATGGATCGCTCCCGGACGGAACAAGGGTTCAGGCCACGCTCGCTTCTGATGTCACGACACATGGGCCCACATTCTCAATAAGAAAGTTTCCCGAGAGGCCGTATTCCCCTATTGACATGGTGAAATTCGGGACAGTTGACGAAAGTATGCTTGCCTATCTCTGGTTTGCAATCGACAACGGCATGAACATAATAATTTCAGGGGGAACATCTACCGGGAAAACTTCCATGATGAATACAGTATCTTTATTCATGACTCCTGAGGCGAAGATTGTTTCCATTGAGGACACGAGAGAACTGAATCTCCCGCACGAGAACTGGATACCAGGGGTTGCGAGAATAGGATTTGCAGGAACAACTGCAGGAGAGGTCACGATGTTCGACCTTCTCAAGGAGGCATTCAGACAGAATCCTGATTACATGATTGTCGGCGAGGTCAGGGGTGAGGAAGCTGCGATAATGTTTCAAGGAATGGCGTCCGGAATATCCTGCATGTCAACTATGCATGCTGGTTCTGCCGAGGATGCTCTGAAGAGGCTTCAGACAAGGCCCATATCACTGCCGCCTCCATTGATGGAAACCCTGGATGTAATGCTTATCATGGTCCATGCCAGAGAGAGAGGAAAGTCAGCGAGAAGAATAAAGGAGATAGTTGAGGTGGAGAGGGTTGATCCTCTAACGAACGAGGTAAAGACAAACCAGATTTTCAGATGGAACCCTTCCACTGATGATTTTAAGCACGGCGAGGAATCCTTTATTTTCAAGACCATATCCGATGAGAAGGGCATTTCTATTGAACATATCCAGAAGGAGATTCGCCAGAGAGAGAAATTTATCGAATGGCTGGTGAAACAGGATCTTGAATGGAAAGAGGTTGCAGACGATATAGCTCTATACAACAGGAACAAGGATTCAGCGCTTTCGTTAATGCGACGGGGTCATGAAAAACACGAAAGGCATGCGCATCATAGAAAGATCGAAGCATGATTATCATTTTTGAAATATTCTGGGTCATAACTTATGAAGAAAAAATTAGTCAGGAAATTTGCAGATTTCGGTTTGAAATATTTTCCAGGAGCATTTGGCGGACTCAAGAAAAAAATGTCCGAGTCCGGCGTTGGAATATTTTTTGAAACTTATGTCGGCAGGATGCTGATGTACGCGTTTTTTACTTTCGTGATATCTTTGTTTTATCTTATCATCACGCTTATCGTTTTTGGCACGCCTATTCTGCTTTCCATTCTGCTTTCCTTCGGCATAAGCATTCTTTCAGCTGCTGTGATTATGGCAGTTTTCTATTATTACCCAAGGCAGATGATGCAGATAAAAAAGAGGAGCATAGAGGCGAACATTCCTTTTGCCGCAAATCACATGGCGGCGATAGCTGCATCCGGCGTGCCTCCGCATGCCATGTTCAGGCTTCTTGTTGATGCAGAGGAGTATGGCGAGATAGCAAACCAGGCAAAAAAGATCGTCAGGAATGTTCAGGTCTTCGGCATGGATGTGTCCTCTGCAATAAGGGAGGTTGCAATCAGGAGTCCTTCAGAGGATTTCAGGGAATTTCTAAACGGAATAGTTTCCACAATAACAACTGGGGGAGATCTCAAGAAGTACCTGGAGAACGCAGCTGAATCAGCCATGCTTGACTACAAACTAAAAAGAGAAAAATATATTGAGAATCTGTCAACGTTCGCAGATGTGTATGTCGGAGTTCTCATAGCTGCGCCAATGTTTTTCATATCCATGCTGTCGCTCATGGCTCTGGTTGGCGGGTCCCTATTCGGTTTTTCAATACCGCTTTTGATTAATCTCGGGGTCTATTTCATGATACCATTGCTGAATGTATTTTTCATAGTGTTCGTGCACCTGACACAGCCGGTCGTGTAGGAAGATAATAAAAGGATGGGATTTATGGCTAACAAAAAGGGAAAATTCAAATTTTCAATGGCAGACTGGAAGATAGCCAGTGCAGTAGGCATAGGCGTGGGACTCCTCATACTGTTCATAAATTTCCGCTTTTTTTCTTCAAATGCGCAGATTTTCATTTTCATGAATCTTGCTGCGGCTGTTGTGGCGCTTTCTATGCCGGTTTATGTGAAGTACAGGGAGCACTCAAGGATGATAAGCATTGAAAAGATCTTTCCGAGCTTTCTCCGGGACCTGACCGAAAACATCAATGTCGGAATGACTCTGCCGCAGTCGATAAGGGCATTATCCAGTAACGACTACGGTATTCTTAGTCCCTACGTGAAGGAGATGAGCGCAAAGATAGACTGGGGAATTTCTTTTGAGAAGGCCCTGGAAAACTTTGCGAAGAAGACTAGGAGCAAGGTCATTAGGAGAACAGTGAGGGGGATTGTCGAGGCGCACCGCTCAGGAGGAAAACTGAGTTCAATCATGGAAGCAATATCAGTTTCTGTTCAGGAGCTTGAGAAGATTCGAAAGGAACGGGCAGCACGTGTTTATTCCCAGATGGTGACCGGTTATTTCATATTCTTTATTTTTGTCGGGATAATGTGGGCGATGTCAAAGATGCTGATACCAACATTCTTTTTCGAACGATTCCAGGGAGTTGAAAACGTATCAGTTGTTTTTCAGGAGCTCTTCAGAAACCTGGTCGTCGTGCAGGGAGTATTTTCGGGAATAGCAATAGGAAAGATGGCAGAGGGAACCATTACAGCGGGATTCAAGCATTCTTTCGTATTGGCAGTGGTCGGATATACAGTGCTGGCAATTTAACGTGATTAAAATGTTCAAGACTCTTTCGATTTTGACAGCAGTTTTTGTAGTTTTTGCAGCGCTTTCAGCCACGGCAACGGCGCATTCGGTTACAATGAATCTGCAGTTTAAGATAACTGACAAGAGCGATGCCATCCATGTCAACGGCACAAGTTATCAGGGACAGTCCATTAATGCTGTTTTTCCAAGCTTGGCGAAAAAATACATTTCTTCTGAAAGAAACGGGACAGTCGTTTCTGCTGTGTCGTCGGGACCGAATTTCCTGAATATCCTGCTTGATTCCACATACCCCAATGATTATCTATTCTCTTCAATGCAGAACGATATCGATAATGAATTCAGGATAGTATTTACTGAGGGGAACTGGACAACAATAGAGAGCAAATCGTCCGGTGTGGGTTCGAACTACGCCAATATTGCTGTAGCGGCTCAAAAGATTTTCCTCAGACTGCAGTATGATAATATAGACATATCAAAATCTTTGAGATGGGTTGGCCCCAGGCAGGTTGTCGTGAAAAATACTGGACGGGATGCGAGCGGGATTCCCAAGATTCTGATTGATATCAAATAGCTTCAAAGGTGTGCTGATGCCGGAACTAATATCCTATGTGATAATTTTTGGAATATCCATGGTTTTCATAGTAGGAATGATATACGGGCTGAATTCTGTTAAATCTGATTACCAGCTTTCCTATTCGAAATCATATTCAGAGGCGGTGTGCTACGGCATACTCTCATCGCTTGCAGAACTAGAAAATTCTGCATATGCTTCAGGTTATGTCAGTATATTTCTTCCGGATAAGATAGGCGAAAATACCTATCGCGTGGTTTTTGAGAACAGAACTGTGCAGATATCTGACACAAAGGGCACGTTTTCGTACAGCTGTTATGCAGGATACGATATCTCTGGGCAGGGCTCTGGCGGCATAAATAAAATAATGTTTAGTCGAAACGGAACAGCGCTGGATATGCGGATAGAAAGGTGATTGATTGAGCAGATGGCTGGATTATCTTGTTGCAATGGCGATATTCATAGGCGGAGTAAGCATAGTTTTCGGATTCATTACCGGCTATGCCAATTCTTCCAGCGAGCATCTTAGTGCAACGGCCATAAGGTCAGAATCATCGTATCTTTATAATGTACTGAATAACAGGATGGATTCTTCTTCAGGAGACCAGAATATCAGCGGTCTCGGTCTTCTAGGCAATGCTTATGTCTTTGAGATAGTCGTCAATAATTCCAGGCTGTTTTACAGGAATCAGAATCAGGCGCTGTCAGATCTTTCAAATGAAATTGTATATTTTGATATGGATTCTATTATGTCAGGAAGCTTCGACGATAATTCCCTGCATGTCTACGACCAGGGCGGCAATGCGATCCCGTATTCAAAGACAGGACATGTTTACGGATTTTCCACCAACATATCGATGGGGTCTCTTAAAACATATTTTGTATACTTTGACAGGACCAGCAATTTTACAGGACAGTCACATTCGGTTTCCGGTGCTGACAACATAACGGAAGAAATATACTTTCCGAGAAGCATTGATGTTGTCCAGTACAATAGCATGCAAAGGATTTCTGCGATCAATTATTCTTCCATAAGGAATGGGACGAACTTCAATATATCAGTGGCTTATCTCAACGGCACTGTTTTCTGGTCATATGGCACGGGTGTTGCAAGGAACAGGGATTTGTCATCGTTCGAAAGTCCTGTGCTGTTTCAGGATGCAGACGGTGCTGTAAGACACGGGAGGCTGATAATAAATGTCTGGTAGGGAAAATGCATCGCGTCAAGTTGCTGGGCGAAAGGGAATGCTCCTTACAGTTGAATCAATCATAGCTGTGTCTATCATTCTGATAGCCTCTGTTATTTTTTTGGGAGGTGCCAAGTACAATCCGGAAAGAGATATCCGTTCTGACGGCTACAGGGTACTGGAGTATCTGGACAACTCAGGTACGCTGAGAATATATGCCATGAGCAACGATACACAATCCATCAAGACTGCGCTCAAGCCAGTGCTGAACTATGATTTTGATGTTTCAATATGCTCGGAGTGCCAGGAACCATATCTTCCTTCGGGCACTGCGGTCTCGGCTGTGGAGTATCATATAGCCGGCGACCGCGATAACTTTTCGCCGAGAAAGATTGTCTTGTACATGTGGAGATAATATGAAAATGTCAAACAAGGGACAGATTTTTGTTGCAGCTGCTGTGATCGCGGTAATAGCTGTGGCTTCATTTTCCATGATCTTTGTGACAACCGCGGTCCGCGAGCAGGACGAAACCCTGCGATATAAAATAAGAAATATTGCGAGGGAATACGAGTCCACGACTTCCATAGCCAGCGCCGTGAACAGCACAGACGGCTCTCTGCTTGATAACCTGACGCTTTATTTCAGAAAAGAGATGTATCCAATCGATGTCAGGACGATTTATCTGCTTACATATTCGAACGCAGGATCGAACACAGCGCGTGTTGTTGTGGGAAATTTCATGAAAGAAAACCTGAACATTTCCCTGTCCCTAAAAAATTCTTCTGTAAGCGACAAGGTTCTGGCGCTCCTTGACAAATCAAGCCAGTACTTCGATATAACATTCACCGGCGATGTGAGGATTGATTTTAATTATACGATAGGCAAGAATAGATTTGAGAGCGGCACGGAATTCTGGTCTTCAAAGAGTTCTGTGACCGGCGTCTATGATATTTTTGTTTCAGACGGTTCAAGCATGATAAGAAAGTTGGACACATATTCGGTGATCAAGAATGAATAATATTATCTCATTTATACTGATAGTGCTGATAAGTGTTGCCGGGATTTCAATAGTTCTAGTTGCAGGAATGCCTTTGATAGATTCCATGCAGAAGAGCTCCGAGCTTCAGGATGCCAAGAGATTCATGGGAGATCTGGATGCGGCAATACGGGATGTTTCTGCCGAGGGTTCCGGGTCAACGAGGATAATAAGATCATCGGACGGCCACTACGCTGTGTACTCCTCTGACAACTCAATAGAATATTCCCAGGATGCGAGCGCAGAGGCTTCGAGAAAATACGACGGGAACTTGCTTACAATAAACGGAAACGACGTTGATTGCTATGAATCAGACATAAACTCGGACGGCAACACCGAGCTTGTGATGGAGAACAGTCTTCTCAGGGCGGCGTTCAGTAAGGTGAATTCAAGCTACGACAACTCAGGAAATATAATCCTGATGACGAGTAAGACAACGAATATTGTCATAAGGCCATCAAACAGCTCAATAGTAATAGATTCCGATTCAGCAACCTCATCTGGTGCGGGTTACA
>Ga0315274_10012830_pt1 | contig 11941 bp, 9 predicted proteins | sample YL17G02_20_MG_FD_203700 | JGI IMG/M metagenome (GOLD analysis project Ga0315274, IMG submission 203700) | Sediment microbial communities from Yellowstone Lake, YNP, Wyoming, USA - YL17G02_20 | ecosystem: Environmental > Aquatic > Freshwater > Lake > Sediment | place: USA: Wyoming | collected... | reverse complement strand
GTCCTCCTCGTCCTCTCTCCTGGACGCCGTGGTCGCCTCCAGGGCGGCCGCGATCGAGGGGCGCGGCTCGGACCTCGCCGCGGCGCTGTCCGGGTTCTCGCCGGGGAGGACGGCGGCGGCGGCGGCTGAGCCCCGAGGCGCCCTCCCCCCCTCGCCGACGCCGCCGACGATCTTTGTCGCCGGAGGGGAGGACCCGCGCTGCGCCTCCGAGGCTGCTGCTGCAGCGAAATCAGCAGGAGAAGAAGGAAGCGTAGCAGAGCTCGTGATCCTGGAGGGCGTCGGGCACGCCGTCCCTTCGGAGGCGCCCGTCGTGCTGGCCGGGGTGCTCGCGGACTGGCTTCTTCTGTAAGAGGAAAAAAAAACGAAAGAACTTGAAAAAAAAACGAGGAACGAAAATCTCGGCGACGTCGAGGCAGAAATCGCGCTTTCTTTTCCTTCTTGAATTCACTTTCTCCCTCCCGCGCGTTCTCTCCCCAGCTCGCTTGTTCTCTTTCTCTCTCTCTTTCTCTCTATCTTCACGCACTCGCATCACGCAGTCTCAATGTCGTACTGGTTCCGCGCCAGTGGCCTCTCCGCGGCCGCCGCGGCGGGCGCCGCGGCGCTCCTCTCCCGCTCGGCGCGGCGAGCAGCGCCGGCTTCGATGGCGCCGATGGTCCTGCGCGCCTCGCTGGTTCAGAGGCCGACCTTCCGCGTCGCTCGAGGGGACGGGTCTGGCGACAAGGTGCGTACGGCGTGCATAGGGAGGCCCAAAAACGGGGCAGGGAGGGAGAGCGAGGGAAGAGAGAAAGAGAGAGCAGAGAAGAGAGAGAAAAGAGGCTCACAATGTCAACCGATGCTTCTCACTTCCAATAAAACGAAACTCCCTCAGCGCTCCTCGAGCTCCTCCTCCTCTGTCGACGCGACCTCTTCCTCCTCCGACGACAAGGAGAACGGCGGCAGCGGCGACGCGCCGCCCTCCTCCCCCGCCGCGCCCTTCCACCTGGCCATGCCCGTGGCCAACATCTCTGCTGCCAGGGAGTTTTACGGAGGGTGAGGAGTACGAGAGAGAGAGAGAGAAGGACGAGACCAGGAAACAGAGGAAGGAAAAAAGACCAGCGGGGTCGAGCCGACGAGCGTCCCGCTCCTGACGAAGAACAAAAACCGACCCAACCCCCCAAAAAACTCGCAACAGCGCCCTCGGCTGCCCCGAGGGCCGCTCCAGCTCCTCCTGGGTCGACTTCAACCTCTACGGCCACCAGCTCGTCTGCCACGAGGTCGAGGGCTACGACGCCAGGTCCGCCGCCTCGGCGGTCGACGGGGACCCCGTCCCGGTGCCGCACTTTGGCCTCGCGCTCTCCGTGCCCGAGTTCCGCGAGCTGGCCGCCAGGGTGGCGGCCGCTGGGATCCGGTGCGAGCTGGGGCCGCGGCTGCGGTTTGAGGGGCAGCCGGGGGAGCAGTGGACGATGTTCTTCAGGGACCCGAGCGGGAACGCACTGGAGTTCAAGGCGATGACGAAGCCGGTACGAGGGGGAGGGTTTTTTTTTTCGAGGTTTTTTTTTTTTTTTTTTGAGGTTTTTGAAAGGAGAGAGGGCGCGAGAAGATGAGAGCTCACGCTCGCCCTCTTCTTCTCTCGCGACTCTTTTCCGAAAAAAAACAAAAACAGGAAAACTTGTTCGCGCGGTACACGGTGTCGAGCTAGAGTGAGCGGCGGCGATTTGGCCGCCGAGAGGAGCGCAGCGGGGAGCATGAGAGAGCTGTCGCCCCTCTTGTCGATTTTTTTTTCTTTTTCGATTTTGTTTCCTGTTCATTTTCGCCAAGTTTTACCTTTTTGTTCTCTGCGAGTGATGATTTGAAAAAACTGCTCTTGTCGTCTTCTTTTCTTACTTTATCGAAACGATTGCTCTTGCGTGGGGAAGAGAGAAAGAGAAAGAAAAAGGAAAGGAAAGGAAAGGAAAACAAAATAAAAAAAAACACAAAAAAACCTTTCTCTCACTTTATTTGTTTTTTCTCTCATATCACCCGCGCCACTCGGGTCTGCTCGTCAGCGAAACCGGAGGCAAGACAGAGGAGGAAAAAGAGCCCATTTTGCGCGCGGGGGAAGGGGACCTCGGAAGAATTCTCCGCCTCGCAGCCGGAGAAGAAGGCAAGGAAGAAGAAGAGCCCGGCGCCGCCGCCGCGCGGGGTCCTCCCGTCCTCGTCCTCCCCGCCATCGCCGCTTCTTCCATCTTCGCCGCCTCCGTCGCGGCCAGCAGCGCCGAGTACCCGCCCTCGAGGCCAATCACGGCCCCAACGCCCGAAGCGAGCTGTGACGCCGCGCCCAGTCTCGGAACGCCCGACACGCCGTCGCCCGCCTCCGCTCCCGCCGTCCCCGCCTTGCCGCCGACGAGGAGCAGCCGCCGCGGCGGACCGAGCTCGACGGCCCGCGCCCTCAGACCAAACTCAAGAGCGTCCCTCGCGGAGCGCGCCGCGCCCTCGCCCCCGCTCCCGTTCCCGCCGCCGGCCCCCGCGCCTGGGACGGCGAGCACCAAGCTCGCCCGGGCGCCCGGGCGGAGCGTCGCGCTGAGCATCCTGGTGAGCGCGCTGTTGCGGTAGGGGACGTGCGGGGCGCCGCGCGCGAGCGCGCCGAGGACGTCGCCGAGCGCCGCGAGGGCGTGGCCGCCCGCGACGCCGCCCGTCAGGGCGCAAGCGCCGCCTCCGCCGAGATGCGAAGAGGAGGAAGAGTCTTCTGCTTCCGCTGCTCCTCCTCTCGAGGCCGCCTTGAGGGGCGAGGAAGAGAAGGAAATTGAAGAAGAAGAAGAGCTGCCGCCGGCGTCGCACGCGGGGAGGTCTGCAAACTGGAGCAGCGCGGCGCAGCAGCTCTGCTCTCCGTCGTTCCCGTTCCCTGCCGCCGCTCTCTTCTTCAGGGGGGAGCCCAGGAGCTCCTTTGAAGATGACGAAGAAGAAGAGGCGGAGCTATTGGAGGGCCTGACGTCGACGTGGAGGGTGAAGACGGCGGCGGTGTTGCTTTTGATCGAGGGAGAGGGAGAGAACGCCGACGACGACGACGAAAAGGCGGCGGTGTCGCTGCTGCTGCCGACGCCAGCAGCGCTCCTCGCCGCGGCCGCGGCCTCCAAGGCCCGCTCCGCGGTCACGGGGCTGCGGCTCCAGACGATCGTCGCGTTCCTCGGAGAAGAAGCGTTGGAGCGCACAGGCGAAGAGGCGACGACGCCCCTGGCCCCCCCGGCCGGCGACGGCCCCGGCGACGGCGGAGAGGGGCGCACCGCGAGCGACGCCAGCAAGTCCCTCGCCGGCCCCTCGCCGACCTCGACGGCGGAGACGCCCAGGCGGAGCTCCCGGCCCGCCGCGGCGGCGCAGGCGAAGAGGTCGCGCACGGCCCTCTGCACGAGTCCCGGGTCGTTGGAAGAAGAAGAAGAAGAAGGAGAGGAAGCGGCTTTCGAAGAAGACAGGGAGGCGAGGAGGAGCGAGCCAATCACCGCCGAGGTCGAGTCCGGCGCCCTCTTTCCGTTTCCGCCCCCGTTTCTTCCGGCCCCCCCGCCGAGCAGCGTGAGCGTCTTCCCCCCTCCACGAGGACCATACGCCAGCACGCACGCGCTGAACCCGCCCAGGGCCGCCTTGGACAGCGGCGCGACGGCGTCGGCGTAGACCGCCGCGGTGGCCTCTCCCTCCCCAAAGGCGCGGTCGAGGCGGAAGAGGTGGCGCGAGGCCCAGGAGGAAGCAGCGGAAGTGTCGCCGAGGTCTCCTTCTCCTCCCTCTTGCGCGGCAGAAGCGGCCTTCGAGGGCTCCGAGGGGGAGCTGTGGCCGTAGGACTGAGCAGCTGCGAGAGCTGCGGCGGCGGCGGCAGCAGAGGAGTTTCCCTCCGACGGCGACGAAAACAAGCCCAGTGCCGCCCCGGGCGCCGGCTCGAGGCACACCGCGTCCCTCCCTGCGAGCCTCGCAGGAGACCGCAGCCTCGCGTCGGACCTCGAGGTCCCCTTCCTCTCGTCCCCGACGGCAGGCCGCAGCCTGGCCACCACGCGCACCGCGCCGCGGAGCCTCAGGACCTCGTCCAGGAGCGCCCTGCGCTCGACGCCGGCCCGGTGCGCCCGCGACTGCATCTGGTCCGCCCTCGCCGCGCTCTCCGCGGCGGCGCGCTCCGCCTCGAGCAGCCCGCCCACCGCGTCGGTCTTCCAGGCCGAGAGCTCTCCGAGCAGGGCCCGCAGCGGCGCGACGGAGGCCTCTCTGGCAGCGGCCTGGGCGGCGGCCGAGGCGCGCGCCGCGGCGGCCTCGCCGAGCGCGGCGTCGCGCTCTGCCCTGGCGGCGTCGGCGTCGGCGCGCGCGGCGCGGGCGTCGCCCGAGGCGGCCTCCGCCGCGGCGCGCGCCGTCGCGGCGGCGGTGGCGGTCGCGGCGTCGGCGGCGCTCCTAGGGGGCTTGAGCGGCGAGGGCGAGGGGCCGCCGGCAGCCGCCTCGCCGTCTCCCCCCGCGGCCTCCTCCCCGAGCGCCTCGAGCAGGGCGCCCTCGGCCCTCGCGGCCGTCTCCTGCGCGAGCTCGGCCTGCGCGGCCGCGGCCCTCGCGCGCGCGTCCGCCGCGTGCGACCTGGCCACGGCCGCGTCGGCCTCGGCGACGAGCCTCTCGGAGGCCGCGGCAGACGCGCGCGCCGCGGCGGCGGCCGCGGCCGCGGCGGCGTCCGTCGCCTCGATCTCGCGGTCGGCCGATGAGGTGACGGTCCGGTGCACGAATGGGAGGGATGCTGCTGCTGCTGCTTTTATCGGAGGAGGCAGCTGGAAGTCGTCGAGAACAGCAGAAGGAGCAGGAGGAGGGTCTTGGGAAGCAGCCTCCGCGACGGCGACGGCAGAGGAAGAGGCGGCGGCGGCGAGCTCCTCGTCGGCGGAGAAGAACTCGGAGACGCTCACGGCGGCCGCGGCGGCCGCGGCGAGGACGGGGTCTTTTTCTAGGATGACCTCCTCTTGTTCCTTCTGCTCCTCCTTCTCTCCTTCCTTTTCTTCTTCTCTTTCTTCTTCTTCCTCTTCTTCTTCTTCTTCTTCTTCTTCTTCTTCTTCTTCTTCTTCTGCTCCTTCTTCGAGGACCTCTGCAACAGCGGTTGCGAGGTAGATCTCATCGGACGCCGAGACGAAGGCGGAGACGGAGTCTTGCTCCTCCTTGCAAGCAGCAACAACAGCATCGCCGGGGGCAGCAACGGGAACGACGGCGACCGCCGCTTCCCTCCTGCCCTTTCGCGTCAGCTTGGAGAACCAGCTGCGCTTCTTCTGTTTGTTTTGTTTGCTTTGCTCTGATGGAGGAGCAGAGATGGCAGCAGCAGCAGCAGCAGCAGCAGCAGCAGCAGCAGCCTGCGCCTCGGCCGCCGTCTTCCTGTGGAGGTGCGGTGGCGGCGGCGGCGGCAGGGATGAAAGAAGCGGCAAGGAGCCCACGGCGGCGGCGGCACGCGCTGGAGCGGGAACGGGCGCACGGAGCGGCGTCGGCGCGAGGGCTTCCTGGGCCTCGGCGACGAGGCGGAGGCTGTTGCTGTGGCTCTTGTCGGCGGCGGCGGCGGAGGGCTTCTGCTGCGTCTGCGGCTGCGGCTGCGGCTGCTCCTGAGCAACGGCAGCGGCGACGACGAAAACATCTTCCTCCTCTTCGACAAAGGCAACCTCTTCCTCTTCTTTTCCCTCCTCCTCCGCGGAGAAAGAAAGCTTCGACGACGACGACGACGACCGCTGATGCTGTTGCGTCGTCATCGCAGAGGGAGGCACGACCGCGGCAGACGCCGCGAGCGCCGCCGCGGCTGCCCGGGCAGCGAGGGCTCCGTCGCCGCCGCCGCCGCCGTCTCCCAGACCGTTTTTCTTGCCAAACAGCCCCGCCAGCGCCGGCGGGGGGCTGGGCCCGGGGGCCTCCGCGTCCGCCATCGGCGGGAAGCACACCGCGGGAGGCGGCTCGTCGAGCAGGGTCAGAGGAGGAGGGGGAGGGGCCCCGGGGGGCCCGCCGCCCTTCAGCAGACTCCGAGGGAGATGGGCCGAGGGAGGGAGCCCGCGCTGGAGCCCTCTGACGAAGACCTCCTGGCTCAGGTGCCGAGGAGGTCTCCGCTCCATCTCTCCCTCTTGCTGCTGCTGCTGCTGCTGCTGCTGGATCTGGAGGTTTGCTCCGGGGAGCGACCCGAAGAAGCGCGCGAGGGACTCGGAGGGGTGGCGGGCCAGGGCCGCGTCGGCGGCGTCCCTGGCGGCCGCGGCGCCGGCGGCGGCCGAGGCGCCGCCGGAGTTTCCGCTCCCAGCGGCGGCGGCGGCAGCGACGGAGGAGGTCCCGAGCCTCCCCCTGCTCGGGGAGGTGGAGCGGCCCCTGCTCTTGCCGTTGTCGCGGTCGGCGAGGATCGCGCCGAGCTCCGCCGAGGCCGCGAGCGCGGCGCGGGAGGGCGAAGGGGAGCGGGGCGCCGACGAGCGGGGAGGAGACGGGGTCCCCGCCGCGGCCGCCGAGGAGGCAGCGACGTCGAGGTGCCTGGTGCGGGGCTTTGTCGTCGACTGCTCGTGGAGCGTCTGTTTATTTTTGAGTTGAGTTTTTTTTGCGTTTTCTCTCGAGCATGAGCGAGAGGTCGTTGTCGTCGGGACGAGAGAGGGAAAGAGAGGGGAGAGAGCAGAGGCGGGCGCGACGGTGGTGCCAAGATGCTCGAAAGAGGGAGGGGCAGATCTTGGGCATGCTCGTGTCCAAAATGCAATTTGGAAAAAGCGCTCTCGAGGCTCACGATAGAGCTCGCTGTATACGTTTTTTTGGCGTCCACTAAGAAGCTCAGCAACTCACCTTGCGGTCTCGTGCAAAGAAAGGCGCCATTGTGGGAGTGAAAGAGGTGGGAAGGAGGCTTTACTATAGGCCAATTCGTTTCGATGTGTTTTCCTCGTTTGACGCGAATCCAAGGGGTCGAAAATCGCGAGCGCGAAAGCGGTTGCGTGTCTCTCTGCCTCTCTCTCTGTTGCTTCTCGCGCGCACTGGAGAGAGAAATTCGCGCGCGCGCGAGAGAGAGAGAGAGAGAGAACGAAGGCCGGGTTCTCTGAACAAAGAGCGAGACAACGGAGGACAAAGAAAGAAAGGTAAAAAGTCGAGTGTGAGCTCAGGCTCGAGCGGCGGTGGTTGAGAAAAAGCCGGCGATGACCGCAGCGCTCTCTTTCTCTTCACTCTTCTCTTTCCTCTCTTCTCTCTCTTTTGCACTCTCCACTCTCTTCTCCGCGCCAAACGCACAACGCAAAAACCACTCCCTCGCTCCCTGCCTTCTCTCTCTCTCTCTTTCTCTCCTTCTCTCTCTCTCAAAACACTGCGTGCAAAAAAACAAAACACACTAGAAAAGAAAAAGGAGAAGGGAAACGCTTCGCTTTTCACTCGCTGTCACCTGAAAAGGCTTCGCTTTCATCAAAGATCACTCCAAACTCTCTCTCTTCTCCACTCTCTCTTCCGCTTTCTCTCTCTTTCTCTGTTTGTTTCTTTGTTTACTTGCGAGCTCGATAAAGATTATCTTGTTTTTTTCAAACCACCCAATAGAAATCTCTCTCTCTCTTGTTTTTCTCTCCCCCCCCTGGTAGTTTTTTGTTCCCCTTTTTGTCTCTTTTTTTTCTTTCTTTCTTTCTCTCTCTCTTTCTCTCTCTAAAAACAAAAAACAGCAAGACTCTCCCTCTCTCTCCTTTCTCTACGCGCCGCGGCCACCGCCAGAGCCGCCTCCCCCGCCGACGCTCACCATCCCCGTCGCCGCGGCCCCGATCCGGCTCACCCCGCCCACGGGGCTCACCTGCCCCTCGCACGACGGCTGGAACCGCGCCCCGGAGAAGGGGTCCTCGGCGAACGCGCTCCCGCGGTAGACGGGAGTGAAGGTCACCGAGCAGAGGTCGAAGGGGTTGCGCTCGTCGTACTCGAGGTCGGCGATGGCGTTGGTGGGGTTGCCCCCGTCCTGCTGCTCGCACGCTGCCAAGACCTGCCTCGCCTGCGCGACGACCTTTTGCGGCGCGCCGCCCAGCTCCAACAGCCTGCGGCAGAAGCCCGCCGCGGAAGCGAAGCACCGCAGCTTGTAGTGCAGCACCATCGCGGACCGCAGCGCCAGGGCTGCGTGCGCCGGCTGGAGCTTCGCGTGCGTGAAGTAGGCGGCGAGCTCGGCGTTGCGCTTGATGGCGTCGGGAGATTCGGCGTCGGCGGCGACGGCCTTGCGCGCGAGCTCGCAGCGGAGGCCGACGTTGTACTCGCGGGCGATCGCGAGCAGCTCCTTGAGCTCGTCAGCCTCCCGCCTGGAGGAGACGACCTGGTCGCGGTGGTTGTTGTTGTTTGGGTTGGGAGAGAGCGGAAGAGAAAAGAGTGAGTTTTTTCCCCTTTCTTCTTCGTCGCCGTCGCGCCCATGCGCGCTCGCTCGTCTCTCTCTTCTCAAAACCAAAAGAAAAACTCCGAAACTCCAAAGCTCCTCCTTCTTCTTCTTCTTACCGTCAGCGGGACGAGGTGCAGCAGCGCGTCCGCGCTCCTCAGCCCCTCTGAGAACTTTCCTTCGGTCACGTGCTTGTACATCGCGCGGAGCTTCGCCTCGAGCAAGGGGAGCGAGTAAGGCAGCGCCGGGTTGCGCGGCGGCGAGGCGTCGTCGTCGGCCGAGTGCGCCGCGGGCAGCGGCACGCGCACCGCGGGGCACCCAGGGAGGCCCGGCGCCGCGGCGACCGCCGCGGCCCTGATCTCCAGGAAGTAGGGCCTGAGGGGCGCGAACTCCACGAAGCCGAGCTGCGAGTTGAGCAGGCGCATCGCCGCGTCCGGCGCCCCGGCAGCAACGTGCTCCGCCGCGAGCTTCGACCCGGAAGCGGCTTTCAGCCAGCGCGCGTCGACGGGCACCCCGGGCGAAGGGGCCACAAAGGCTTTCGAGGACGAGGCGGAGGCGGAGGCGCCGCCGGCTGCGCCGCCGCGGCCGACATCGGGGAGCTCGAGGTCCTCCATCTCCCAGCCGGCGTCGTCGTCGCCGTTTTCGTTTTCGTCGTCGCCGCCGGCGTCGGCAAACGCGCCATCGCCGCCTCCGCCGCCTCCGCTGCCGTCCAGGTCAAGCTCTCCGTCGTCGTCGCCCCAGGCTCCCGCATCCACCTCCGCGTCGTCGTCGAGGTCGAACGCGCCCTTCTTGCCCGGGGCAGAAGCTGCAGCTGATGCCGTCGCGGCAGCAGCGGCGGAGACAGCAGCTGCTGCCGCGCCCGCGCCCCCCGCTCCGACGGCGTTGGCCGCGGCCTTGGCCGCGAGGCTCTCAAACAGCCCCTTGGACACCGAGAGCAGCGGCCAGTTCTCTCCCCGCTGCAGCACCTCAGGGGCAGCGAGGCGCGCCCCCGCGGCGCCAGCGGCGGCGGCGCGCGCCCCTGCCTCTCCGGCCTCCTCGGCCAGCCTCGCGGCGTCCTCCTCCAGCCCGGCCGAGGCCGCCGCGGCCGCGGCCAGCGCCGGAAGCCCCGCGGCCTCCAGCGCGCGCACGCGCTCGGCGGCGTCGCCCGCATACGTAGCGAACTGCCACCTCGACCGCGCATCGCCCCTCGCCGCGGCGAGCTTCACTGTTTTTGCCAGCTTGTCCGTAGCCCCGACGAGAGCATAGAGAAAGGCCAGGCGGCCGTAGTCGCGCACGCGCTGGTAGGCGAACTCGGCGACGGCGACGTTTCCGTGCCGGAGCGCCTCGCCGCCGAGAGCGCGCCACGTCGCGGGCTCGTCGAGCTGGCGCGCGGCGTCGAGCGCGACCTCGATCGAGCCGCATTCCAGGGCCAGGTCGAAGCGCGCGCGCGCGTCGTCGCCGGCGAAGTGGAGGGCGACCTCCGGGAAGCCCTTGGCGCGCAGGTAGGACACCACGGCCTGTCCGCACAGGGCCCCCGAGCGGACGAGCGCCAGGACAGTGTCGAAGCGCTTTTGCGAGAGCGCGAGCTTGAAGACGTACTCCGAGGGGTCGACCTCGAGGACCACGGCCTTGCCGTCCCTGTCGAGACAGTGCAGGGCCTGTGTTGAGAGGGGGGGGCGAGCGAGGAGGGGAGAGGTTGAGATGGAGAGGAGGAGGAGGAGAAAGAAAGGGAAAGAGAGAGTGAGCTTTTTTTGTTCCTTCTGAGTTTCGACCTCGGCCCCCGGGGGGAAGAAAAAAAAACTCGAGGAAAAAAATCAAAAAAAACTCACCCTCCCCGCCGCGGCCTGCAGGTACAGCGGCGCGTCCAGCGTCCTGACCACCCCGCCGTCCCCGTCTGGGAGCGCGTACTTGACGTGGTTAAGCGTCGAGTAGAGCAGCGCGTTCCCTCCGGCGTCCCAGGCGGCGGACTTGACCCGGATGGTCTCGTGGACCGTGACGGCGCCGCCGAGCTTTGAGTCTGGAGAGAGGGTTTTTGTCGTTGTTGTTGTTGTCGCCGGCGTTTTTTTTGCAAAGGGAGAGTGAGAACAAGAGAGAGAACGAGAGAGGGAGAGAGAGAGAGAGAGAGAGAGAGAGAGAGAGAGAGAGAATGATTTCCTTGGTGCTTTAAGGTTTCGCAGTGTGTGCGAATGAAAAAAACAAAAAAAGAGAAGCGCGACAGCAGAAGCAGCAACGTCGAAAAACCCGAGCAACAAAAACAAAAAACAAGAACCAAATCATAAAAGAGCTCACCGGCCAGGACGACGGCGTGCTTGCAGAGCAGGGCGACGCGGCCTCCATCGGGGGACCAGACGGCGTATTTCGCGCCTGAGTCGTTATTTTATTTTGCGAGGAGAGAAAGAAAAAGAAGATGAAGAAGGAGAAGGAGAAGGAAAAAAGTGAGTGCCTTTTGAAGTTTTTGTTTTTGGAAAAAAAAACTCTCGAGAGAATGAAAAAAGAAAAAAACCCTCTCCGACCAACTCACCACCCGGACACGACACCTCGGCGATCACGGCGCGCTGCTGCACGTCAAACAGCACGACGCGGTCCCCCGGCGAAGAAGTGCTGGCGGGAGCAGCGGCAGCAGCAGAGGAAGAAGCGCCTCCCGCAGCAGCAGTGTTGTCGCCGCTGCCGCGCAGCAGCAGCCTGCCCGTTCCCGCAGAGAAGATGGCGTCCGTCACCGCCAGCGGGCTCGGGACCGCCTTGGTGGTCTCGTTGCGCAGGTTCTTGATCGCGATGAGGTTGGCCTCGCGGTCGAGCACGGCGAAGCGGTTGCGGGCGACAAAGACGGCGCCGGCCCCGGCGCCGCGGCGGGGCTCCGGGGAAGGGTCCGAGGAGGATGCCGCCGCGCCGCGGCCGCCGCCCCCTCCCGCCGCGCCGCTGTCTCGAGGAACGGGATAGAGCTCGTATCCCCCGCCCTCGGCGTCGTCGTAGGTCAGCAGGGCCGCGGACTCGGCCGGGTTGTATGAGAGAGAACGGTAGACGCCGCCGGAGGGAGGGCGGCGGACGGCGACGAGCGGGTTGTCGTTGGCGACGGCGGCGGCGGCCGAGGAGGACGGGGCCGTGGAGGGGTCCCCCGTCGCGGCGCCGAGGTCGGACGAGGAGATCTCCGCGCAGCGGAGGTGCCTGTTTGTGTGGGGTGGGGTGGGGTGGGTGGTGAAGGGGGCGGTGACGGTGATGGTGAGGAAGAGGAGAAGAAAATGTTTTTTTTTTTTTTCGCGGCGTGAGGGAGCAAAAAAAAGGTGACGAGCAAGGCAACGAGAGCGAGAGCCGCAGCCTGCTGCTGCTCTCGCTGCTGCGCCAAGGTGGCGTTAGCCGAAGCCTCTCTCGTTGTTGTTCCCCGCCGGAGGAGAAGAAAAGAGAGAAAGAGCATCGTCAGCGAGGTAGAGGCAAAATAAGTGCAAAGACGACAGCGGCGGAAGCGGCGGCGGCGGCGAGCGAGCCCGAAAAACTTCGAATTTGGAGTTTTTTCTCCACTCAAACAAGAGAAAGCTTCTTCGTTCCGCTGTCGCTCCGCTCGAAGGAAAGACGAGAGAAAGCTCCTTCGCTCCGCTCGAAGGAAAAACACAAGAGAAAAGCTTCCTCGCTCCGCTGCCGCTCCGCTCGAAGGGGAAAAAAAAACTCCAGCCTCTCTCTCGACCCCCCCAC
>Ga0315274_10012829_pt1 | contig 11942 bp, 11 predicted proteins | sample YL17G02_20_MG_FD_203700 | JGI IMG/M metagenome (GOLD analysis project Ga0315274, IMG submission 203700) | Sediment microbial communities from Yellowstone Lake, YNP, Wyoming, USA - YL17G02_20 | ecosystem: Environmental > Aquatic > Freshwater > Lake > Sediment | place: USA: Wyoming | collected... | reverse complement strand
ATAGATATACATGTTTACTTGATACACTAGTATCTTTACCATTTAGATATGCATACTTTTGTGTATTGACTTGAGATTGACCTTTAAGGTAAGCACTCTTAGATGTTACTACAGATATAGAACCTCTGATATAAGCAGGCTTATTATTTATTGTTGTGCTTTGACCTCTAGTATAAGCATGTGCAAGTGTAGTTGGATTTACTCCACCTCTTAGATATGCTGGTTTACTAGAAGCAACCCCTCCTACAAGATAAGCATGTTTGCTTGTAACAGTAAATGCTTGACCTCTTGTATAGGCTTGAATTGCAGTAGAGTTTGGTAGAAGACCTAATAGATAAGCGTGTTTAGAAGAACTAACCTTTGCATCCGTAGACATGTAAGCATGTTTAGAATCAGATATGCTTAACTGTCCTCTAATGTATGCAGATTTAGATGTTACTGATGTATTCTTACCAGAAGTATAGGCTGATTTTTGTGTTAACCAATCACTTTTACCTTTTGTATATGCAGCTTTAGAAGTGCTAGAAGTTAATTGACCTATAATATATGCATATTTAGAAGTTACACTACTTATTGAACCTCTGATATATGCTGACTTAGATGTTACACCTTGCCCTGCTTGACCACTCAAATAAGCTGATTTAGAACTGACCCCCGTAGAAAGACCTTTTAGGTAAGCAGCTTTGTTAGTTACAACTTTAATGCCCCCACGCAGATAAGCAGACTTATTACTTATTGCTGATGCAGAACCTTTTGTATATGCTGCTTTGTTAGTTACTGTAGTAGATTGACCTTTTGTATATGCTGACTTATTAGCTACTGCTGGTGCTGAACCTTTTAAGTATGCAACCTTATTAGTAGTAGCAATTATACCACCTTTAATAAAAGCTGATTTACTTGTGGTAGATATAATCCCACCCTTTAAGTAAGCATGTGCAACTGTAGTTACTACTGGAACATATCCATTCAAGTAAGCGGATTTAGAAGTAGTAACATTTGTACTACCCCTTAGATAAGCAGATTTAGAACTAATCCCACGCGTAGAACCCTTTAGATATGCACTCTTACTACTTATAAATGCTGTTCCACCCTTTAGATATGCATATTTGCTAGAAACAATAGAAGTACTACCACGTAAATAAGCCTTTGCCTTATCGTGTTTACGTTTAGGAACCTTTAACTTTGCGTAGGAAACTGATGGTTGAATAGCCATATTATGCCACCGATACCACGTAGAAACGCAAACTTAAAGTAGTATAATCAGTTATTGAATCTATTTCTGCTTGTGAAAGAGAGTCTTCAAATGTCTGATATGATTGAGTTATAAGATGAGAATATTCTGCAATTAATGAACCTCCCATGCGTAACTGCACTTTCATAATAACTGTACCATCAGCAGATAATTTTCCTGCCCTCCATACTATGATATGGTCATTAGAATTGTCAGGGTCTCCTTCAGGGGTAGAAAGAGAAACTTCAAAATATTCACCACCCGTAGGAGAATTATACGTAGCATAATTTGTATCTAGTGCATCAGCTACAGATGGGAATAATGTACCTCCCCCCACCTCATTTATCCAGCCATTAACTGAAACATCAGCATCAGGGGTTAATGGCTCAGTAACATCTCCAAATAAATATACTCCTTTACTAGATGATATAAGCAATCCACCAGTTAAATAAGCGTGTTTAGAACTTACTCCAGTTGAAAGACCCTTTAGATATGCTGTTTTAGAACTAAGTCCTGCAGACTGTCCTTTTAAATAAGCAGCCTTACTTGTGGTAGTAAGAGAACTACCTTTAGTATAGGCTGATTTATTTGTTATACTTGTATTCTTACCTCGTAAGAAAGCATATTTAGATGTTGTAGAAGTAACTCCACCACGTAAATATGCAGTTTTAGAAGATACTACATTTGTAGAACCTTTAAGATAAGCAAATTTAGACGATGTTGTAGAAGTTTGACCCTTTATATAAGCAAACTTTGAACTTGTAGTACTTGCTTGACCTTTTAGGTATGCGGACTTAGATGATGTTGATACTACACCGCCTCTTAGGTATGCGTATTTACTTGAGGAAGTTAATATTCCACCCCTTAGGTATGCGTATTTACTTGAAGACGTTAGTACTTTACCTTTTAGATAGGCAGACTTAGAATTAACTGCACTTGAACTACCTTTCAAGTACGCGGACTTAGAAGTTACACTATCTGCTTTTCCTTTTAGATATGCAGACTTAGATGATAAAACACCTGTACCCCCCTTCAAATATGCAGACTTCAAAGATGGGGTTGCTATAATACCCCCCCTAAGATAAGCACTTTTAGACCCCGAAGTAGTAGATAAACCTTTTAGATAGGCTGATTTAGAAGATGATACAGAAGTTCCAGACAATGTTGGAACTACATCATATAATTTTGTAATAAAAGGAGTGGGGTAAACTTTATAAGCTGCTTCTAATAGAACTGCCATCCATTTAGGAGATGGGCTAACATCATTTGAATAACCAAAACGACATCTTAGGGCATTAACATGTGTTTTTGTCCAACCCCCCCCAGTTGGTGCGGTTACTACAGCAAATTTTTCATTGTTATATATAGTAGGTATAGAATAGTCTTGGCGAGTAGTTGGATTACCATATACTTCTGATTCTTGTCCGTTACTATCACGAATAATACATCCACCTTGATTTCCACCAGCCGCATCAGATGTATATTGTAAATCTGCTTCAACCCCAATAATATCCGTATCACCTATACCACTTGCCATATCTGTAAACTGGACTTCACAATATCTTGCTGTACCTGTAGTGGATTGTTTTATCCAATCATTTAATGTTGTAATCCAAGGAATTTCATCAAGCTTATCATAAGCTGTATAAGTTGAACCATCAATATCATTACCACTATAATCTTCCATCGTATTAGTGGTATTGTTATGAGTACCTTCAGCATTAGGTTTTAGACCAACTACTTTATGAGGCCCAATTGGATAGTCACCAGATGTAGAACTTAAAATAAAATCATCGAAGAAAGAAACAATGTATAAAGGCCCAGTCCCACCAAAATCTACTTCAGTAAAATGTGCTCCTGCTTGATTTATTGTTGATTGAGTAGCAGCTACCCCATCAACTTGAAAATCTAATGTACAAGGATTAGTTGTAAAATCAAATTTGAAATCAACTCTATGCCAATTACTATCTGGATAAGTCATAGCTACACTACAATCACTACCATTAGTAGCATATAACTTACTAGTAGTATGATTAAAATATATAGTTGGGCCTGTTCCAGCATCTACTAAAAATCCAAAAAGTGCATAATCTGATGTAGCATAAGATGGATTATTATCAGGTCTTACATAAAAAGAACCAACCATAACATGTAAAGAACTTGGTACACTATAACCTATTCTTGTAGGAGATGCTGAATAATTTAATCTAAGACAATAATCTCCTCCATGTGCTATATTAGAATAAGGCCCAAATGCTGTTACACCAGAAGAGTTTGAAATGGATGAATATCCAGCCCATCCATATCCGTGTTCCCAACCAGTTATCCAAATAGGTGTAGTCATATTATCCTACCCCTACTATGGTAATCCGTAAACGTAAATCGGTATAATCACTAATAGTAGCTATTTCCCCTGCGGTTAGATATTTTCTTTATTCTATTACAGTAGTACCTAATTCTTGGGTATCAGTTGCAATTGTTGTAGAAGCACCCTGTCTTAATTCACATTTTACTGTCACAGTAGTTTCTGCTCCACGATATGCTCTCCAAACAAAGAAATGATTTCCAGTAACTACAGTTGCAACTGGATTAGATAGAGCAACTTCAAAATATGAATCTACTGTAGCACCAACATATTTAACATAAGTAGAATCTGAACTGTCTGCTACAGATGGGTAAAGAGTTGTATGACCGTCTTCATCTACCCAAGACCCCACTGTTACATCTGCATCTGGATTTATATTTTCACCAACACCTTTTAAGTAGGCAGATTTACTTGTGGATGTGTTTGTTGGTGCATATGAAGAGCCTTTTAGATAAGCAGATTTAGAATATGCAGATGAAAATAAACCTTTAGTATATGAAGATTTAGAAGAAGATGCTGGAGTTCCCGCAGGTGCTTGCCCTGACATATAAGCAGGCATACCTCCAACATTTCCAGAGCCAATATAACCAATAGCAAAATCATCTATCCATGAACCACCAACTCCTCCCCCATTACCTTCTATAACCCATTTCCCAAGAGTTGAAATGTATCTAGTATCATTTCCAGTTCCTATACTTGCCCAACCACTACCTTTATTAATAAAAACTTCTATGTCTCCATTTATTTTATGTCTTAGACCAACTTGGGGTATAATACCATCAGCCCATGTTTGTGCAGATGTAGTAATTATAGAATTATAACTAGTACCATAAGTACCATATTGTACTTGAAGACCATTACATCCAGTATTAGTAATAGCATAATATGTTAGACGATAAGTAGTATTTCCAGTCCAACCATCTAATCCATAATCAACATAAGTATGTGACGCTGTAGTAGAAAGATTTTTAACTGTATAGTAAAATTCTATGCCACCTGCATTTATAGAATAAGCAGTATTCCACTGTACTATCCCACCATTTAAACTTAATGTATTGCTAGATATTGATGGAGACCCTGATTTAATTGTCCAATTGGTAGTACCAAGACTAGCTCTATTAAAATCATCTGAAAGATTTATGGAAGGAAATGCAAGGGATGGTGGTAAATATTTAGTTCGTATTCCACCCTTTAGATAAGCACTTTTACTACTAGTAGCTGAATTTATAGCTCTAAAACCAATACCTATTACTCCCCAAGAATCAGCAGAGTTAGTAAAATTGACCGCTATAGTACCAGCAGCTCCACCATCAAGGTCATATTCATCTGCATATGTCCAGTTACCAGCGTCATATGAATTACCTATGGTATAATTTGCACCCGCTGTAGGAGCATTTCTATAGGCATGACCACATGCCCCTACTACTAATTCATTATTGTAACCAGTTACTATATTAATGGTTGGATTAGCAGCAGTTCCTGTACCACTATTTACTCCAGATACCATAACATTATTAAATCCAGATTCAATAAAAGACATAGCAGAAATACACATGCTAAGTCCAGTAGAGTTAGGTACACTTATTGAATAAGAACTTCCAGTAGGAGGATTAATTAGATACCAAAGTTCTACTCTATCGTCCCCACCCGTATAACCAACTGACCCACGACTACTATCAGTAAAACTATTTGTGGTATTATAGGTTGGAGTACCAGCAGCACGGGCAGTAGAACCTCCTGTATATAGAACTATAACAAGTACTCTTGTATTAGCAGCACATGTATAATTCAAGGTACAGGGGTTAGTAGTACCATAAGTACCTATATTTTTGGTATCAAGTGACCATGCCATTAGTCTTTATTTATACCCTCCAAGTATTTAGATAATGTTTTACCCCCACTACAGATAGATATTATCCGAGGTGAGGGCAAGATTACCAGAGCACTAGACTATTCTAGCGAGGTACTAATATTCAATTGTATTGTAATTATTTAACTATTACGTAATGTAGTAGCAAATTTTGATTCGGGGAGTGTACGTACTTCCATATGTACATTATTATTAGCATCAATCCATGTAATAAATACTTTATCACCTATGATTGAGCCACAACCTTGTTGTATAATTTCTATTCCATTAAACATAGAAGTATGAGATTCATAGGCTTGAAAATATCCATCACACTGTTTAGAAGGAAGAGCATGAAGAGTAACACCTCCACGCTGTACACGTAAACTAGTAATTTTTAAATTTTCTTCATTTAATCTATCTAATAATTTTTGCCACGAAGTTCTTTCTTCTGGTACTGGGGGCTGTTCCCAAGCATTTTCACCGTTTGAAAGTGTAGCAGTCCATCCTTGAAATGTGTCCATATTTACATCCTTTGTGCCACAGTGGGCGAGAGCGGGTAAAATCCTGATTCAAGAAGTAATTGTTTCCAAACACTACTGTAATCGTGGTGCATAGGAAAATTCTCTTGTTGGTCAAATGTTGCATGGTAGAACAATGTTCCACCAGGTACCATTACGTCTGATAATTTATAAAGTATTCTTGGTAAGTCATCAGGCAATAGATGTTCAAATACATCTAATGCAAAAGCATACTCAATATCTTTTATATCTGATGTTAGCCATTCATCACTCATAACGGTGATTGGATTAACATAAGTTTCTATACTATTTTTTGCTATATTATATCTATACTTTATGAATTCTTGTAGAACTGGATTTACTTCAATTGCAATTACATCATTATGTTGTACTGCTAATTGTATTGTTAGTGTTCCAACTCCTGCACCTAAATCAAGAACATTAGAATTTCTTATACCCATATATTCTTTACGCATTTCAATATGATTGACAGTAGAGTTCCATTTTAGTAATTCTACCATGTATGGTAAAGCAGATTGTGGGTCTCGGTATGCTTGATGTTCTTTCTCATCAGTATCTACATTCAATGTTCTCCAGTATTCACCAAATTCATTTCCAAAACCATCATTAAAAAGTTTTTTTACCTTATTATAGGGTTTCTTTAGAAAATCTGATGTCCATTTTATAGCATCTTCAGCAGAATAACTACTATATTGCATACCACGATACTCATATTTCGCTCTAAATTGTGTTTGCCCCATAGCAGATAATTTATAGTGTCCACTAATGGTAGACATGTCACAATAAACTGGAATTTTATATTGATATTTTGCTTTATCACAAAAGGTTAGGTCTTCAGAAATCATTCCATTTTCATATTCAAACCAAGGCCCAGATATAGTTTCAAGAACACTTCTATGGATTAATATTCCACCTGTTCCGATGGCATCAACTTCTATTAATCCTTCTTCCTCCATACCATTGATTCCTACTGCTCCATCGTATCTTGGAACTCCAGTTTTAGTTAAGAAATCATAAACTTCATCCCTGAGTGGTGCCCAAAGTCTATTTGGTCTACCCCACTGGTCTTTAGCGGTTATAGCTTTACGAAAAACCAGAGGGTCGTGGCTATCTCCACGATGAAAATATAGACATCCTACAATGGGTTTCTTGTGTTTAGCAAGTCGTTGTCCAATTGTAGGCACATGTTCCATATCTGAATCCACCATGAGCAGCCACTCAGGTTTATTTTTAAGGTTCAAAAATCCATCACAAATTCTATCTCTATTTCTGTCCACTCTATGTCCAGAAGCCTGATAAAATCCACATGCTAAACCATCTCTTTGCAGACTTTCTAAGATACTATCCCGATTGTCTGTAAACTCATTAAAATAAAATCTTTCTCTAGGTATCCCTAGATAAATTTTTCCATTCCCTTGTCCTATCTCCATGTTATAATCCTTTCAAGATTATGAATAAGTTAGAGCAACACCGAAGTCGAAGGATGTCTTAGCACCCACTGATTCAGGTCTAGCAGTAACACCAATATAAAACGTATGTGATGTTGCAGTAGTTTGGTCGGATAATGCTAATCTTTCAGAAGTATTATCTCCACCAGTGTTGTTAGTGTCATCATTGATTATTGTCCAAGTAGACATACCTGTTACACGTTCAACAGCGTAAGCAACAACACCAACAGCTTCGTTAGTAGTAACAGCACCATCAAAGCTATAGAATCTGGCTGAGGATGTAGCTACAGATGAAGCATCTGTAAATACTACACGCATAGTCATTTGGGTATCTGCTACGTTAGTTGTATTAAGTGTAACTGTACCACCACCTATATCAACCTGTGTTAATGCAATAAATTTCATGTTTCTTGAGTGAGTAGCGCCGTCTTGGTCTGTCCCAGGGTCGCCATTTCCAATATGTGTTCCTGTATTATATTCACCCACAGTAATAGGAACAGTTAAATCTGTAGCACTTCCAGCGAAGACAAACGTATTTGATGCTACGTCTTTCCAGCCAGGAGTATCTCGATAAGTTTCCCAAGTAAAAGTAGCCATTTATATTCTCCTAAATTGAATAAGTTATATAGAAATCATATGGAATGAAATATATATTCCAATATAAAGTAAGTTCTTCTGCACTATAAGTCTCTATAAACATAATTATACTCTATACAATAACATCAGGTATATTTTTATTACCTGTTTCATATAGTTCTGATAGTAATATATCATGTTTAGTGTTACACCTTTCACAATAAAGAGTTATTTTATTCTTTTTATCAGTGGTATATAGTAACCAAATAGTACTCAATAATGTTCTGCAATCTGGACAAAAAACATATAACATTTTTTGTTCATAGAACTGAGATGCTTTTTTAGACAACTCTTCCCATCTTTGGACTATGCTTATATCTTTACTTTTATTTCTAATTTTTTTTGTTAGTTGTAAATCTGTAGAAATGGTGGATATGTCGGAACGTAACTGTGATAATATCTTATTAAACTTTTCTAGAGCTAAGATGTTTGTGTCTGTAAGGTTGTTTCTTCGTTTGTAAACCTCTTTTTCGATGTCATCTAATTGCAACATAGCTAAAATTAGTGACTCTAATTGTGTCATATCATTAGCCTTCATATCACTGAAGTCATAATCTTTCTCTAGTTCTGCTAATTTTTCTTGGGTTCTAGCTTTTAGTTCTGCAAGGATTTCTTCATCATCCTCAGTATTTTCTCCATACTCTTCATTCCAAAACTCGTCAAACTCTTCATCTGACATTTTTTGATTTTGTTTTAAATTTCTGGCTCTCTTTTTGCTAGGTATATAAAATCTTCTATTTCCCATTATAAGTCACAGCTACTCCAACCACATGCATAACATGTTTTACATCTACCATTCCTAACTATTTCAGTCCCACATTCGGGGCACGACTCAGCAGTAATTACTGCTGGTACCTGTATATCAATACTTAATTGAACAGGTTTTTCTGGAATTTCATAATAATTCTCATGTAAATCCATACTTTTCTCCTATAATTGTATCATATGCTACGGATTATTGTTGATTTTCAATTAAATAATCTACTGAGTTTTTTAATATTTTAATATCTTCTTGTGCAAAACCTAAAAGTTGATTACAACTAGTACAAAGTAATCCTCTTACCTTTCCTGTTATGTGGTTATGGTCTACACCTAAAATTCTTTTACATTCATTCTGATGTTTTCCACAGATAGCACAACATCCTTTTTGTTTTTCAAATATTTTATTATATTCATCCACAGTAATACCATATTTGTATACAAGATGATATTTTCTAACTGCCATATTTATTTTATCTTTACACTTTCTTCTGTATTTTTTCCTATACTCTTTTATTTTTTCTTTATTATTTTTTTGATATTCTTTTTGATACTCTAATGCTCTTTTTTTATTAACTTTTTGATAATCTGAAGCTCTTTTTTTAATTATATCTTTATGTTTTTTATAATATTCTTTTTTATATTCTTCATATGCCATAATATCTCCCTATTTTGGTGATTCACTTCTGAAATATCTGAACAGAGTTCTGGATAATCTTTCAGATAATAGGGTTCTATCCCCAGTAGCAATAAAATTAATTAGTCTATTCAAGTCCTCTCTTAGAATAGGAACGAAAACAACATCATGGTTGTTTTCACATTCTCTAGCTTTTTTTTCAGTTGCATATAGCTTACCACAGTAGAAACATCGTAGTTTATTCTTCATCCCCATCTCCAAGACCACTTGACATCTCTCCCTTGACAAAAACATTAAAGTGGTGTATAATATCTTCTACAGTAGAAAGCTCAAGCTGTATATATAATTTGGTTTGTTCATTATGAACAATTTTTAACATGTCAGTGAGGTGTTGTCTTTTGTTCAACAGATACTTTTCAAATTTTTCCATATGTTTCTCCTTAATAACTATACTAATTATATCATAATTCTACGGGAATGTCAAGGGGGTTTAAGGATGAAATACAGGAAATTCAGAAACTCTCATCTTCTTCTAATCAAACACTCATCAAATACCATTGACAGTTTCTTAGTTTAGTGATATAATAGAGAAGCCAACCGACTGAAAGGAGAACTTAACAGGACTTAACAACTATGAGAATAACAGATTTCAAGGAACTGATAACCTATGTACAGAGTAAAGATACAACTGAGGTAGGATTAGATACTGAAACCAGTGGTCTAAATGTATTCTCAGATAGATTACTACTATTACAATTAGCTATTAGAGATAAGGTATTTACCATCAATGTAGGAACAGATGATGAACGGATGGTAAAGTATATTCTCAATATAATCAAGGATAGAAATCTATTAGTCATTGGACATAATCTAAAATTTGATATGAAGTTCATTTATCACAAATATGGGGTTATCTTCACCAATGTATTTGATACAATGTTAGCTGAAATTCTATCCTATATTGGGGTGGGGTCTATCTATGTTTCTTTGCAGACATTGGCTAAGAAGTATCTAGGAATAATGTTGGATAAAGATGTTCGTGAAACCTTTATTAACAAGATGGATTATGAATTTACAGATGAACAGATTGAATATGCAGAAAAAGATGCTAAGATAGCCCTCCAATTACGCTCCAAAATGCAAGAATTATTGCATAAAAGAGGGCAGGATATTCCTTGGAAAATAGAGATGCAATTAGAACCTGTAATTACCCTAATGGAATATACTGGAATCACCCTAGATTCACATAAATGGAATGATGCAACTAACCTAGCCAAGTTGAATGTATATAATGCTAAGGCTGATATGATGATGTTTCTTGAAAAAGGTTTTGATAAGTATGCTGGCAAATATGAAAATGCTTTAGATGTATTCACTAATATACACTATCCTGTAAAAACTGCTTTCAAGAAAGCTGATAAGGAAAGACTTAAAACTATTGTAACTAAGGATGAAATCAAGGCTGAGGTTATCCCCTTGATTAATTTTGGTAGTTATGTACAAGCTAAATATGTACTAAATAAATTGGGTGTGCCTGTTAAGACTACTAATGCTAAGGAGCTAATTGCTTATAAAGATAGCCATGATATTATAAAATATCTATTAGACTTTAGAGAATCTGATAAGAGAGTAACCTCTTTTGGAGATGAATTTCTCAAGCATGTACAACCTGAAACTGTTGCTATACATACACAATTCAATCAACTAGGTACAGCTACAGGTAGATTTAGTTCTGAATCTCCCAATCTACAAAATATTGTAGCAGAGGAATCTTATCGTTCTCCCTTTGTAGCAAGACAGGGGTATCTATTAGCTACTGCTGATTATTCTAACATTGAATTGAGGATTATGGGAGAGGCTAGTAGAGAGCCTAAGTTTGTGGATGCTTTCAAGAATGGGCAGGATTTACATAGAGTTACTGCTACCATCATATATCAAGTTCCTTATGATGAAGTCACTAAGACACAGAGAGCAGTAGGAAAGCACTTGAATTTTGCTGTGTTATATGGAACATCAGCTCAGGGTATGGTATTCAATTTCAGGATGCCTTTGGAAGAAGCTAGAACATACCTTACTAGATTTTTTGAACAGTATAATGTTCTTAAAGCCTTTATCAATAGGTTTGGTGCTATGTGTTTGAAGAAGGGTTATAGTGTTACACTAGGCAAACGCAAAAGATTTCTATCTTATATGCTTGACCCAAAAAGTCAAGACCAGTATAAGGAATTGAATAGAGCTAGAAGACAAGCTGTAAATCATCTACCACAAGGTACATCTGCAGATATGATTAAGAAAGCATTAGTGTACTTGTACTATGAAAATCCATTCGGGTATGAGAATTTTAGACCCCTTATTACTGTACATGATGAGATTGTAATAGAATTCAAGGAAGAGCTAAAGGATAAAGCATTAGAGTTTATTAATTATTGTCTAAAGAAGTCTGGTGAGGACTACCTGAAGGTAGTACCAGAAGCG
>Ga0315274_10012828_pt1 | contig 11943 bp, 10 predicted proteins | sample YL17G02_20_MG_FD_203700 | JGI IMG/M metagenome (GOLD analysis project Ga0315274, IMG submission 203700) | Sediment microbial communities from Yellowstone Lake, YNP, Wyoming, USA - YL17G02_20 | ecosystem: Environmental > Aquatic > Freshwater > Lake > Sediment | place: USA: Wyoming | collected... | reverse complement strand
TTCACTGGGCGCACCCGTGCTATCGCTCGGCGGCTCCGTCGGCTACAACGACGGGCAGTGGGGCTACGACTCGAGCTTCAGCGCCGCCCTTTTATCCGTGGGCCTGGATGTGCCGGTGACCAAAGGGTTGACATGGGGCGCCTCGGCGGCGGTGTCTGTAGCCCTCGACAGCCAATACGATAACGAAGTTTTCTTCGGGACGAGCATCACATTCAGCTTTTAGACACAGGCGCCGAAAGGGCTGATTGGTCTCAGGCGCGGCGCAGTGTGGTCATAGGTCCAGGGGTTTTGACCGACAACAAGGAGGAGTGAGATATGCCCTGGTCAGTTGCACTCGGATTGCGGACGATGCTGGCGGGGGACCCAGAATCCGTCAGAGCGGGTTTGGACGCGTTGTGGGTGCTGATGGTGGTTGAGGCCGGATTGACCCCGGCAAAAGACAGCGTGAGCCTCCGCGCGAAAAACACTGTGGATTGCAGAAGCCGCTCGGCGCTAGGCCGGCTCGGCGTGGCGCCCCGGCCATAGCAACCAGAACCTCGACCGTTATTCGGCCCGTGCCGATGGCGCCCCGGAAAAGAGGTTTCAGATCGGTCGAGTTGGTTTCGGTCATCGCCGTCGGTCGGCAGCAACTTTTGAAAAAAGAGAAAGGAGAAGACACCAATGGTCAATCCGGGAGATACCGCTTGGGTTTTGGTTTCATCTGGCCTGGTAATGCTGATGACGCCGGGACTGGCATTCTTCTACGGAGGGATGGTCAGAAAAAAGAATATCCTGGGAATTCTGATGCAGTGTCTCATAGCTCTGTGCGTGTTAAGCATTCAGTGGGTGCTCTTCGGTTACAGCTTGTCTTTTGCTCCAGGAGAGGGTTTTTGGGGGGGATTGGATTGGTTGGGTCTGAGCGGCGTGGGATTAGAACCCTACGCCGATTACGCCGCTACGATACCGCATCAGGCATTCATGATCTTCCAGGGGATGTTTGCCGTTATCACTCCAGCCCTCATTATCGGCGCATTTGCGGAGAGAATGAAGTTTTCCGCGTTCATTGCGTTTGTCCTCCTTTGGGCGACGTTTGTCTATGACCCCGTATGCCATGCGGTCTGGGGCGTGGGCGGATTCTTAAGAGAATTGGGCGCCCTTGATTTTGCCGGCGGAACAGTTGTGCACATCAATGCCGGGATTGCCGCCTTGGCCACGGCATTAGTCATCGGCAAAAGAACAAACATAGGAAAAAGCATGCCTGTCCCCCACAACATGCCGTTCGTGGTTTTGGGAACAGCGTTGCTGTGGTTTGGATGGTTTGGGTTTAACGCTGGAAGTGCTTTGGCGGCGAACGGTATAGCGGTGAATGCCTTTGTCGTAACGAATACAGCAGCGGCCACTGGCGGCTTAAGCTGGGCGTTGATTGAGTGGCTGCGGAATGGAAAACCAACGGTATTCGGTGCCTGTAGCGGTGCGGTAGCGGGTTTGGTGGCGATTACGCCTGCTGCGGGTTTTGTCAGCATAATTCCGGCCATCGTCATCGGTTTGTTAGTGAGCCTGTTCTGTTTCACCGCTGTGGCCGTCATTAAGCCGAAATTCGGTTACGACGACTCTCTGGATGCCTTCGGCGTGCATTGCGTTGGCGGTACGTGGGGTGCGCTCGCCACCGGGCTTTTCGCCTCCAAAGCAGTGAACCCGGCAGGCGCAGACGGACTTTTCTTCGGCAACCCCCAGCAGCTTCTCATTCAATTGGCTGCGGTGGGGGCAACCTTGGTTTACTCGCTGGCCGCAAGCGCCGCAATTTACAAACTGGTGGATATAGTTATCGGCCTCCGCGTGGATGAGAAACAAGAGGCAATGGGCCTCGACCTTACACAGCATCATGAGCGGGCCTATACGGTATTGGAGTAACGACAGCGCGTAGCAGCTAAGTGGTGGCATAGAGGAGGTGAAATCATGAAGTTAGTTATCGCGATAATCCAGCCGCACAAGCTGGAGCAAGTCAAGGAGGAACTGTATAAGGCCGAGGTGAACCTGATAACGGTAAGCGAGGTCTTGGGCCACGGCCGCCAGAAAGGAGTAGCCGAAGTTTACCGCGGGACAAAGGAAACCGGAAATCTTCTGCGCAAGATACGGCTTGAGATCGCTGTCAATGACAATTTCGTCGAGCCTACGGTAAGAGCGATTACTCAGGGCGCCAAGACCGGCGAGACCGGAGACGGCAAAATCTTCGTCCTCGATTTGCCTCAGTGCATCCGAATCCGCACCGGCGAAACGGGCGGCGTCGCCATTGGATAAGAAAGAGGAAAAACGGAGAGCAATCATGGGCAAGATGCCCATGCCACCTCCGCTAACGAGACCAAACAAGGAGAAAAAGCATGCCAGACCTGAAGGAACAAGTCCTTAGAACTGTGAAAGAGAACGACGTGAAGTTCATCCGACTCTGGTTTGTGGACATCCAGGGGCAGGTGAAGAGCTTCGCCATTACTGAAGGGGAACTCGAAGGCGCCATTGAGAACGGCATGGGGTTCGATGGCTCTTCCATCACTGGCTACCAGGACATCGAGGAAAGCGACATGATAGCCAAGCCCGACCCCAGCACGTTTCGCATTCTTCCCTGGCGACCCAAGGAGAAAGCGGTCGGAAGAATGATCTGCGATATCAACGTCCCCGGCGGCAAGTCGTACGAGGGCGATCCCCGCTATACTCTCCGACGAGCCTTGCAGCGGATGGAGAAGTTGGGTTTCGACCACTTCTACATCGGCCCGGAGCTGGAGTATTTCTACTTCCGGAATTCGGCTTGCCCGGAGATTCTCGACCACGGCGGCTACTTTGACCTGACCACGCTGGACGGGGCGAGCGACCTGCGACGGGACACCGTCCTCGCCCTCGAGTCCATGGGCATCCCCGTCGAGTACAGCCACCACGAGGTCGGCACCAGCCAGCACGAAATTGACATGCGCTACACCGACGCCCTCAACATGGCCGACCACGTCGTCACCTACCGCGTCGTGGTCAAGGAGATCGCCGCCAAGCACGGCGTGTACGCGACCTTCATGCCCAAGCCGATTTTCGGGCAAAACGGCAGCGGCATGCACACCCACTTCTCCATTTTCAAGGGCGACAGGAACGTGTTCTTTGACCCGAAGGACCCGGACTACCTCAGCAGCATCGCCAAGAAATTCATGGCCGGGCTTCTGAAGTATTCGCGGGAGATGTCGTGCGTGTTCGCTCAGTGGGTCAACTCCTACAAGAGGTTGGTGCCGGGGTATGAGGCGCCGGTCTATATCGCCTGGTCGAAGAGAAACCGCTCCGCCCTCATCCGAGTGCCCCAATATTACCCGGGAAAAGAAAAGGCTGTTCGCGGCGAGTTCCGTCCGCCGGACCCCGCCTGCAACCCGTACCTGACCTTCGCGCTCATACTCCATGCGGGGCTTGATGGAATGGAGAACGACTACGAACTCTCTGAGCCCCTCGACAAAAACCTCTACGAGCTTTCGGAAGAAGAGAGAAGAAAGGCCGGAATCGAGTCCCTCCCGGGAAGCCTCGGCGAGGCAATCTCACTCACGGAAAAGAGCGACTTCGTCAGAAGGGCCCTCGGCGACCATATCTTCAGCCGCTTCATCGAGTTGAAGAAGAAACAATGGGAGGACTACCGGATTCAGGTGTCCTCGTACGAACTGGAAAAGCTTTTGCCGGTCCTTTGATCAGAAAAGGGTCCAGAAGAACTCGAAATCCTGATCCCCCGGAGCGGCCGTGTGAGGCTCAGGTGTTGTCGCGTCTGGCCGGGCCTCACATTGCCCTCCGGCGGTAGAAGATCCGTCTCCGGAAAGGGGCAGGCTGGGTCGGGTGACCGCGATCGGCAAGTGTCACTGTGAACCGCCTTTGTGGTGGGCGGCCCATGGAGGTGCGGCACGACCATCCCATGGGCCCCCAGGGCTCTTGTGCCAACAACTGAAGGTTCTCCCCGCCATCCCGGAGCAAATGGGCCGGTGCACGACGGGTCAAGAGAACCTCGTGGAAAGCTTGCCGCTCGAGATACTGTATTATAGTGAAGGATATGACCTATGTGTGGGATTTGTGGAATCATTACGGCAGACATCGGGCGGCGCCCCACCCGGGTTCTGAAGCGGATGGTCCTACGCCTCCGCCATCGGGGACCGGACGAGTACGGACTTTTTGAGGACGAATGGGCGAGCCTGGGACATGCCAGACTGAGCATCATAGACCTCTCGACCGGCAGCCAACCGATCCACAATGAGGATGGGAGCTTGTGGATCGTTTATAACGGTGAAGTGTTCAATTACCTTGAACTGCGCGAGGAGCTTCTAAAAGAGGGACACCGCTTTTACACCCGCTCCGACACGGAGGTTTTTCTTCACGCCTACGAGCAATACGGTCCCGAATGTTTACAGAGGATCAACGGCCAATTTGCCTTAGCCATCTGGGACCGGAAAGAGTGCGAGCTGTTCCTCGCGAGAGACAGGATAGGGATACGACCGGTCTATTACTACCGTGCCCCCCAATTGCTGGCGTTCGCCTCCGAGATGAAATCGCTGTTCCTGCTGCCCGGTTTTCAGACTCGGCTGGACCCTCTCGCACTCAAGGAAACCTTGACCCTCTGGGCCACCCAGGCCCCACGAACTCCTTTCGAGGGGATAGAGGAGCTTGAGCCGGGCTGCTTTCTCATCTATCAGGCGAGGGGCCAAGCCCTCCAGCGAAAGAAATTCTGGGACATTGGGTTCGAAAACCCCGCCGCAGAAGACAAAAACTCCCTGGAACGCTGCAAGGAAGAGTTCCGCAGTCTGCTTATTGACGCGACCAAAATCCGGCTTCGAGCCGACGTTCCGGTGGGTGCGTATCTCAGCGGAGGACTGGATTCTTCCGTCATCACAGCGATCGTAAAACGATTCACCGACACGCCGTTGAGAACCTTCTCCATAAGCTTTCAGGACCTCGTCTTCGACGAAAGCTCATACCAGAGGAAGGTGGTTTCTCACCTCGGCACGGAGCATCAAGAAATCTTGTGCACCAACAGAGCCATCGCCGAGGCTTTCCCTCAGGTCGTCTGGTTCGCCGAGAAGCCCCTGTTGAGGACCGCCCCTGCTCCCCTCATCCTTCTATCCCGGTTGGTGAGGGAAAACGGCTTCAAGGTCGTCTTAACGGGAGAAGGAGCCGACGAATTCCTCGCCGGGTACAACATTTTCAAGGAGGCGAAAATACGGGCGTTATGGGCAAGGAATCCCTCCAGCAGCCTGGCGCCGCAACTTTTGCAGCGCCTTTATCCGTACCTCGAAAGCCCATCCGCAGGGAAGCGATCGCATTTCCAGTTCTTTTTCCGACAGGGGCTTACCGAAACCCACTTGCCGTACTACTCGCACCTTGTCCGGTGGAGGAACACCTCCCGCATCCGGAGTTACCTTGCCGGCGAATTGCAGGACAGAATCCATCACTACGATCCGGTTGAGAAATTTACCGAACAGTTGCCCGTCGGCTTCGAAAAATGGCACCTCCTTCACAAAGCCCAATACATCGAGATCAAAACCTTCCTGTCAGCCTACCTTCTCTCTTCGCAGGGAGACCGGGTCGCTATGGCCAACAGCGTGGAGGGGCGCTTCCCCTTTCTGGATTACCGGGTCATGGAGTTCTGTACGCGGCTCCCTCCGCATTATAAACTGCGCGGACTCAATGAGAAGTATCTGTTGAAGATGGCTTTCCAGGATGAACTGCCGCCGGAAGTCATCCAGAGAGCCAAACACCCCTACCGGGCGCCGATCCATCGCAGCTTTTTTTGCCCCGGCGCACCTGACTACGTGGACGCCCTTCTCAGCGAGCAGACCGTTCGTCAAAAGGGATATTTTGATCCCCGCAATGTACAGCGGCTCGTCGAAAAGTGCAAACGACCCGGCACTTTTGTCAGCGAGGTGGAGAACATGGCCTTGGCTTTTGTCCTATCTGTGCAACTATTGGATGAACTTTTTTTCGGGCCGCCGCCTGTGGAAGACATTGACCCGGAGCGGGTCCATTTTTCTTCATTCGGTGGGCTCGGGGAAGGAAAGCAATGATCCTGATTCTGCAAAACGTAGCGTGCGAAGGACCGGGAACGATCGCGTCGTATCTCTCCTCGCATGGCTTTGAGTTCACAACAGCGCGACTTTTCGAGGGGACCGGAGCCGCTCCGAACCTCGACAACGTCTCCCAGCTCATTGTCCTCGGGGGTTCGATGAATGTCTACCAGCAACAGGAATTTCCCTTCTTACGCACAGAATGTCGTCTGCTCGAGGAGGCGATTCGAAGAGACCTCCCAACGATGGGAATCTGCTTGGGCGCGCAGTTGATCGCGAAGGTTCTTGGGGCCAAGGTCACAAGGGCGCCTGTCCCCGAGGTCGGATGGTACCGCGTACAATTGACCGCTGCCGCAGCTCGAGACAGCGTTTTCAGAGGATTGGAACGTACGCTCCGCGTCTTCCAGTGGCACGAGGACACATTCGATCTTCCCCGCGGGGCAGTCCTTTTAACCCGGTCAAGGACATGCCCCAATCAAGCGTTCCGCTACGCCCAGAACATTTACGGTCTTCAGTTTCATATCGAAGTGGACGGCGGTATGATAGATAATTGGTTTGAGAAATACGCACCCGAGAGTCCCGCCAGGAAACACGTGCTATCGGAATACGAGAAAATATCAGCCACGTTTCGAATCCGGGCGGAGCAGTTGTATGACAACTTTTTTCAGGGGCACTTGAAGGAAATAAAGTATGCCCTCGATTCGAATCGCGCTGGCTCAGGTTAACAGCACGGTCGGAGACATCCCCGGAAATCGTGAAAAAACCCTGCGGTTTGCGAGGCGAGCCTGGGATTCTGGAGCGGAGGTCGTAGTTTTCCCCGAACTGTCGCTGTGCGGTTATCCGCCAGAGGACCTGCTTCTGAAGCCCTATTTTCTTCAGAAAAGCTCCGAAGCGCTCCAGGAAATCGCGGCGGGCCTTTCTCCACCGGCAGCAATCATCGGCTGTCCCAGCCGGCAAGACGCGCGGAACTGCAATTCGGCAGCCGTCGTGAGCAAGGGTCGCCTCGTCGCCCTGTACCATAAAATGTTGCTGCCAAACTATGGCGTGTTTGACGAGAGAAGGTACTTCGAGCCAGGAGGCGAGCTTGTGTGCTTGGAATACAAGCGCGTGCTCTTCGGCATCACAATCTGCGAGGACATCTGGGAAGCCGCCGGGCCGTGTCAGGCATACGGGAAAGAGGGTGTCCAGGTCATCATCAATCTTTCAGCCTCCCCCTATCACAAGGGCAAAATGAACCTCAGGGAGGAGATGCTGCGGGAGAGAGCGACGGAGAATGGGGTGCACGTCTTCTACTGCAACCTGGTTGGGGGACAGGACGAGCTGCTCTTCGACGGTGGAAGCATGGTCATCTCACCCGATGGGCACGTCGTGGCGCGGGCGAAGCAGTTCGTGGAGGACATCGTCTTTTACGATTTAACCATCCCAGCAAAGGGAACAAAGCCATCCTGCCCTGTAACGAGAATTGAGCCGCCGACCCCGGAAATGCCAAAGCCTGCCGTTCCACGGTCCGAAAACCACAGGCTCACTCCGGTAGAGGAGGTTTACAGCGCGTTGGTGCTCGGTTTGAAGGACTACGTCGAGAAAAACGGCTTCTCAAAAGTGGTTCTCGGTCTCAGCGGCGGGATTGACTCGGCTCTCACCGGATGCATCGCTGTGGACACTCTGGGAGCCGAGAGGGTTGAAGCTCTGGCGATGCCGTCCCCTTTTTCCTCGAGGGAAACCCAAAAAGATGCCCGCCTCGTTGCCGCGAATCTCAACATCCGACTTCACGAGATTCCCATCAACCACATCTACGCGGCTTACCTTGATGAGTTGCGGGGTTCATTCCAGGGGCGGCAACCCGACATTACGGAGGAGAATATCCAGGCCCGGATCCGAGGGAACATCCTGATGGCATTTTCGAACAAGTTCGGTCACCTGGTCCTCACCACCGGAAACAAAAGCGAGACAAGCGTCGGCTACTGCACCCTATATGGGGACACCGCAGGCGGCTTCGCCGTCCTCAAAGATGTTTACAAGACCTTGGTCTATGAACTGGCTTGCCTTGTCAACGAGAGGGCAGGAAAGGAATTGATCCCCCGGACGATTCTCGACCGTCCGCCGACCGCCGAGCTCAAACCCGACCAGAAGGATGAGGACACGCTGCCCCCTTATCCCCTCCTCGACAGAGTCCTGGAAGCGTACATCGAAAACGACAAGTCCGCCCCGGAGATTATCGCCGAGGGCTTTGACGCGGCTCTGGTTTATCGCGTCGTTGATATGGTGGACCGCAATGAGTACAAGAGACGCCAGGCCCCTCCCGGGATCAAGATAACCCCAAAAGCCTTCGGCAAGGACAGGAGGATGCCTATAACCAACAGGTTTCAATCGCACTGACGGTGGCATGGGCGCCCGAGGTCGCTTGGTGTCTTTGTGTTTAGATGCTCCACCCTTATCACGAAGGACACGAAGACACTGGCGGGATGCCACCGTTATTGACTTCCTCGGCGGCATCCGTTACAGTACACCCCTTCGGGAAGAACGCTCCGGAAGCCGCGCTTCACGGTCGCAACGCGGGAGCTGGCGCTCCCGCACTCCACGGCTTCGGGAAGCTGGCGGCTCACCAACAACGAACTCGTGTTTTGGAAGAAGACCTCCTGGAAACGAAGATTTTTATATGTTACAACGCCCTGGCCGACCCCCTCGCGAGCCGGGAATTGCAGGAATTCTGCCTGACTGCGTGCGTGCCCGGTGGACCTTCGACGGAAACCGGTCCGACTGACAGGGGTCAGGGGTCAGGGGGCAGGGTTCAGGGATTAAATGCCACCGCGCGGACACCTTCGGTAACCCCTCGCGGCCAGAGCCTGCCGGATTCCGCCGCCGTCGAGAAGATTCCCTGTCTGGGCAAAGTGGACCCCCGCTACCTGCTGAAAGCTTTCGAGGCGGGGTGCGACGCGGTCTGCCTTATCGGCTGCGCCATAGGCAAATGCCGCACCATGGACGGCAACCTGCGCGCCCAGAGGCGAGTCATTCTCGTCCGCGGCCTCCTCGAGGAAATCGGTCTGAAGGGAGAGCGCCTCTTCCTTTTCCTCCGGGAGCCGATGACCGAACAAGCCGCCCGCGAGTTGGTCGGGCAATTCATCGCTGAGGCGCGCGCCTTAGGACCCAGCGAGCTTAAGGCCCAGAATGTGGACGGGCTGGCAACCCGTCGGACGCGCAAGGATTTCACCGCAGAGAACGCAGAGAACGCAGAGATGAACAGATGAGCAGATTATCCGAGGTTATCAAAAGAGGCGGCCCTGTGGTCACGGCGGAAGTCACTCCGCCTGTGGGTGCCAACCCGCAGCCGCTCATCGCGCTTGCGCGCTCGCTCAAAGACCGCGTTCATGCTGTGGTCGTCGAGGAAAATCCAGACGGCGTTCATCTCAGCAGTCTTGTAGCGGGGGCGCATCTCAAGTCCGCGGGGCTGGAAGCGGTCGTGACCATGCTGACTCGCGACACCAACCGCATCGGGCTGCAATCCATGTTTCTCGGAGCGGTTTCCCTCGGCATCACCGACATCCTCGTATTATCGGGATACCACCAGGCGCTCACCGCTGAAAAGCAGGCCCGGGGCGTTTACGACATTGATTCCATCCAGGCCATCGCGCTGTTCCGCGCCATGCGGGATGACGGTCTTTTGTCCGGCGAGACGCAAGCCAAAGGCCTGCCCGGTCAGACTGAGGAACGAGGGGGCGGTCACGATGGCGGGCGCCCCGACGGCCGCTTCGCGCGCCCCGGCGGCCAGGGAATCTCTCTCGGCGGCTCAGCCAATCCCTTTGCGGGGCCAATTGACCTGCGGGCGATGCGCCTGGAAAAGAAGGTCAAAGCGGGAGCCGATTTCATCATCACCAACCCGGTCTTCGACCTGTCTCGGTTCCAGGAGTGGCTCAACCTCCTGCGGGACAAAGGCGTCCCCGAAAAGGTTTGCCTCATTGCGGGAATCATGTGGCTCGCTTCAGCGGAGGAGGCCCGAAAGCTCAACCAGACCTATCGCGGGATGAACATTCCCGACGCAGTCATTGCCCGGCTCAGCCGGGCGACCGACCCTGAACAGGAGGGCCTTCGGGTCGCTGCCGAGGCAGCGGAGGCGGTCAGAAAACTCGATGGAGTTAGAGGACTCCATTTCTGGGCGAGGGGGAGAGAGGACTCCATTCCCCGGCTCTTAGAGGCCGCGAGAATCTCTATTTTGTGACCCGTTAGCGGCCGCGGTTACCCCGGAGGGCAGTCCACGGGGAACATTCCACGCAGGAACGATGTTAAAACTCCGGCGTCTCTGTGACGCCCCGCAGTCGCGAATGGAGCGAGGAAATAACAACAGTGCCTAAGAAATATCACATCCCAACGCGGCTTGCCCCGCCGAGGTTTCGGCGCGTCGGCAAGTTCGGAATCGTTGACCGCAGAGAGGACTGTTCCGCATGCCACAACTGCGTCAAGCGGGAGTGTATCTACGATTGCTACAAGGACGAAGACGCGCGCCTTCGCAAGGTCGAGGGCTATGTGGACTACCTTTACGAGTGTAAGAGCTGTCTGTCCTGCGTGCAGAGTTGCACAAAGGGTCTTCTTTCTCGAAGAGTTAATCCCGAGTACCGGCTGCTCGGCAATGACTTCTGGACCCCCGAGATTATCTCGAAAACCTGGTACCAGGCGGAGACCGGCAAAATCCCTGTCTCGGGAGCCGGATACGGCGGACCCTTCTCCGGCCCGGGCTTCGATTCCATGTGGACGGACATGTCGGAGATCGTCCGCCCCACTCGTGACGGCATCCACGGCCGCGAGTACATCAGTACCTCTGTGGATATCGGGCGGAAGATGCCGCGTCTGCACTTCGATGGAAACGGCGGACTTCAGGATGCTCCGCCGCCATTGCTTGAGGTCCCTCTGCCGGTGATCTTCGACAGCCTTTACGAGCTTGGCGTTCCGCAATCAATCGCCCTTGCCGCCGCCGGCGCCGCCAAGCGGTTGGGTAACCTCTCCCTCGTTCCGTCATCGGATTTGACGGAGAGTCTCATGCCCTTCGCGGAGGCAATCGTTCCGGAACTCGACGACGGGACCCGGCTCGACGATCTCTGGCTCAACCGCGTGCGGATGGTTGAGATACCGGACGGTGCGGATGTCGCGGAGAGGCTCAAAGCCCTCAAAAGAGCGAATCCGTCTCTTCTGGTCGCCGTCCGCCTGCCGCTGAACCGGGGTTCCGCGGATCGTGTTCTCGAACTCGCGCGGCAGGGCATCGAAGTCGTCCACCTCTACGGCGACCGGCGAGGACAGGAACGGGAAGACGTTCATCCCAGGCACATCAGCCGCGTGACGCGAGACGTTCACCTCGCTCTCGTGGGGGACCGAATTCGCGACGAAGTCACTCTCATCGCATCCGGCGGGATTGCCATGGCGGAACACATGGCGAAGGAAATCATCTGCGGCGCCGATCTCGTGGGGATTGACATGTCCGTGCCGATCGCTCTCGAGTGCCGCGTTTGCGATTCCTGCAAGACGGGCCTCGCATGCCCGGTCGAGCTGGAGACCATTGACTTGAAGTACGCGACGCAGCGCCTCATGAACCTCATGGGCGCCTGGCGAAGCCAGCTCTTAGAGGTTCTCGGCGCCATGGGCATACGAGACGTGCGACGCCTCCGAGGTGAAGTCGGCCGCTGCATGTTTTTTGAGGACCTTGAACGCGAGAGCTTCGGGCCTATCTTCGGCCGCCGAAAGACAGAAACGCAGGCTATGGTGGCCGTCTAACACGATGAAAACCGAACAACTCGAAATCACAACCGAACAGGAACGCCTCGACGCTATACCCGAGCGGAAGGTCCGAGCGGCGCCGACGCGCTATCGCAATCCGGTCGGAAAATACAAGGTCTGGCGGAGCAACGCCTGCATT
>Ga0315274_10012827_pt1 | contig 11943 bp, 19 predicted proteins | sample YL17G02_20_MG_FD_203700 | JGI IMG/M metagenome (GOLD analysis project Ga0315274, IMG submission 203700) | Sediment microbial communities from Yellowstone Lake, YNP, Wyoming, USA - YL17G02_20 | ecosystem: Environmental > Aquatic > Freshwater > Lake > Sediment | place: USA: Wyoming | collected... | reverse complement strand
AAAGAAAGACGTGCTTTAGGCGAATTAGACCATCCAGAATCATCGGTTGTAAACCTACAGAATGTATCTCATAACGTTGTTGAAATGCACTGGGAAGGTGATGACCTTATTGGAACGGTTGAAATTCTTCCTACTCCAAACGGTAACATTCTGAAAGAGTTATTCAGAGCCAATATCAGACTTGGTATTTCAAGTCGTGGATTGGGCACAGTTAATAAGAGCATGAATGAAGATTCTGATGTTGTCCAAGACGATTTTGAATTGATTGCTTTTGACTTCGTTTCAAATCCAAGCACAAGGGGTGCTTTCATGTTTCCATCAGGTAATATAAATGAAGGTAAAGCAGGCATTGTTCATAATCCAGTAACTAACAAATGGGAAAAGGTAGAATCCATCGTAAGAGATATTTTGACGGAGATTGGATAACAATAATGAAAAAATCCATTGCTAAACGATTAGTCAAAGAAATAATCAAAGAGGTTCTCAAACAACCAACCGAATTGAAAGAAGATGGAGGGTTGCCGAACAATCTAATTGACGGGCAATCTAATATTGTTGCGGCTTCTCGCGTAAATAAAATTTTAAGTGCTATGTCACAAGGTATGTTTTCTGATAATAGTTGGGAAGCGATAAATAAGATTTTCAAGAAATTACAAGAAGCGGGGTTGGAAGTTACTGTTACAAGTGCTAAATATGGTGGACATGCGGATGTTCCGAGTGGAATGCCTAAGTTCAAAGAATGGCAAATTTCTATTCCCTTTACAAATAAAACTGGGAAACCTACGGTATTAGTCGGTCAAATTACAGCACACGGAGCAGGGTCTATAGACCAACCACTTGATCGATATGATATTACCGCTTATGTCTCACCCATGAACGTCAAATTATAAGAACTTGAAATCTTTCATGGTTGTGTTAAAGTAACACCATGAGAGATTTTTTATTGTCCTACGATACAGTAACGCTATATCCAAGACATTCAAGTTTATCCAGTAGAGATAAAGGCGATACTTCATTGGTGTTTTTGGGACATAAATTCAAACTGCCAGTAGTTCCTGCCAACATGACAGATGTAATCAGTGTTAACAATGCTGAATGGTTATCAAGAAACGGATATTTTTATATCTACCACCGGTTCGGTGAATACAATACACCATATACCCCAACTCATAGCTTTGTTGCTATGGCAAACCAAAATAAATGGCCTCTTATTAGTATTTCGATCGGTGTAAATAGTAATTCGATGTTTGAACTTGGTGAATTTCACGATTGTAAATACCGATTGGATTTTATAACCATAGATGTTGCCCACGCTGACCACGAAAATGTAAAGCCGATTATTGGATATATTAAAGATAATTGGCCACAGACTAAATTAATCGTAGGTAATGTAGCGACTAAGGATGGTGTATCATATCTCTGTGATTTGGGGGTTGATGCCATCAAGGTTGGTATAGGTGGTGGTTCTATCTGTACTACTCGATATATGACCGGCTTTCATATACCAACACTTCAATCCGTTGATTATGCTAATAAGGTTATTATGGAACGTGGCATTGATATTCCAATCATTGCCGATGGTGGTGCTAAACATTATGGAGACGTTGCGAAAGCAATTAGGTTTGGTGCCAATATGGTTATGAGTGGTGGGTGGTTTGCTTCTTGTATTGACTCACCAGCTAAAATTGTTGACGGAAAGAAACTTTATCGGGGGTCAACTTCTTATGAAATGAAAGGAAAACGGGACCATATAGAAGGCCGACAACTTGAATTGCTTGAAGGGACAACTTATGAGCAAAGGATGATAGAGATAAAAGAAGCCATCCAATCCTCAATATCATACGCTGGCGGAGAAGATTTATCTGCGTTCGAGACGCTTGACTTTGGAAGAATCGTGTGATATAGTGAAATATAGAAATGGATTGTGACCTTTGTAAATCACCAGCGATATGTCATTGCACGTGGGGATTGTATGAATATACAGAACCACGAACTGACCCTGATGAAAGACAAAAACATTATCCAAGAAACGAACCGATGAATGAAGCCGATTTATGTAAAAGGCATTTGGATGAATTATGGAAAGTCATTCATGGTGCCGTGAATATGGGATATATGCACTTTGTAATTAAATCAGTATAACAAAATATGAAAATTGAAATAGAAAAAATCAAAACCACAATGCTTGAGAATAACATTGATGAAGCCGTAGTTGATGCTGTGATTGCACAGCTAGAAGCGGAAGCTGCTGAGGAAATTCAACCCGAAGTAGAGGAACAACCTACAAATGAAGACCTTACAGACAATTCAGAGGATTTGCCTAAAGTCAAGTATGAGTATGTAATCATCTTGAACGATAAAGAAGGTCATTTGACGGATAAAGAGATTGCCGGATGGGTTGTTCAGCAAGAAGAAAATGCTGACGCCGGCCTTGTTCTCCATAAACTGAAAGAGGCGGCAAAAGACCAGAACGAAAAAGCCAAAAGAAAGAAAAACGCCATCACGACATTGGAAGATTTGTTCGATGGATTGAAGTCTAAATTCTTGAAGTCCAAGAATATCAAAATCAAGACCAAAGACCTTACAAGGGTAATTGTGTCTAACGGAAAGTTCTAATAATATGAAAAAGATGGAACGGCTTCGTAAAGAAGCTGAATTAGCCAAGGATAAGATTCGAGCTATCACCCGGCATATGCGAAATGTCGAAGATAACTGTCTTATTCTTGGTGAAAAATTAATCGAACTTGGTGATATTGAATTGGGTCATGGATTGATTGCTAACGGATTTATTCATGATGCTTCCAAGTTCCACGGTATTGAGTGGGAGAATATGGCACCCGGAGCTGTTGCCAACGAAGAATCTGCCAAGCTTAAATTGAAGATGGCAGTAAACCACCACCGTAAAACTAATCCCCACCATCCCGAATATTGGGGCGAAATACAGAAAATGCCTCGGGTCTATGTAGCAGAAATGGTGTGTGATTGGAAGGCTCGTTCAGAGGAATTTGGCGCCTCTTTGAAAGACTTTATTGATGAACGAGCAGTGAAAACCTGGAATTTTGCCAAAGATGATAAAACTTACAAAGAAATCATGTATTTTGTGGATTTGCTTTGTGAGAAACCTTTTGAACAAATAACACAAACATAATATGAGTGATGTATTTCTTTATAGAGTATGCAACCGATGTAGAAATCAGTTGAAGTATATAAGCAGCACGTATTTCAAGAAAGTCGTGTCAGAGAATCCAAATGAGTGTAAGTATTGCAAATCCGTTTTAGATGCAAGTTTAGACGCATTCAAACAAGGTCAATACAGTAGAGTTTGTCCACAATGTCAAAAAACCGTGGTGTATAAAACCAGAGAATCCTATGGACAAGCAATGCGCTTGAACAAACCCTGTAAAGTATGTTCTCACATTCCATCGTATGAACAAAGAAAGAAGGATGAACAGGCATACTGGGAACCAATTGTCGGACGATGGAATTTGAGGCCTAAAACCTTTGCGATGATAAAAAGTCATTGGCAGACCTTAACCGAAGAGCAAAAGTTGGATTTGATGAATAGAACCAAATTACAGAAAGATTACTATTGGGGTCATCTTAGAAGGCGAAATCGTCAGGCAGGCAAAAGAAGTTGTAGAGAGGTCTTTGCTCAAAAATATAGTGGCGAAAACCATTGGATGAAAAGGCCAGAAGTGCTCGCTAAAATCAGAAAGTCCTGTGAGAAATATCGTGGTGACGGGCATTGGTTTAGACGAAATAAACCCGCCGCTTGACATTCTATAAAACACTGATAACCTAGAAACATGATGAAAGACTGGCTACTACAGAACACGATTTACGTGACCCTACATGGTTCACAGGCTTATGGCTTGAACAACGAGCTATCTGACGTGGACGTTAAGGGTATTGTTATCCCGCCAAAAGAAGTGGAGAATGACCTTTTCCATCGCTTTGAACAGGCGGAAAACAGTCCCGAACTTGAGGAAAAATTTGGACATCTAAAGAACCCAAAGAACCCCAAGTTTGAATCCACGGTTTACTCTTTGAAGAAATTCATGATTTTGGCCGCAAACGTCAACCCTAACATCGTTGAGCTGTTGTGGACGGACCCTAGCGACCAGTTTGTTATGAATGACCCTATGGGTAAGCTTATGGCACAGAGAGATATGTTTCTGTCATCCAAGGCAAAGTTCACCTTTTCAGGCTATGCTTTTGCACAGGCTGCTAAGATTGAACGCCATCGTAAGTGGATTGTTCGTGGTGAAATGGCAATGCCAAAACGTGAAGATTTTGGTTTGCCTCCAGAGCGCCCAAAGCAGATGGAAGAAATCTTTGGTCTAATCAAGTCCGAAGTTGAGAAGTGGAACCTTTCACAGTATCCACTAAACAACATGGAACGTGATGAACTAAAGGCTGACATTTGGGAATTGGTTTACAACGTTTCTAAAGTGGACGTAAACGAAGGTAACTGGCCGAAAGTATATGAAGCCGGTGTAATCGAACGTCTTGCTAAAGAGTATAACTTGAAGGAAGAAGTTGTTGAACTTCTACAGAGAGAAAGGCTCTTTAAGAAAGAAATGGAAATGTATAAGTCTTGGCTGACGTGGAAGACGGGACGAAATCCCGCCAGACATGAACTTGAAGTCAAGTCCGGATATGATACGAAGCACGCTTCACACCTTGTTAGGTTGATGCGAATGGGTCTTGAAATCTTGACGGACCATAAGGTTGTTGTCAAGAGGCCAGACCGCGAAGAAATCTTGGCCGTTAAGAACGGTGCATGGTCCTATGAGCGGGTTATGGAATTTGCCAAGGATATGCAGGTAAAATTGGATGAAGCATACAAGGCGACCACGCTTCCAAAGAGTGTGGATTACGTCAGAGTAAACGCCCTTTACCATAGATTATACGAAGGTTATCACGAAAAGATTTGTGCTGTCTGTTAGTAATAACCCCTTTAAACAATGTGGATAACATTACACAATGGGTTACGTGGTGGTTTTGGTATAGATGGAGAATTTATTGTCCAAAATACAGCGTAACCCATCTGTTTGACCAAGGTAAAAGTTTTGTGAATACACCGTTGGGAATTATGGAATTTCCATCACAAGACAGTTTTAAAAATAGTTTGTTTCATTGGGATGAAGCTTTTGTTTCTCCCTGTACTTTAAATGAAATATGGTGTGGAAGTTCAATAGGAAAATGGACACCAAAAATACAGTTTCTTGGATTTGAAATGGATGATTAAATATGACTCGTGAAGAATACGAAAAAAAGCATAAGGAACTTAATGACAAATGTAATGAGTTGTTTCCTTATGCTAGTCACGGTGAGGGAAGTGCTGTTGGATGGGAATGGTATGCTGATGAATTAGAGGGAAGAATGTTGGCCGCGTCGTTCATTAACGATAAATTGACATTTTTAGATGTGGCGAAACAATATCTATATCGAGCATTACTTGACCATACTTCCGAAGAACAAACCGTTCTTCGTGAAAGAATGCTAGAGTTGATTAAGAATTTACGGATATGAAAACAGATTATGATGTAGCAGCATCGTGGTGGGATATTATAGGAGATCTTTCCTGTAAAGGTATTGATGTTAAAAAAGAAGCATTTGTATCTATGACTGAAAATCAAAGAGAGGAATATCGTAGCATAGATGACTATTTTAAAGCACATCACCATCATGATATTAGATGGTATGAACATCAATTAAGAATGATGCCGTTATGAGTGAGTTAATGTATAATGAAGTTCCGGTAGAAGGCGACCATTACAAATTTGGTGATTGGAAACTATACGCCAAACACGACGCCTCAAACGTCTGTGGATTTTTTGGTCGGTATCGTTGGTTGTCCAATTTTCATGAATGCCCAGTTTATTTTGAAGGATTAGAATATCCGTCTTCTGAAAACGCTTATCAGGCTGCCAAGGTTGACAAAGATTTTAGACACCACTTACAAAAAATTACAGCAGCTAAGGCCAAAAAAGCGTGGAAAAAACTTCCACCAATTGATATGGGTCCCGAAGATTGGGAAGCTCGAAAGTATGATGTAATGTCGGTTATTCTGTTTGATAAGTTTTATCGAAACAAAGACCTTCGTGAAAAGCTATTAGAAACCGGCATCAATCACATGTATTTGGAAGAAACAAACCATTGGGAAGATACTTATTGGGGCGTGGATATTAATTTGGGTGGTAAAAATAAACTTGGTCAAATTCTAATGGGGATTAGAGAATTTTGGAAACCAGCAGAATAATATGACAAACAAACAACTCATAAAAAAATGGAAGCATTTAAGTCTGACGTTCAATACTGAAAAACTTAAAAGACCACTATCAGAAATGTTCCTTATCTGTTGGGGTGAAACAGAAGTAGAAGTTGATGGTAAGAAAGAAAAGGTTGTATTGTTCGATACAGGCGGTGAACAAGGAAGTCCTGCTTTACATTGTTCTGTTGATAAGGATGATGTATGTTGGGCATTTGGATACAACAGCAAAACAAAAGCATATGCAAAAGCTAAAATTGGAAAGTTCGTGAAAAATGATTAACGACACATACACAGACCCCAGAACGGTCAAGATGGTTGACTTGGTTAAAGATGGCAAAAAGGTTAGGTTTCTCTATTTTAGAGACAATGAATTTTGGTATCGCCACGAAGATGGCTTTATGTTTCCTGTTTCTCTTCAAGAGGCTACCACGGGACGTGCTACCTTTCTAGCAGAAGATAAAGCAATTTACTTCATGCGTTGGATGAAGAAGTATATTGAAGATTGTAAAAATCCAGAAACAGGAGAACTTCCAAAAACAAAAATCTATCACAGTTTTCCAAGAACAGATACAGAAACAGGTAGTGATTAAATTTATGACAACAGATATGAGTCAGACAAAATGGCACGGTGTTCCTCGTAAGGAAATACTGTGGTTCCCGGTGTTAGATGCTATTAAGTGCATAGGATGCGAACTTTGTTATGTAACATGTGGGCGTGGAGTATATAATATGGTTTTTCCAGCTCGTAAAGCTATTGTTGAATCTCCATATAACTGCATGGTGGGATGTTCTACTTGTGCAGTTGGGTGTCCAAGTTCGGCTATTACGTTTCCCCCACGAGAAGTCGTGCATGAAATAGAGAAGAAATATAAAATATTTCAAGAAGTTCATAAAGAGGCTGAGGAAAAACGCAACAAACGACTGCCTGAACGGTCATGTGGATGTTCTACATCGAAAAATAATACATGTGTTCCAACCGTTAAGAAATGAAAAGCCAATGCCCAATTTGTGAGAATTATAGGTTTCTCGTCGTTGACGAAACACCAACTCCCTGCCAAAAATGTAATTGGAACGGCCAATACAAACTCAAAGAAATTGATGTGTGTCTTGGTTGTGGTCAACCATCGCCTTGTAAATCGGACTGCCCGTGCGGCACAGGAAAATGCTTGGTAAGGCAAGATTAACCCTTTTTTCCAGGATAATCATGACGATGCTTTGCTGCCACTTTCATTTGAATCTGTCTTTGTCTTTTTAGATCTCCACTAAAATCAGGTTGTTCTTCTGGTTGTATTGCTCCCGGTGTTTGCTGCTTAGTTTTAACCTTATCATATTTCAACATATAGGTGTTTAGAAAACTAGCACCCTTTGAAGGGTCACTTTGAACGGCTATAGCATTCACTATTTGACCCAAACTATTTGCAAGCATTGGTCGTCCAAACTCTTTTGAAGAGTTATCAGCCTCTCTATAAACTAACTGACCACCTAAAACATTGCTTATCTCTTTTTTGATTGTAATGAAAGGCATTCTACCTGATTGATATTGTCTTTTTCCATCGTAGAATGTAAGGTCAGAATTGACCGGCATAGCTAAGATAAGTCTTTCTATTCCCCGGCTGGTTTTTGGTGTAGGACCATATACTACGGATTTACCAGCAATGGTCCTGCTATGTAGAACACCGGCTTCTTTTAGGAAGGGAGTTAAAACGCCTTCATTTATTGCTTTTTTTTTGTGTCTTCTTCTTCGAGGACACTTTCTTCTTCCGCTACTTCGCCAACTTGTGGGGCTGCTGCTGAATTACCTTGAACGTTTAATGCGTTTGCAATTTCATCCAAGGATTTGATTTCAAAATATCTTTGTAGTTTTGCTCCTACATCTTCATAAAGGGCATTCAACTGCATCAAACCACCGTGACATTCTCTTGCTCTCTTTGAAAATTCTTTGGTAATCTTTTTGACTTCGTTGAAATCTCTCTTCATTGTTTCCGCTTCAAAATAGTCAGTGGCTTCTGTCATAGCATATGATTCAGCCATTTGACCAATCTCATTTAGTGATTTGGCTAACTCCATAATAGCCGTCTCACAACGCAGAACTTTACCTAGCTCATTGTAGTTACCAACTTTCTCCATCAAGTCTTTCTTTTGCTGTGGGGATAGTTTTGGCGTTTCGTCTCCGAATTTAGCGCCGCCGTCTTTAGGAATGGAGTTTAGATTTTGAACAATCTCCTTTAGACTGAATTGCTTTACTTCTAGGTTTTCTTTCATATGGTTATAAATATGGTTGATTTTTCCACTTCTGCTGATATTTTGCGAAGTATTCTTCCAACTCTTTGAACTTACGAAATGATACTTTGGCTTTTTTAGATTTATCTTCAAGAATGAACCCTTCATTCTTTTTATGACTTATACTCATTTCTGGATTTTTAAGAGCATATTCGAACATACCATCGGTTTTAAATCCCATATCTTCAAGATACATTGCGTCAGTGATTTTCCAATTATCAACGGGAGTTAATCCTTTATCTTCAATTGGAGCTAAACCACCAGTTCTATTTCTATCTTTGATGATATGTGATTGTTGTATTAATTCTACGAGTTTAATCATATTACAAATTGAGTTTCTTTAAGAATTCAACTAAAATAGCAGCGCCTTTTATTTCATCCTTAAATAGTATTGATTTAGTAACAATAATGTCGTCTTTTTCCTCTTCTTGACTTTTCTTTTCGTCAGGTGATGGAACGGTACCTGTTGATGTAGTCGTAGATGTGGATTGGTCGTTTGTTGGAGGTACTGCTGGTGTAGTTAATTCTCCAATAGGTGCCATGGATGTTGCCATAGGCGATGTGCCTGTTCCCGTAGTGGGTGGAAGTCCTAAATCAGGAGGTAGGCCTAAATCACCACCCGTGTCTTCGATACCCGGTTCTTCTTCTTTGTCTGGTTCAACACGTTCTTGTTTTTGGAAAGCAACGAAAGAGAATTGTCCACTGTCTTTCATTTTCTTGATTACTGAGGTATGACTTGAACCGAATGAGTCTGTTGTATTATACCAAATTTCTGTTCTAGCTATTTTTGTAGGTTTCTTTTCTTTGAAATTTCCAAGTGACTCTACTTCTTTTGGAGATAGAGGTTGACCAACATACATTTTTACATATTTTGCCCATACTTCTTTTTTGTGGAAAGTAGTTGCTACTGCATCTGTAGAATCTTGTTCTTCATCTTCCTCATTGAGATACATCGGTTCAACAATATCTTTAATCATTGCTACTATTGCTTTCTTATCTCTTAGGTCAACTTTTTCTGGCATAGAGTCAGCATAGTGTTTTGCGTGTTCAGGATTTATTTGATTAGCAATTTTGTTTATATGAGGCGAAGATGATTTGCCGCCGCTTTGAACAGCTAATACTTCTTTAAAAAATTGTTGGCGTTTCGATGTGTTTAACATAATAATATCCTACTCTATAAATATAACACAGGATAGGTTAATAAGATTTTTTATGTTTTAGAAAATATGATACTATTTATTCAATAGAAATGCAGCAACTTCTATTTGCCGCCACGTATTACACGTAACTTCATTGAAGCTCTAATAGCTCCACAAAACAGAAAACACAAAAACTATGATTAATAGCGAACTATTAAAAGAAGCGATTGCCGACGCAAAAGCAGTAAGAGCTACTGCTCTCGCTAATGCTAAAGCCGCTCTCGAAGAAGCCTTCGCTCCTCGTTTTGAAGCAATGTTTGCCGATAAACTAAAAGAGGAATCCGAAGAGGAAGAAGAAGGATTGCAAGAAGTTGAAGCCCCAAATCAAGTCACCGGTAAAGGTGGCGAAGCAAAAGGACCAGCAACAAAGGCAGTCTCCAAAGGAAACCCAAAGCAACCAAAGGGTGGCGCGGGTGATACAGACTTTAAAGCAGTTCAAGTAGGACTTGGACCAAAAGACGTTCCTAAGCTCGGTAAGAAAGTCAATGAGACTGCCGAAGAAGAGGAAGAAGGAAAAGAAGAAATGGATGAAGTAGCCGAAGAAGAAGAGGGTAAGGTAGAAGAAGGTCAAGAATTCGGTCTTACATCAGAAGATTTGGATGAAATCATTTCAGAGTTGGAAAACGAAGTAGCAGGCGAAGAGGAAGGTAAGAAAGTTGATACTACTCCAGCCCCAGAAGAGGAAGACCCAGAAGCCGCAGGCGGCGAAGGTATGCCTCCACAATTCCAGCAAAAGGGTGGCGAAGAAGGCGGAGCCCCACCAGTAGATGGTGCTGGTGAAGAAGGCGAAGTCAATGTTCAAGCAGACCCAGAACAGGGTGGCGAAGTTGACATTAATCTTGGCGGTGAAGAAGGTGGAATGCCACCAGCACCACAAGGTATGAACGCTGGTTTGCCTGGTGCAGAAGACCCAATGATGGCTCAAGGCGGCGGAATGCCGGGTATGATGCCACAGGGTATGCCGGGTCAGGTGCCGGGTCAAATGCCTGGTCAAATGCCTGGTCAAATGCCCCAACAACCTGGTGACGATGATGAAAACATCAATCTTGAAGAATTACTCGCGGCTCTTAACGAAGAGTCGGAAGAAGAGGAAGAAGGTAAGGAAGAAATGGACGAAATTGAGAATCACGGCGTTCCTAAGAAGGACCAACAGTCCAAAGCAACCGTCAAAGGTTGGCCAAAGACCGCTCCTGAGAAAACTTCTCCAGGTTCACACCAAGTAACTGGTAAGAACCACAGTATCGGTGGTAAAGGTAATATCGGAACCGGCGCAGTCGGCGGTTTGTCAGAAGTTACCAAGTATAAGGTCGCCCTCAAGGAGTCCTATAAAACCATTGAGTTCCTCCGTGGACAAATTAATGAGGTTAATCTGTTGAATGCTAAACTGCTCTACACGAACAAGCTGTTTAAGGAATTCGCGGGTGTTTTGGACGATCCATATCGTATGAAGATTGTCGAATCATTTGACCTGACGAAGAGTGTTCGTGAAGTGAAACTGGCCTACGCCCTATTGGCGGAGTCCCTGAATTTCGGTACACATATGGCTCGTACCCCAGCTAAGCAGGTTGCAAGACCAGCCCCAGCAAAAGGTCAAGTCAGACAGATTACCGAAGGGTTCGCATCGAAGCCGGTATCATCTACGAAGCCTTCTCAGTTAATTACTGAGGGTAACGAGATGGCTCTAAGATTCAAGAAGCTCGCTGGAATCAAAGAAGTAGTTGCAAAAAAGTAAGTGAGCAAGAAACAAAAAACAGAGAAAACTAAATTATATGGATAACATTAAATCATTGTTAACCAATACACTCAATCCTCAGGCAAGGTTGATGCAGGAAACCCGTGGTCTTGTGACCAAGTGGGATAAGACTGGTCTCCTTGACGGGATTAAGAGTGATATTGAAAAGTCCAATATGTCAGTTCTTTTGGAAAATCAAGCTAAACAGCTTATTGAAGAAGCAACTGCTACTGGAACATCGGCAAACTCTGAACAGTGGGCGGGCGTTGCTCTTCCATTGGTCAGACGTGTATTCGCTGAATTCGCCGCGAAGGAATTCGTGTCCGTTCAGCCTATGAACCTCCCATCAGGTCTTGTATTCTACTTGGACTTCAAGTATGGTACAGCCCAAGGCGGCAGTCCTGCTGACTTGTCGGGTTCTTCATATCAATCCCTATTCGGTGGAACGGGTACTA
>Ga0315274_10012823_pt1 | contig 11946 bp, 10 predicted proteins | sample YL17G02_20_MG_FD_203700 | JGI IMG/M metagenome (GOLD analysis project Ga0315274, IMG submission 203700) | Sediment microbial communities from Yellowstone Lake, YNP, Wyoming, USA - YL17G02_20 | ecosystem: Environmental > Aquatic > Freshwater > Lake > Sediment | place: USA: Wyoming | collected... | reverse complement strand
AAGTCAACAGCAAGCAGGCCGAGTCAGCCAAAGGTCTCTGAAATGCCGAACGGACCAAGAAAGGGGGCAGGCCACTGGGTAGCTTTTTCTATTGAGGCAACGCGCTCGTGCGAGTGCGAAAGGCGCTTGCGGACATCCTTGCGCCGCTGGTAGAAGAGTGTCAGTTTCCGGCGCGGAGAAGAACGTGTACCGCGAAGTAACCGTCTATTATATGACCGGCACGGGGAATTCCTACCGAGCCGCGCGCTGGGCGGGCGAGGCGGCTTCGGCGCACGGCGCTCAAGCGCGCGTGGCCGCCATCGAGAACGCCCGGCCCGCCGAGGAGATCCGGAACAGCCCGGAAGACCTCCTTGGCCTCGTCATGCCAACTCACGGCTTCACGGCGCCGTGGCACATGACTTGGTTCGCCCTATGGCTTCCTCCCCGGAAAGGCGCCCACGCCTTCTGCGTGGCTTGTCGCGCGGGCACACGGTTCGGTCGACTCTTTTTTCCGGGCATCAGCGGGACAGCCACGTTCCTCATTGCGGCGATTCTGGCCTGCAAGGGGTTCCGCGTGCGCGGCGTGATGGGGCTGGACATGCCGTTCAACTGGATGGCCGTCGTCCCAGGTCTGAACCCCTCAAGCGTGGCGGCCATCATCGCCCGGGCCCGGCCGAAGACCGTGCGGTTCATGAAGCGAATCCTCTCCGGCGAGCGCAACTGGCTCACCCTCGGCAACGCCCTGGAGATGCTAGGGGGGCTTGCCCTGCTCCCGGTCTCGGTCCTCTACCTCTTGTTTGGCCGTTTCTTCCTGGCCAAGATCTTCTTCGCCAGCCGTCGCTGCACGGGATGCGGACACTGCGCGGAGAATTGCCCAGTGGGCGCCATCCGCATGGCAGGCGGCGCCCGCGGGACCGGCGCCGTCCGCCGGACGGCTGAAAAGAAACCGCGGCCTTACTGGCGCTACAACTGCGAGAACTGCATGCGGTGCATGGCCTACTGCCCCGAGCAGGCGGTCGAGGTCGGGCAGTCTTGGGCCGTGCTCTTGGGGTGCCTAACCGTTCTGCCCATTCCCCTCTATTGCCTGGCGGGCCTGATCGTCCTCTTTCCCGCCTTGGCTGCGCTGGAGATTGGCTGGGCGCGCGAACTCCTGCAAACCGTCTATTTCTATCCCGCCGTTTTCTTGGGATACTACCTTTTCCACAGACTTGTCGGCTTGGCTTTTCTCAATGAGCTTTTCGCTCGCACCACCCTCACGCGATGGTATCGCCGCTATCACGAACCCGACACGCAGCCCGAGGACATTGCCCCGCGCAATGCGACCGGCGCGAAGGCGGGCCGCTCCTGACGGGGCATCCGGCCACGCGCGCCCGCGCCACAGACAGGGTCTGCGAAAAGCGCGCAACAGCCGCCCTTGTGGAACGGCCGCCCTCGGCTGTCATGTGCACAGGACCCCCCACTCTCTTGTCGCCATGGATCTCACCCGCGAGGGCGCCGGGGCGAGGCGCCGACGCGCCATCATCTGACCGCCCGTTTCAGGCGCTTTCCGAGCGGCGTTCGCTCGCCGAACGGCTTCAGCACGCGGGTGGATTCCTTCCGAGCGGGGCCCTGGCTCACGCCGTCTGAAGAACCTCCTCTGGCACGGCCAAACGCGTTCGGCGCGGTTCAGGGCGCGGCTGGAGGACGGCATTGCAGAGTAAGAATCGCAGCTTCCTGGAATCGGTCCGGCGCGCGGAAATGCTAGGCGCGCGGGGATTTGGCGCGCGAGCAGGGGCGGTCGACGTCCTCGTCGCCGACGCGGGCGACTCCTAGGAGAATCTGTTTTTAGAACGCGAACTTGCTCGAATCCCGTCTGTGAGGAGGAAATGACCGATCCGAAAAGACTTGCGGTGCGTCAAGAAGCGAACTTGCGGAATTGCCGCATTGGGCGACTTTGAAATTCTCCTGATGGCAGGCGCGCTGCACGTTGTTTTATTTTCGTGCTCCACATTATTTATCTGCGCGCTCTGAAACTATTTTGTGGAGGGCGGGCGCCCCCGCCCGCCTTTATCACTGCGTTCCGAAGGCTGATAGGAGAGAGCTCACAAAAAATCACCGTTGCCGCGAGGAACGACAGTGGCTGCCACGAGGAACAAGGGCCGCATTCACGCGATACCATTTCGATAATCGTGTCCGAGCCCCGAAATGCGTCCCCGAAATCAAGGACCCTAGGGCGCCGGGCTTTTCATCGTGGCCTCCGGCTCATACTGGAACACCTCCTCGACCGTGACGCCGAAGACAAGGGCGATCTTGAAGGCGAGCAGGAGGGAGGGGGCGTAAGCGCCGGCTTCCAGGGCGATGATCGTCTGGCGGGTGACGCCAACGCGGTCGGCCAGCGCCTGCTGCGTCATTTCCCCCGCGTCGAAGCGCAGGCGGCGGATGCGGTTATGAACCTCAGTTTGCCTCGCCATGGGCGTCCCTCCAATACATCACCAAAGTGGCCAGCGCGCCCACGGTAAAGACAATGATCATCCCAGCGAACAGCATGAATCCAAGCCGCCAGACTTCAACCGTGACGACGCCTTTGGGACCCAGTACTAAACACCAGACGATCCATATCAGGAAAAGGTAGCCATAAAAAGAGCGGAACCCCAATCCGGCGGCAACCTTGTTGATCTTCCAGTCGCGCTCGTCCATGATCACCTTGCCCTGGCGCCGCTCGGCGCGGCCGATATGGATCGAAAAGGCAGCGAGAGCGTATAGGCTGAGGATTGGCAGAGATGGTTCCCAAGGAAACCGCAACACGCTGGCCATGATGGCATAGTCAACAAGGGTCACGATAAATACGAAAAGAGTGAAGCGCGCCTGCCGCTCCTGAACGTGCAGCGCGCGGTTGGCGATCATGCGCCTGAGGTAGATTAGGATCAGCGCAAGGGAGCAAACAAACAGGATACCGAAAACCCTGGAAAAAACTGCGTCAGAGGTCCTCATTTGATTTTTCTCCTTTCGGGGGTGATGGTTAGCAGCGTCACTCAAACAAGACAAATTGTAATGCGCACATTACATATTGTCAAGCATAAAATACATCACAAGGCGGATTTTTTTGGGCTATTGCTGCGTCATCTTTCTTGGGGGGGCCTACGAAAGTCTCTTTGCGTGCTCGGTAATCACTATTCCGAAGTTCCCCTGAGCGAAGGCAAGTCGATCCTTGATTCTTTTGGGTTTGGAGTCAATCCCGAGTTTCACCGCACTGGGAACAGCTCCAGGAGTTCAAAGGCGCGGGCCTGGAGTGGGGTCAGCTCGGTGTGGCGAGAGAAGCGGTATTGGGTCCTTTCTGTTTTTGTTCTGCAGCGGTTGCGGCAGCGCGCGCCTGGGGAGACTCAACATGCGGCCCCTGCAAGAGTCTCAACGAGTCGCGCCGCCATGCGCTCGGCAGTGTGATTGGCAAAGACCGCGTCGCGCCCCGCGCGGCCGAGCTGGCGGGCAAGGTCGGGGTCGGCCATGAGGCGGGCGAGGCCGTCAGCAAGGTCTTCGGGGCTATCCGGTTGACACAGAAGCCCTCCGCCGGTGTCTTCGACCCATTCGGTCAGGCACCCCGCGCGGGGCAAGACGACGGGCGTGCCCGCCGCCAGGGCTTCCGCGACGAACTGCCCCTTGGGTTCCGGGTAAACCGTCGGAACGGACAGCGCGCTCAAACCGGCGAGGAATTCCATTTTCTCCTTGCGACTGACCTCGCCCGCGTACGTGAAAGAATCGGAAAGCCCCGCTTCGGCGATCTCCGCCCGAATCTTCTCGAAATACGTGCGGTGTTCCCCGGCGAGGTAACCGGCCACGTGCAGCCGGCAAGATGATGTTTCCGGGTTGCCCTTCAGAATCTTGAAGGTCTCAACAAGACGATGCAGTCCCTTCTGCGGACAGATTCGGGCCAGATACCCGATCGTGAACGCCGCGGGCCAGCGCTCCTTCTCCGCAAAGCCCCGGCAGTCGATTCCCAGAGGCACAACACGCATTTTCCCAGGCGCCAGATCCAGGTAGTCCGTCATGAAACCGGCGTAGTAGCGGTTCGGCGCGATGAAGCCGTCGCAGTCCGTAGCGCGCGCGCGCAAGAGATCGAGCGCTTGCCGGCGGTGCGGCTCGGGGAACTCGTCGACGAACATATCCTCGCCCGACACGAGACAGAACACCGGCGCGCCCAGACTTCGACGCAGGGGAGCGGCTAGACCCGCCAGGAGCGAGTTCGGCAGGATGACGGCGTCCGGGCGGGGCTGGCCCTCAAGCCACACGACCAGCCGAACGAGTTCCTTGCGTTGAGCGCCGCGTTCCCCCTTCAGGACTGAGATGGTGAGTTTCGCTAGGTCGTGGGCAGTCGTCAGGTGTCCGAAGCGCGCCGCCAGCCGCAGGAGACCGCTGGTGTCGAAAAGTTGATCGAGAAAGCGCGGTGTATGGCGGAAAACCGGGATCTTCTGTTGCAGGAAGACGTTGATGCCGCCATAGAACAGGCGATGGACCGATATGTCCTCGGCTTCGATTCTCAGGGGCGTGTAGGTCGGCACAAACAGAACGTCGTGGCCCAGCGCCTTGAGCGCCGCGGCCAAGGCGCCGTCGCGCAGGCAACTGCCACAGTACATGTCTCCCGCGCCGGCCGTGATGTAAACGATGCGCATGAGCGTCTCAGGGTCCCAGGCGCGTGATGTCCCCCCGGCTCACCGCGCCGTTGCTCGGGTCGTACGCGTCGTCGATTCCCAGCTGCGCCGCCGAGTCGAAGAGGCGGTTGGGTCCCAGAGACGTGACGCCGTAGCGCGTCGGGTTTCCTTCATGCACCGGTTGGCCCGGGTAGGGGAAGAAGCCGCCGAGCGTGTTGTAGGAGTACGGTTGTGGCGGATCGCCTGGGAAGAGTATGTCGGTCATGGGGTCCGGCGGATGCGCCTGGGTGTGAAAGGGATCGATGGGGATGGAAGTCATGTAGGCGACGGGCGTCGTCAGAAGGGGAAACCAAGCCTCTTGGTCCCAGGGGATGGCGCCCGGCGTTGCGACGTCATCGGCGTCGAGGGGAATTCGGCCATGGTCAATGGCGTAAGCGTGGACGGCCGTCGCGATCGCGCGCATGTCGGTATGGGCGCGCGAGACTTTGGAACGGATTTGCGCCTCGAGAAAATTCGGGACGGCAATCGCGGCTAGGATGGCGATGATGGCCACCACGATGAGGAGCTCGATCAAGGTGAAGGCGGTTCGCCTCATTCCTTTCGCTTCTCCTGGCGTCCGAAGCAATAAAGGGCGCCGCTCGCGTCGCCGACCACTAGCCGGCCCGCGGCAACGGCAGCCGAAGCGCTGATCGGAAGGCCCGCCACGTATTGCCAGGTCTGGTCTCCCGTCGCAAGGTCCAAGGCGTAGAAAATCCCGCCCTTCGACCCGACCCAGACGCGCCCGTCCGCGACGACGGGAGAGGCGTCCACCTCGCCCTTTGCCGTGAATTCCCAGATCTGCTTCCCGCTCTCACGGTCCAGGCAGTAGACCTTCTTGTCGCGTCCGGCGGCGACCACGCGCTTGGCCGTGACGGCGCAAGACGCATAGAAGGGGAACTCGCTCGATTTGGACGCGAATTCCCAAATGGGTTTCCCATCTTTGACGTTCGCCGCGAACACCTTTGCGCCGAAATGAGAGACGTAAAGGGCGCCGCCGAAGGCCGCTGGGTTCGCTGCGGAGAAACTCTCCATCTCGCGCTCCCAGACGAGCGCGCCCGAGGTCGCGTCGATGGAACGGAGCATGTGGTCGCATCCCGCGATGTAAGCCCGACGCCCCTCGCCGTCCAGCGTGGGCGCGCAGTGAACCGGCCCGTTCGTCTCGTACTTCCAAACCAGGGTCCCGCTCGTTGCATCGAGACAGTAGAGGCTCTGGTCGTAAGAGCCGGCCAACACACGTCCCTCGTGCCACACGGGCGCGGAGAAAATCTCGGAGCCGGTTTCGAAGGACCAGACCGTCTTGCCGGTTCCTCTCTCCAGACTAGCGACAAACCCGTCGTCTTGCGCTACGTAGAGTCGGTCCTCGTGGGCGCATGGCCCCGCGTTCAGCCCGCCCGTGAGCGTTGTTTCCCATTTGCTTTGCCCGCTCGCGAGGTCGATGGCGTACAGATGCCCCGCGACGGTTCCCGCGTAGACCACGCCGTCGGAGATGGCGGCTTCCGCTTCGAAGGCCTTGGCGCCCTGGAAACGCCACACGCGCACCGGCTTTTCGGGGAGTTTGGAGGCGCTGACGCCCGTCCGCTGCGGATTGCCGCGGGACATGGGCCAGGAGTCCGCGCCCGTGACCCACTTGGCGTCGCCGAGGCGCTGCTGGCCCTCTTCCGCGCTGGCGGTCGATGGCGCCCGGAAGGCGACGGCCCCAACCGTGAAGGCCAAGGCAAAGATCGCGACTCGCAGACCCAAGGCTTGCTCCCCACAATAAAGAATCTTCCTGCCCGGACCTGCGGCAGGACATGAGAATAGGCATTATAAGCCTTGCTTCAGGCGATTCCAGGAAAATGTTCCGTCCCGCCGCGTTCGCCCTCGGCCGGCATGACTGGGAGCTCGGGTTTTGCTTGTCATTTGCGCGAGTTGGGGCCATCATCTCGACCGGGTTGCGCCAGCCCCTCTTTTGTCGGACTGACGCTTGAGGAGCGAGATTCCCTCGGAGATCGAGCAGGTTTGTTCCGGGAGGGGACCGACCATGCAAGAGGCCTTCAAGATCACGTGTCCCTGCTGCAAGAGCATTCTGATCCTCCAGCGTCGCGACGGCAAGATTCTCGAAGTCCGCAAACCCCTGATCGAGGAATCCACGGGCGACCGTTTCGAGGACGCTTTCGAGAAAGTCAGGAAACGCGGCAAAGAGGTGACCGAAAAAGTCGCCGCGGTAAAGCAAAAGGAACAAGAACGCCTCAAGGGGGCGGACGATTTCTTCAAGAAGGCGCTCGAGCGCGCCAAGGAGTCGGACGACGGGAAACCGGTGAATCCTTTCGATATGTAAGCCCTGAGCTCGCCCTTCGCGGAGGTCGGATTCCGGAGATCTGCGGCTCGACGGACGCCGTTGGGGGACGCCAGGGCGTCCTCTCGTCGATCTGGAGGAGGACAAGGTTTGGAAGGCGTGACGGAGGTTCAAGAAAACGTCGGGGCGGCGCTGGCGTTGCGCGACGCCATTCTTGAATCGCGAGAGTGGGAAGACGTGGCGCGCCTCCTCGCCAAGCGAGGCGCGACCCTGGACGAAGCGCGAGAACGGCTGAAGCCGCGCGTCGAGTTCGACCCCCACAACCACACGGTGCACTCCGACGGCATATTCACCTACCGCCAACTCATCTGGTGGGCCAAGGCGGTCGGAATGCGGGCCGTCGGCGTCACGAACCACGACAATATCGCTCCCCAGATCGGCGATGCCGTGGACGAGGCGTCCCGTCTGGGCGTCCGCTTTGTGCCCGGACTGGAGTACACGATCCACCGACTCGGCGGCGAGACGTGGCGCGGCCTCGAAGTGGGCCTGCATTTCTTCCCTCCCGAGAAGTTCGCGGATTTCGTCCGCTCCGAAGCGGGCGGGCGTTTCTGCCGGCGCTTCGAAGAGGCCGCGCGCCTGAAAAGCGATCAGGCGTGGGCGGCGCTCAAAGCCGTGAACGAGAGGTTCATGGCGCCGCGCGGGTTGGCCCCCATCAAGCGCGGGGAGTTGTGGGACAACTCGGGGCGCACGGATCCCGTCTGCGCGAGCGTCTTGACCGTGATCATCATCGAGCGGATCTTTAGCCAGGCCCGTCACGACCTGCTCGAGGAGTTCCCCAACACGCGCGCCGTGTTCACGTACATGAACCGCAACGGTCTTGTCCCCCCTCTCGACTCCCCGCCGCAGACTCTCGACGGCGTCATTGAGATCCGGGAGGAACTCGCCCGCCACGGCATTCGATCCGTACTCACGCTGAATCATCCCGAAGAATGGCTGACCAAGTGCGGCCTCGTCGGGAAGGACGGCGGCCCCGATCTACCCGCGATTCGACGTCTGGTCGCCTTGCTCATCTTGCATGACCCGGCCCGCGCGCCGTTCTCGTTCATCGAGCTCTACACGCCCCGCAACACCGACTCGACCCGCGCTCTTTTCACCGATCTCTTCAATGAGTTCGGCGATCTGCGCGAGCGCTGCTTTCCCAACCTTGCCGTCCTCTACGCCATTGCCTCCACGGATTCCCATCGCGTGTCCGGATTTCTGGAGGGGAACGGCCAAGTCAAAGGTTGGGCGCCGGGCGAGGACTTTGTCTTCGGCATCGGGATGATGGACGACGATCATCCCCGGGGGAATCTGGAAGTTCCGGAAGACTATCCGGGCGCGGACGAGGTCCTGGCGCTTATGGAGCGGTGCGCGACGTGATCCGGGGGGCGAACCGCTTTTGAGAATCCTCAAGAAAGGCGACAACAACATGAACGTCGGCAACTACCTCGAATCCTTTTATGACAAAGAACCCCCGGGCGTAAAGACGAGCGCCATTCGCTGGCTGCGCCGAACGCGGGGCGAAACGGCAGCTGTCCCGAAGTCCCGGATGCCGAATTCCTTCGGGACCTGCTTTCAAGAACAGCTGTCCTATCCGCGTCACCCGTCGCATCCGCCCAATCCGCGTTCCATTCTCCGGTCTTGATAGAACACGGATCTGGCGGATTGGACGGATCTGACGGATTCTCCTCTCGCTGTCCTAGCGGTGGGATTCCGCCAAACACCCGGGGCCGACGCCCCGAACGCAGCGCAGCCGGCCCCTTCTCCCCAACACCCGAGGAATCGCTGGATGGACTCACCATCTACACGCTCTCCGAGCAAGACAAGCCCTCGTAGAGTCGTTCCAGTCTCTCAATGCAGCACCTCCAGCGAAAGGCCGTCTTCGCCAATCCATGCGCTGATTGGGCAAGGCGCTCGCGCAGGGCTTCGTCGGACAGCATGCGCTCGAGGGCGTCGGCGATCGCCCCGGGATCGCCCTGCGGCGCGAGAAGCCCCGTCTCCTCGTGGCGGACGAATTCCTCCGCCCCGCAGTCGCGGCTCGCGACGCTGGCGAGACCCCGCGCCGCCGCCTCCACGTAAACGAGACCGAACCCCTCGAATTTCGATCCCACGTTCTCCGGGCAGAGGGCGAAACACCAGGCGCGGCGTGAGAGATCCTCGATCTCCCCGTCCTCCAACCGCCCGCGCAGGAAGACGCGCGACTCAAGTCCTGAGTCGTTGATGAGCCTTCGGCATTGCTCGGCATAATCCGCGTTCACCGCCAAGTCGCCGACTAAGTGCATCTGGAAATCCCGAACACGCTCGGCTAGCCGCGCGGCGGCGCGGACCAACGCCAAGGTCCCCTTTCGCGGCTTCGCGGCCCCGACGGAGAGAATCAGCGGTCTTGGATCGGGCCGGCGGGCAACAACGGATTGGAAGAGGGAGTCGTCAACGCCCAGAGGGATCACTTCGGCGCGCCTGGGCCGAAGGTGGGCCGTCAGGCGCGCCAGGGAGTACTGACTGATGGCCGCCACGCAGTCCGCCCGCCGCAGAGACCGCGCGTGGCCCCAAGGCGCGCGTTTGCGATTCACGAACGGCTCAACGGCGTAAGTGCCGACCACGCTCAAGACCAGCGGCCGACCCCCCGAACCCCACCCCGCGATTCCCCAGTAGGGCTCCACCAGACAGTGCACGAGGTCCGCGTTGCGTGCGAACGTCCGAACGCGCCAAGCGCCGGGAATCGCCGCCGATTTGCGCTGCCAGTACTCGCGGGGCGATCCCAAGACCGGGTGAACGGCCGCGTTTCCCTTCAGCGGACGGGATTCCGCTTTCTCCGCCGCCACGCCGGGCGCGAGAACAACGACTTCGTGCCCGCGCGCGCACATTCCCTCGATCAGGGCGCGCGAGGCGCGTCCGTAGCCGTCGTAAGGGGAGAGGGAACTCGTCAGATAGAGAATTCGCACTGCGCCCGCCTGGGCTCGCGGCCTTGGGCCCGGGTCCTACCAGCCCACCTGGTCGGCCCATGCGTCGACCACGATATAGGCCGGTTCGAGATCGACAAGGACGAAGAACTGCTCTTTGCCTTGGCGGCGAAGCCGCTCCCCAGTGACCGCGTGGCCGAGGAGATCGTAGATCTCGGCCTTGGCGTCGTCGGGCCAGGAGAAGGCGGCCGCAATGCGCTCCTCGCTGGGCCACTTATCCGGGCGTTTCGGCATCCAGACCGCCAAGACCGTTTCGCGTCGACGGGAGAACGCGTAGCTCTCAATCGTTTCACTCGCGAAGCCGAGGTCTTCCACGGGACGGCTCCCGGCCAGGCGTTGGACGGCGTGCGCCCACGCCAGCGCCAGGAGCCGGGGCTCCGGCGGACGCTCCCCGCTCCCGGACGGTCGGGAGAAAAGCCCGCTCCCCCCTTCGCCGAGCCGGGTGTCCGTGTCCAATAGGCGAGCGGCCGCGAACTGCAGGTAGCCGCGATGGCGGAACCAGACCAGCTTCTCAATCATCTCGGCCGCCTGCCGCCGCTGATCTTCGATGCTGTCCCTGGCCGAGGCGTCCGCGCTTCGGGGCGAGGCGTTCGCGCTTCGGGGCGAGGCGTCCGCCGCGCTCGAGATCGCGCGCGGCTTGTCTTCCGAGGCCGTCCCGCGCAGCAAGTCGTCCAGCGCGCTCGTCAGCCGCCGGACGTCGAACAGCGGCCCATCGGCGCGATGGTCGATAACGCCGAAAGAGCCGACGCCTTCGTCGAAGAGACCGCGCAGGAAGCGCTGACCCGCGGCGAACGCCTCCCCCCGAGGCGCGGACGCCCCATCGGGTCCGGGCGCCAGTCCTCCCAGCATGACCCAGGCGTTTGGCGAACGCGCTTTCACCATGCTGTAGGCCGGCCCAATCCGGGCCGTGAAGTCATGGACCGAGGGGAAGCGACGGACCTCGTCGCCGATCTCTCCTCCCAAGACGAACTGGTCGAGTTTGAAGCCGAAGCGGTGGAGAAGATCGCGGGCAAAGTCCCGGGACGTTGCGCCCGCGAACGCCTCCCCCCGAGGCGCGAACGCCTCGCCCCGAAGCGCGAACGCCTCGCCCCGAGGCGCGAGTGCCTCAGCCGATCCGGGCGCCGGCCGGGAATCCGCCGTTCGCGACAGCGTCGTCCCCTCCTGCCCGGGGCCGGGCGGGATGGCGGGCGGCGGTTTGGGGGAGGACCCGCCATCATGGCCGTCGCCGATCTGGGCAACAAGCCGGATCCCATTCGTGGCCGCGTCGTTGACCAAGCGGTCGAGCGCCTGCCAATCGTATTCCTCCCCGCTCCCCAAGACGATCGAGCGCTCCAGCTCCGTGCGCAATCGCCGCGTGCCCAGACGGGCCATGGCGGATAGGACGAAGGCGTAGTTGGAGTCCGGCCCGGTCCGGCCCTCTTGCGCAGCGCGGGCCATTCCCGGCTGGTTCACGGCGAAGAAATCGTCCGTCACCGACCGGTCCGGGTCGGGCAAGACGAGGAAGCAAAGCCGTTTCTGAGGCCCCATGTCCGCCCGTAGGTTCGCGCCGCGAAGCCGGGCATCATCTTCCTTCAGACCCCAGAACAGGAAATAACCCCCCGTGGCAAGATTGCCCAGATAGAGCGCTCGCTCGCCCGGCTTCAGGACGCCGTTGCGAACGGCCCGGCATCGGTCGTCGACGATCGCCCATCGTCCCTCAGCCTGACCGACCCCGTCGGCCTGACCGACCCCGTCGGCCTCACCGACCCTGTCGGCCTCTTCTGGCAGGGGCAGGCGGATGAGCCCGCCCGGGCCGTAAAGGCCCTGCGCCGTGAAGATGGCGCTTTGGGCCGCGCATCGTGCGGGCGAACTGCCCAACATCGCGCCGATGCCCAGCATCGACGCGATGCCGTGCATCGCCGCCATGCTCAGAGCCATGAGAAACCGCCCGCCCACCGCGACGGGTCCATCGCACCGCCGCAGAGAGGCGCCCAGACCCCCAGGCCGCTTGGTGGATGAAGGAATTCTCGGCGATGTCCGGAAAATCATCATG
>Ga0315274_10012819_pt1 | contig 11948 bp, 8 predicted proteins | sample YL17G02_20_MG_FD_203700 | JGI IMG/M metagenome (GOLD analysis project Ga0315274, IMG submission 203700) | Sediment microbial communities from Yellowstone Lake, YNP, Wyoming, USA - YL17G02_20 | ecosystem: Environmental > Aquatic > Freshwater > Lake > Sediment | place: USA: Wyoming | collected... | reverse complement strand
TTTGTGGATCAGCACCTGGCCAACAGCGAGCAGATCATCTTCCAGGCCGGGACCCACAGGGAGGCCGTTCGCATGAAGTACCGGGATTGGGAGAAGCTGACCGATCCCACCGCAGTGGACTTGGCCGTGCATCTATGAAGGGCAATCACTTCGCTCGGCTGACGGCGTCGGCGACGATCTGGCGCACTTCACCGGGCTTGGCAACGAAGGTCCAGTCCACCGTTGCCGTCTCACCACCGGCCAGGCCCAGATACAGACTGCCCACGCCCGCCAATCTCTCAGAGACGCTGGCCGTCAGAGTGACCTTCACAACGTCCCTGAGCAGGCGCTGGCATACATCTTCCCGCAACACGCCTCGAACGCGGACGGCCCGGCGATCGGTGAGAACATACAGGCGCGACATCCACTGAAGACCGGCCACCAGTACGCGAACGCACGCGGCAACGACGCAGATCCCCAGCACGGCCGTCCGGGTGGCCTGCGAACCAAGGAACTCCCCCGCCAAGTAGAACACCGCCGCTACCGCCGCCGCGGCAGCCAGGACGGGGAGAGAACTTAGCGGCACAAACCACCCGCTGGGCTTGATGGCCAGGATGACGATCTCCCCGCCCTCCAACAGCCGGGCCGGAACGGCGGCCGCGACAGGCGGACAGGCCGCTGCCGGTTCCGCAGATGATGACATGACCATCCTTTCACGATGCCCGCCGCGCCGCCGGGCCTGGCGGATTTCCCACCTCCGCCCCACCCCAACGGCCGACGAGGCGCCAGCATCCTAACCGAGCGGGCGAGGCAATTTCAATTCCCCCCACGCCCGGTAAGCACACGGCGCGACATTTGACTTGACACTCCACAATTGCAGGAATAGAGATTGGACATCACGTTCGTGGGAGTGACTACCAGACTTCCGTTGAATAGGAGACAGCCATGTTGACGCGTCATCTTGCCACTGCGCTGCTTTGCGCATCTCTGCTTGCCGGGGGGGCGATCGCCCAGGAGGAAGCCGCAACGGAACAGGCACAGACCGAAACCCAGACCCCGCAGGTTCAGCCTGTTCCGGAGACCGAGGAGTCAGCCCCGGCCGAACCCAATATGCCCAAGGCCGAGCCGGTCCTCCAGCACATCCCCGCCGACGCCATCGGGTTCGTGATCGTCAACGACGTCGGCACGATGACCGCCGCCGTTGACAACTACCTGAGCGAGGTGGGCCTGGCGCCGCTGCTGGCCGAGAAGATGCCCAACGGGGTCCTGGATGCCATCAAGTCGGCCTTGATGCTTGGCGAAGGCTTCAACCCCAACGGTGGCTTTGCCGCGGCGATGCTTCCGCCGGACAAGTACGGCGTGGACCTGGACAAGCTGATGAAGCGCCATGGCGGGGAAGGCGCCGAGGAAGAGCCTTCCGGCACGCCCGCCGAAGAGCCAAAACTGCCCTTGCTTATCCTGGTGCCGGGGGCCGGCGTGCAGCAAGTCTTCGGCAACTACGAGCAGACCTCCGTCGGCAAGTACACCGAGGTGGCGCTCCGCATGGGCAAGATGCTCGCCACGCAGGTCGGCGGCTACGTGGCCCTGTCGCCCAGGGCCGACGTGCTGGACTCGCTGGCTGCTGCCGACACGAACGTCGCCTCCAAGCTCAGCAAGGAGCAGGCGGAGTTCGTCGATCGGTCTCTGATCGCTTTTCACGTGGACTTCGCGGGGGCAGCCAAAACCATGGAAACGGTCTTTGAGAAGCTCCAGAAAGACATTACCGCACGCACTGAGAGGGGCGCCCGGGGTAAGTTCGTTGCGCCTCTTGGACCCATGCTCCTGATCCAGCAGTTGCTAGTTTCGCAACTGGACACGGTCACGGCCGGACTGCGATTGACCGAGACGGGGCTTGTGTGCGAGTACGCTGTCTCCTGGAAACCCGACAGCGAGATCGGCAAGGCGATCGCGGCCGTTACGCCGCCTGCTGCTCCTCCGCTGAACCGCCTGCCTAACCTGCCCTACGTGATCGCCTACGGCGCCGGCGCCCGCGGAAAGCCCCTGGGCCAGGCCGAGCAGACTTTCGCCTTCGACATGCTCGACAAGATGATGTCGTCGGGGGCCTTCCCGAAGATGGACGAGGAAATGCTCAGCGCGTTGAAGGAGCTGGTCAGCCTCACCAACGAGGAGGTCACCGAGGTGCAGTTCGTCGCCGGCGGTGCGCCGGAAGGCAGCGGACTGGTCGCCTTGGGATGCGTGGTCGGGTGCAACAACTCGGCCAGGGTCAAGGATGCGATCGTGGAGAAGGTTCCGGCCATGATCAACAGGCTCATCGAGAAGGCCGCCAAAGAAGCTGAAAAGGAACCGAGGGAGGTCGAGGAGCAGCCTGTCCTCCAACAGCCTCAGGATGATCCGCCGCAGGAAAGCGCGGAGGCCAACGAGCCCCAGGCGACTCAGGAGCCTGCCGAGGTTCAGCCGGCAACGGAACCCTCCGAGGCCGCACCTGCGCCCGAAGCGGCTGAGACCGGACCCGCCACCGCGCCCGCAGAGTCCAAGGTGAAGCTGGTGGTCTCCAAGGCGGCTGAGTCAATCGACGGCGTGCCGGTGGACGTGGTGGAGATCGTGCTTTCGCCCAACGTTCAGGAACAGGCCGGACAGCAGTTAGCCACAATGTTCGGCGAAGAGAAGCTCCGGATATTCCTGGTCAATCCTGACGACAAGACCCTGGTTGTGACCTTCGGCGGCGCCAAGGAGTTCCTAGCGGAGGCGATCAGGACCGCCAAGGCCGCCGACGGCGACATCCTGGCCACCGAGGGCGCCGTCGAGGCGATGAGGCATATGCCCAGAAACACGATGGCCCTTGGGCTGCTCAACGTCGGCAACCTGTTTGAGTTGATCGGCAAGATCGCTGCCGCGATGGCGCCCGAACAGGCCCAGGCGTTGCCCTTCCAGGTAACCTGCCGGACCCCCATTGCCTTCGGTGGGAGCGTCAGCGGCACCACCCAGCACATGGTCTACTACCTGCCCACGGAACTCGTCAAGGAGGTCTCGGGCATCGTCGGTGCGTTGATGGGTCGCGGGATGCGCCACCCGCCCGAGCCAGCCCCGAGCGGGCAGGACTTCTGAGATTGACCACTGACGATTGACAACTGACAATTGACGATTGCCAGGGAACACGACGGGCCTTTGGCGGATTTCCGCCGAAGGCCCGTTTGCTGCGCCGGTGTTGCGTTTTCCCTATGACCCAAGACCTGCGACCTATGGCCTCTCAGGCCTTGACGATCTTGCCCCTGTTGCCCTTCACCGCCCGGGTGGCCCCGCGGGCGTCGAGGACCAGCCTGGCGCGATCGGCGATGAACTGGTAGTCGTAGGAGGAGTGGTCGGTGCTGATCAGGACCGCGTCATACCGCCCCAGCATCCGCGCGGAGAGCTTCTTGGAGGTCATCTTCAAGTCGTGCTCGCGCATCTTGTGCGTGCGCGGCACGTGCGGGTCGTTGTAGTCCACCGCCGCGCCCTTTTCCTTCAGCAGCTCGACCAGCTCCAGCGAGGGACTTTCACGGACGTCGTCGACGTCCTTCTTGTACGCCAGCCCCAGCACCAGTATCCGGGCGCCCTTCATCGCCTTGCCGCGCTCGTTGAGGGCGTCCATCACCCTGGCGATGACGTACCGCGGCATCGCCACGTTGACCTCTCCGGCCAGCTCGATGAAGCGCGTGGTCAGCCCGTATTGCCTCGCCTTCCAGGACAGGTAGAACGGGTCGATGGGAATGCAGTGCCCTCCCAGCCCCGGCCCGGGATAAAACGGCGTGAAGCCGAAGGGCTTCGTGCCGGCCGCGCGGATCACCTCCCAGATGTCGATGCCCATGCGGTCGAAAAGCACCTTCAGCTCGTTGACCAGGGCGATGTTGACGCAGCGGTACGTGTTCTCCAGTATCTTGGACGCCTCGGCGGCCTCGCAGCTTGAGACGCACACCACCTTGTCTATGGCGATGCGGTAGCAGGCCGCCGCGGCGTCCAGGGAGGCCCGGTCATAGCCGCCGACGACCTTGGGGATGGTCTTGGTGGTGTAGTCCTTGCGCCCGGGGTCCTCGCGCTCCGGCGAAAAGGCAAGCAGGAAGTCCCGCCCAACCTTCAGCCCGCTCTGCTGGAGGATTGGCAGCACCACCTCGCGCGTCGTGCCCGGATAGGTCGTGGATTCCAGCACGACCAGTTGCCCGCGCCGAAGGGTCTTGGCGATGGCACGAGCGGTCGCCTCGATGTACCGCATGTCCGGCTCGCGCATCTTGGTCAGCGGGGTTGGCACGCAGATGAGGATGCAGTCCGCCCGGGCGAGCTTGCGGAAGTCCGTGGTCGCGACGAACCGCCCGGAAGCGACCATCTGGCGGACCGTCGAGGAGGGGATGTGCTCGATGTAGCTTCGTCCCGTCATGAGCGAGCCAACCTTGCGCGAATCGACGTCGAAGCCCATCACCTTCACGCCCCCGCGGATGAACTCCCCCACCAGCGGCAGGCCCACGTAGCCAAGTCCGGTCACGCCCACCACTGCCCGGCGGGATGCGATCTTCCGCAGCAGTCGCTCCAACATGGCCTTCTCCGTGATGCGAAGAACCACAGGCCGACAAGACAATCCCCGGCCTGACAAATGGTTTATCGGCCGTTGGCGTATCCGGCAACAGCGCAGAGGGCCTCCGAATGCCCGTTTTGCCTTGACCCCGCCGGTGTGGCTGCTACATTGCGATATCCTCCGGCCGTCCCGCTGGGGGCTGGAATAAGCACATTCCAGTCAGCGCCGCTAGCTCAGTTGGCAGAGCAGCTGACTCTTAATCAGCGGGTCGAAGGTTCGAGTCCTTCGCGGCGCAATGTTCGCGGGTGATTGCAGGTGTTCGCAATTGCCCGTTTTATTGGGGTTTCCACGTGTTCACCTGCCTCCATGCCGACAAGCGAATCGTCGCCGGTGTTAGCGCCGGTTGGCGTCAAAGAGTCCCTGCGCGCTATCAGGCGCGCTATCAGGGAATCGCCTTTTCGCGGCAAGGGGCCGCCGCGCGCTATCAGGGAATCGGAGGACTCGGCGCGGCCGTCCGTTCCCGTCGCCTTGGCCGATTCCAGGGCAGGGTGACGGGTACCGCCTTCGGCAACGGCATGAGCCTGGCCGTGACGTTCGACGCGCGCGGCCGGGAGAGCCTGCGCAAATACGGCACCTCCGGCGATCCGAACATCTACCGGATGTCCACCGACTATGACCGCCAGGACAACGTCAAGCAGGAGAAGGTGCAGTATCGCGATTTCGGGGAAAAGACCCGCAACTGCAACTATGACGGGCTCAGCCGGCTGACGTTCCAGCAGGACGTCGGGGATCCCAACGTCTTCTGGACGTTGGACAAGGTGGGCAACTGGAAGCAGGCTGTGAATTACCCCGACCCCAACTACGGGACGGTCAACCGCACGGCCAACGCGGATAACGAGTACAAAACGGTCACCGGCGATCCCAACGTCGCGCACGACGCCCGCGGGAATCTAACGCATCAGAGGGATTGGCAATACACCTATGACTGGGCCAACCGGCTGATCAAGGTGGAGCAGTATTCCGGCGGGCAGTGGGCGACCAGGAGCACCTCCAGCTACGATGCCTTCAATCGGCGGGTGATGCATGAGACAGGCGTAGGTTATTACCAGGGCCCCTTCGTCTATGACGGCCCGCGCGTGATCTATGCGTATGATGAGGATGAGCCTTTGATCGTGATCTACGGGAAGGGCGGCCAGGCCGTGGCGCAGCAGTTCTCTGCTGACATGGAGTACTTCGTACACGACCGGCTGGGAAGCGTGGTGGGGATGGTGGGCGAGAGCGGCTCGGTGCTGGCGATGTATCGGTATTCGGCGTACGGGAAGCTGGCGGCCGTGAACCTCAACACCGGGGAGGATGACGGGGATTCGATGGGCGAACCCTGGCGGTACATCGGCTACACCGGGCAGGTGCGTGACCACGAGAGCGGGCTGTGGTATTATAGGAATCGCCACCTTGACCCGCTGGCGGGCCGGTTCCTCCAGCGCGACCCGGCCGGCTGGGTTGACGGGCTGAACATGTACGCCTACGTCCGCAACAACCCGCTGCGATACACCGACCCCGAGGGCCTGACGGTGCGCTCGGCCGTCAACTACGCCTGGAACGCCGCCAGCAACTTGCTCTCCGGCTTCCAGCCGGTGCTCCCGCAGCCGGTGGTGAGCGGCACCTGGGCCGGAACATCGCTGGATTGGCAGACGCCCGTTTCCCTGACCTGGCCGGGCAGCTCGGTGAGTATGATCCAAAACAGTTTTCGAGCACAGGCGGGGAAAATGCCCCTAGTAAGCCAGCGTGGAAACTCGGTGGCCATAAGAGCGCTACGAATTGACAGGATCAGATGGCTATTGAGTCCTGTAAAAGTAATATTCATAACGAGAAGCGGATAGGCAAATCGCCAGCATGGATGAAGGAACGAAGCAAAGACTGCTGACTGGAAGCCTTTCGGCCTGCGAGCAGCACGCGGGCGTGCAGTTGTTCCACCTCGTGGGGGCAGTAGTTGGCCAGCGGGTTGCTCTTGAGATACGCCCACCCATATTCGTTGGGGTTGAGTTCCGGAGCGTAGCCCGGCAGGTATTCCAGATGGAGTCGTCGGCACCGCCGCAGCCATTGACGCAGCATCCGACTTCGATGAGCCGCCAGCCGGTCCCAGACCACGATGATCGGCCCGGCCAGGTGCTCCAACAGATCGCGAAGGAAGTCGATGACCTGATCTTGCCGGATGGATTGGTCCACGTGGAAGTGGAGATACCACCCCAAACGCCGACGGCGCGGCGAGATCGACAATCCGCCGATGGCAGAGACGTGGCGATGGTGACGAGTCCGCTGCCGCATGATCGGGGTCTGCCCGCGAAGCGCCCAAGTTCGGCGGACCAGCGGAGCCGGCAAAAAGCCCGTTTCGTCAATGAAAACGAGATGGGCTTGCCGTCGCACTGCCAGGCGTTTGATTCGCGGCCAGTCCTTCTCGATCCACTGGGCGATAGCCTCTTCGTCGCGTTCGACCGCCTGGCGTTCTGGCTTTTGAGGGGGAAAAACCCAGCGAGGCCGTCAGCCGTGGAATGGCATCGACGTGGTAATGGACGCGGTAGCGTTGTTCGATCAACTGGCCGATGCGAGGGCAGGTCCACAAATCGGTCGCGAAGCCAAAGGCCCCGGCTCCCTTCAGCAGGCAGCCAACAAGAGATCGTCTCTGTCTGGCAGTCAACTTGGACGGGCGGCCAGGCACCGGGCCGGCAGCCAAGGCGAGGTCCCCGCCACGCCGGTAGTCCCTCAGCCACCGACAGACGGCCTGCGGGGTCGTCTTCAGCAAGCGAGCGATCAGGACCGGGCCGTGGCCCTGCTGGTTCATCGCCACGGCCTGTCGCCGTCGCTGCTCCAGTTGCGCAGGGCTTCCATGTGGTCTCATGGTTCATAAGATCGGCGACTATAGTGTGTGAACTTTACTTTTACAGGACTCAATAAGCGCCGGGAAATCCCATTATCCGGCAAATGACGGGTCAATCGCTGGGACCCGCAACGTCGACAAGCCCCGAAACCTCGCCAAGAGCGTCACGGTAGAGTAGCTGGCGACCACAGGGAGGTCACTCCATGTCAGAAATAAGCAGCAGGGAGAAGCAGAAAGTTGCCCGAAGGTGGGACAAGGTCATAAAGGAAAGTCGTCTGCATTTCTACACGTTTGGCCCGACCAAGGACTACGTGCTACAGTGTCTTTCTGGCGATCGCAATGCCAAAGCGGACCGCCCTGACTGGCTTGAGGACTGGCTTGTCCGCACCTTCCTGGGCGAACGCATCCCTGTGGACGAATGCCTGTCCCTGTGCTCCACTGCGGGCATGCGAGAGCGCCATCTGGCAGGATTGGGCGTCTTCAAACACTGTACCGGAATAGACATTAGCGAACAGGCCGTCGGGCAGGCCAGGGAGAACGCGAGGAAGGCAGGCTACGATAACATCGATTACATCGCAGCCGACCTGGACTACTTCGAGTTGGGCCGCGAGAAATACGACATTGTGTTCGCGCTGGGAGCCCTGCACCACATCTCTAGGCTGGAGCACTTGATCACGGAAATCCACAGGGCTTTGAGACCCGGTGGGCTGTTGATCGACCACGACTATGTCGGGCCGAACTACGGTGATCTCTCGGTCCGCCATCGCGAGATAATCAATGCAGCCATGCACCTCATACCCCACAGGCTCCGAGTCTCAACGGAGCGGACCTTCTGTCCTGCCGCTTTCAGTTATCCTCGATGGAGAAGGGCGTTTTACGAAGCGTTCCGCTTGCTGACGTTTAGGCCAAGCACCATCAACTTCACGGATCATCCAGTCAACCCCAACTGGCCGATGGCCCTCAAGTGGGCGTACGGGGCCGCTGTCAGGCTGAGCCGGTTCTATGCTGGAACGACACCCAGGAGATTCCGTTTCGGGAAGGTGTTTGACACCTCCCCTATGGCCGTAAGGAAATTCGACCCATCGGAAGGAATCCGGGCCAGCGAGATCATACCCATCATAAAATCCGTCTTCGGGGACGTGACGGTCCGCTATGCGAATGCGTCCGTTTTGCACTACGCACTGGACCAGGGCTTCTTCCGCAACTATCGCCCGGATTCCAGTCAGGACCGCGCGGTCCTTGACATGCTCATCCACGTCGAGAAGGTCATGACCGACTTAGGTGAAATCCCGCCTATTCTGGCCACTTGCGTGGCCCGCAAGGCACAGTGACTCTCCCTCGGTCTCCGTGCCGAGTGACTTGTTGTTCGCGCAACGATTGGCTTGGCGGCAATGGGCAGGTTCGCTATGATACCCTGGGCTGAGATAGCCTGGCGTTCATAGGTCTGTTGAGTCACGGGAAGGAGCTTCCATGGCGGAATACACCTACGAGCAGCTCGGGGGGATGACCGTGGCGGAGCTTCGCTCGATCGCCGACGGCATCCAGCACGAGGCGCTACAGGGCCACAGCACCATGCACAAGGAGCAGTTGCTCCCGGCGCTGTGCAAGGCGTTGAACATCCAGGTCCACCATGTGGCCGTCGGGGCCGAAAAGACTCGCATCAAGGCCGTGATCCGCAAGCTCAAGGCCCGGCGCGACCAGGCCGTCGCATCGCGCGATAGCGCCCAGCTTGCCACCGTCCGCCGCCAGCTCCACGTCCTGAAGCACAAGCTGCGCCGCATGGCCGTGCAAAGTGCGTGAGCATGCAGGCACGGCCGCGTATTGGATAGGCCAACGCCGGAAAGGCGGAAAGTACTTGTAATGCTGCCCGCGGCATTGTTGGCTGTGGGACGGGTCAGCGCTGAGAAGGAGAGGAAGATTCCAATGGGCGCCGGCATCCCAGCTTCCGAGCCATTGCGCATCGAGGGGCCTGAACAAGGCGTGGTCAACGTGGACTTGCCCGATGGCGCGCTGCCGCCGGCAATCGGGGTGCACAACTTCCAGGTCTTCCGGGCGACCAGGGGCAGGCCGGAACTAGCCGACGGCAAGGGCTACACATACAACCACCACGTCGATATGGGCTGCTGGAAGGGCCTGCTCTACGTGGGCTGGAACTCATGCGAGAAGGACGAGGACACCTGGCCGTCGCGGGAGCTTTACAGCACCTCACCCGACGGTGCGCATTGGTCCGATCCGGCGGAGCTGTTCCCTCAGGGCGTCTCGATGCCGCTGCGGATGTACTTCTTCCACGCTCCCAACCGTCGGATGCTGGCGATAGCGGGGCTGAGAGTCACCAGAGGCCTCATCGGGGAGAAGCTCAAAGGCCCCCTGGTGGTCCGGGAGATTCGCAGCGACCACACCCTTGGGGAGTTCTTCACGCTTCGCCCCTCGGCGCAAGCGACTGCGGAAAGCCCGCCGCCGCTCTACACGGAGGCCAAGGAAAATGGCTTTGTCGAGGCCTGCAACCAACTCCTGGCCAACCGGCCGTTCTTGGAGCAGCAGGATTACGGCCTGCTGCTGGATGACCGCCGCATGAAATGGCACGACGCAGGGAATTGGCCGGACAGAAAGCTTCCGCACGAGGGGCATGAGTTCTGGGTCTTCGGCAAGGGCATGTCTTTCTTCCATCGCAAGGATGGCGCGCTGGTGGGCATCGCCAAGAGGGGATGGGTGACCGTCTCGACGGATGAAGGGGAGACGTGGTCCCAGCCGGCGGTCCCGTCGACGTTTGTGGTGGGATCGGCCAAGACCTGGCCGCAGCGAACCAGTGACGGGCGATATGCGCTGGTCTTCAACCCCGACAAGCACAAGCGGCTGCCGCTTGTCATCGTGACCGGCCAGGACGGCGTGACGTTCCGCGACATGCGAGTCGTCCAGGGGGAAGTCCCGATAATGCGCTACGAGGGCGGCAAGGGCACCGGACCCCAGTACGTCCGGGGCATCAGCGAATGGTCCGGCGACGGGAGTTGGAAGGACCAGGCGATGTGGATCGTCTACAGCATGAACAAGGAGGATGTCTGGGTCGGCCGGATCCCCGTGCCCGTCCGCGCGGCTGCGAGCGTCACACCGGTCGGCGATTTTGACGCCACACCGGCCGGTCCCATCGTACCCGGCTGGAACGTCTACAGCCCAAAGTGGGCGCCGGTGTCGGTGGTGCGACTGCCCGGCGGCGGGTCCAAGTGCCTGCGTCTGGAAGACCGCGATCCTTACGACTATGCCCGTGCGGTGTGCGTGTTCCCGCAGGCCCGAAAGCTTGCCGTTTCCTTCGAGGTGATGGTCCGGCGAGCCAACAGGGGCACGCTGGGGATCGAACTGCTCGGTGAGTCAAGCCGCATCCGTCCCGTGCGAGTGGCGCTGACCGATGACGGTAAGCTCGAAGCCGTCAACGGGGGTCAAACCGTTGAACTGCCGTCACACTCCGCCGACCGGTGGCTGGCCGTGAAGATCGAGGCAAACGCGGTCGCCGGCAAGTTCTCCCTTTCCGTGGACGGCAAGTGCCTGCTGAAGGACGCCGCATTTGCCGATGGGGCCGACTCGCTGCACCAAGTGTCGTTCCGCACCGGTGAATACCGTCAGATCGGTGGCGTGAAGGCGGTCCAGCCGGAGACGGACTGCCCCGTCGAACCGGCGATCTACGACATCCGGAACGTGCGGATCACCCCGTAGCGCGTCGCGACTTGCACGCGGAAATGGCGATCCGGGGCCAACGTACGTGCGGGCATGCAGGCCTTACTTCACCGCCTCCAGCAGCAGCTTGAGGTTCTGGTTGAAGCGCGAATCGGCATCCTCCGCGTTGGCCTTGCCCCAGTAGCCGTGAGCGGCGACCAGCAGGTTGCGGCTGGGGATCATAACCATGTTCTTGCCGCCAAAGCCCAGCGTCGCGAAGGTATCCATGGGAGCATGGGGCCAGTTCAACTGGCCGGTTGCGGGCAGGGGGGCGTTGAACCACCAGCAGAACCCGTACAGCCCCGGGCCGTAATCGTTCTGGTTGTTGCCCCCGCCGTAACTTTCGATCCGGAGGTAATCGTTAGTCTCCTTGTCGCTGCTTCTGGGCAGCGCTGGCGGTACGGTAGGCTTCATGTACTTGTCGAAGAACTCGCGCCTCAGCACCTGCTTGCCGTTCCAGTTGCCCCGATGCATCCACAGCCAGCCGATGCGGGCGAAGTCGCGCGGCGAGGTTACGACGCCATAGCCTTTGTGGGCCTCGCCGAAGACGTCGCCGTCTTCCAGGTGCAGGTCTTTGAAGAGGTCGCTTGCCGGGACATTGAGCCTCTTGCCGCCGAAGACCCGGTCCAGGGTCAGGGCGTAGAGGTGGATGGCGAAGTCGTTGTACGCCCATGCGGCCCCGGGCGGCTCCTTGAGCGTGTAGCCGCTGATCATGTTGGCCAGGTGGGCGAACGTCATGGGCCTGTCCTTCTCGGACAGCTTCCAGCCCCAGTCGGCGATCCGGTCGTCGACGCCTTTGAGCTTGCCTTCCTGGACGGCATAGAACAGCAGCGTGCTCAGGACCGG
>Ga0315274_10012818_pt1 | contig 11948 bp, 5 predicted proteins | sample YL17G02_20_MG_FD_203700 | JGI IMG/M metagenome (GOLD analysis project Ga0315274, IMG submission 203700) | Sediment microbial communities from Yellowstone Lake, YNP, Wyoming, USA - YL17G02_20 | ecosystem: Environmental > Aquatic > Freshwater > Lake > Sediment | place: USA: Wyoming | collected... | reverse complement strand
CCTTGACCTGATGATCCTCGCAGCCAGTTGGCAAAAACTGGCCGGCCAACGGGGTTACGACCTCCGTGCCGACCTGAACGGCGACAATCGGGTGGACGTTTTCGACCTGCAGATCATTGCAGCCCACTGGGGAAACAATTAGTGGAAAAAGAATAATCCCGGCTATGGATCGATTTCAACAACGCGAACAAAGCCGATAAAGAGGCCATCCGGACGTATCATCGTCGCGAACGATAGAAAAATTACCCGGAAGACGCAAGACCTCTCTCCCATCATGAAATCGCCTGACCTCAAAAATACTCCGCCAGCTCCTCGGCCGCCATCAAGGCGACCTGCTCGAAGACGCGTGAGGGCGTCGGCTTCTCCGCTACAAACGTCCCGTTAGGCCTCGGGTTTGGTCTTGGCCCGGACCCGGCTGTGGACTGAAAATCCCGTATGCCGCCAGGAAAGCAACCGCTCGGCCCATTCCGGGCTCAGCACCTCCCGAGCGAAGACCTCGGCCAGCCGCACGTCGTCAAACGAGTTCATCCTCTGGAAGACGCCCGCCTCGTCCATCCCGCCCTCGGTCACGAGATAATGAAAATGAGAAGCCTTACAAGAAACAATGATATGTTTTTTTTGGTAATTTGGGTAATTTGACATCGATTGCCAGATGGCTATATATTTCTTCCTAAGTTGGTGAATTATCATTTTGTGGGCAAGGGGCCGTGCATAGAGCCAATCTAAGCGGATGCATCTAAGTTTCGCTAGCAGGCAAATGCACTAAGAGATAATACCTACCTAAAATTGTTGGGAAGATATTTGAGATTAGAGATAAATAACCTCGACGGCAATACGTGACGCAGCCCTTGCAAGGAGCATACATGGCATTACCTAATATTCTTATCGACGAAATCAGGGGAGGGAGAGTATTCCTATTTCTTGGAGCGGGGGCGTCTTTGGGGGCAATTCATCCAAAAGGCACGGAGCCTCCCTCAGGCCAGCAATTAGCCGAAAAAATTGCCGGCAAGTTTCTAGGCCCCGAGTTTAAGGGAAGGCCACTCATACAAGTTGCAGAGCTAGCTATTTCTGAAAAGGACCTGTTCTCGGTTCAAGCTTACATCACTTCAGAATTTTGTGATTTCTACCCAGCAGATTTTCATAAACTCATTCCACTCTTTACTTGGAGTGGAATCGCCACTACCAATTTTGACCTGATAGTCGAAAGAGCTTATGAAGCAGAAAAAGGAAGGCTGCAGAATCTGGTCGTATTTAAGAAGGATGGAGAAAGGGTCGAAGAAAAACTCAAATTGCCAAATAGCATTATGTTCCTAAAACTGCACGGATGCATTTCAGATATTAACGATGGAGATCTTCCATTGATCCTCACCACCGAGCAATACATCTCACATAGGAATAAAAGGTCTAGATTATTCGAAAAACTTATGAGTTTTTCATATGAATACCCTTTCCTTTTTGTCGGGCACAGTCTAGGCGATATCGATATAAGAGCTATCCTATTTGAGTTAACTAAATTAGGGGAAGCCCGACCCAGGTCATATATCATTACCCCGCAATTGACAGATGTAGATGTTAGATATTGGGAGAGCAAGAAGATATCACACATCCAGATGTCATTTAAAGATTTTCTTAAGACGATCAATGATTTAATACCTCACACTTTCAGGAAGCTTTCCCCTTTTGCGGAGCAGCCAAAGCACCCAATATTTAGCAGGTTTCGCGATAAAAATAACATGCCTAGTGAAAGTCTAATGACCTTGTTGAACCGTGATGTTGATTACATCCACGCAGAATTTAAAACTGTGCCTGTCGATCCGAAAGCCTTTTATAAAGGATACTTTGTGGACTGGTCGCCAATTGCCCATAATCTAGACGTGCAAAGGTCCTTGGTTGATGAGATTATGTCGGAAATTTTCTTGATAGATGAAGAGAAAAGAAGCGTCTTATACGATTTCTATGCAATTAAGGGTCATGCGGGATCAGGAAAATCTGTAATATTAAAAAGGTTAGCTTGGGATTCGGCCATACAATTCAACAAGCTCTGCCTATTTGTAAAGCAAGCTTCTCCGATCGAATATGAGCCTTTATCAGAACTTTACAGATTGTGCAAAGAGAGAATTTATCTTTTTATCGACCCTGCAAACGAGCATGTGGACACAATTGAAACAATATTGCTCAACGCGAGAAAAGAAAAGGTACCGATTACCATCATTACCGCTGAAAGGTACAACGAATGGAACATAAGATGCGAGCAGTTAGATACAATCCTAACCGACACATATGATGTTGGATATCTGAACACAAGAGAGATTGAAGGACTAATTAAATTATTAGCTGAACACAAATCTCTGGGATACCTATCCGGAAAGCCCATTGCGGAACAAATAGAAGCCCTATCAAAAAGAGCCGGCAGACAACTCCTGGTTGCATTGCATGAAGCCACTTTGGGGAAGCCGTTCAGCGATATTGTCTATGATGAATTCAATTCAATTAGTACAAATAGAGCTAGGTCTTTGTACCTCACCGTATGTATTTTACATAGGCTGGGAATCCCCATAAGAGCGGGCCTAATATCACGAGTTCATGGCATCTCCTTTTCTAATTTTCGCGATGAGTTTTTCAAGCCGTTGGAATTTATCGTGTTTGCAAAAATGAACCCGATAATTAACGATTTTGAGTATCAATCACGTCACCCTCATATAGCCGAGATCGTTATAGAGAGAGTTTTAGCCGATATACAAGACCGCTATGATGAATATGTCAGAATTATCAGCGCGCTCGACATTGATTTTACTTCAGACAGAGAAGCGTTTAAGGGGATAATAAACGCAAAGGAACTCTCATCTTTATTCAGAGACCCGCAGATGATACGACAATTGTATGCAATTGCGGGGCAACGATATGAAAATAATCCTATGTTGTTGCAGCAAGAGGCAATTTATGAGATGCAATCCTCGGGTGGCAGTCTTGAGAAATCAGCTGCGCTTTTAACCAAAGCATACAAGGTAGCTCCTTATAATAAAGCTATTGCGCACTCACTTTCAGAACTAGCATTTAGGAAGTCAGAAAGCACATCAAACGAAATAGAGCGGAAAAAATATAGACAAGATGCAAAGAGACTTGCTTTTGATGTGATTTCCAAAGGATCACACACCGCTCACCCCTATCACACGCTTATCAAAATTAACCTAGCTGAGTTAAAAGAGCTAATTGAGCAGAAATCTGCAATAGCGATTGAGAAGAAAGTTAAGGATATAGGCGAAAATATTGCAAGGACGGTTCAGATCTTCCCCGATGACAGCTATATCCTGGTCGCGGAAGCGACTTTTTGTGATCTCATTAATAAACATGATCAAGCACTTTCAGCACTAGAGAAAGCCTTTAGCATTAACAAAAGAAGTCCTTATATAGCCTCCAGGCTAGCAAAAGTCTATGAGCTAAATAATAAGCTCGCTGCATCGATTAGGGTTTTAAAGGAGTGCTTAGAAGCCAATCCGTCAGATAAGAATGCGAATTTTCAGCTAGCAATACTTTTAATGAAGCTTCCCGAAAGCAACAAGGCCGAAGTTCGCCATCACCTAAAGCGAGCCTTCACTTCGGGAGACAGTAACTATGCCGCACAATATTGGTATGCGAGATTGCTATATCTTGATGGCTCATTAAAAGAAGCAATCGATATATTCAAAACATTAAATGAGGCCAATATTGATGTAAAAATCAAGAAGGAACCTCGCGGAATAGTGTTAGAAAAAGGCCGCCCAAAACGATATAGCGGGGCCATTTCTGTCTTAGAAGCCTCATATGCATTCATCGTTAGAGATGAGATTCAAGATACCATATTTACTCATTATCGTCATCATCAAGAGATTGAATGGCAAAAACTTAGATCGCACAAAAGAGTATCCTTCGAACTTGCCTTTAATTATAGGGGACCTTTTGCTCTGAATATTGTAGAAGAATAGTTAAAAGATAACCATATCGCAATTGCGAAATGTTAGGGGGAATTTTTCCTTGTGTCTCTGGCCAAGGCCAGGACCTCGTACGCCGCGGCCTACGCCATGTTCCTGGGCTTGGCCGGCTATGATCCCGAATATTTTTTTCGGTAAGCTCGCAAAAACAATGCGCCGATTCAGCTTGTAAATCTGCGCGCCTCTTGACAACCCCCAGCTGTGGGTACGACCATGACCGGTTACACTGAGAGCCCGACTTTCTCCCGGAATCGTTCATAGGGGGTCTGCCCCCCGAGCACGGAATGGGGCCGGTGATAGTTATAGAAGTCCTCCCATTCCCTCAGCTTTTCGTTAAACAAGCCCGTTTCATCGATCACGACGCCCTCCTCGAGCATCCGATAGAACTCCTCATCGTCGATCCGGTGGCTCCGTTCGACTTTCCCGTTTAGCCGCGGTCTGTAAGGTTTGATATAAACGTGGTTAATCCCTTTATCCAAGACATGCCAATGAAATTGGTCCCGGAACTCCGCGCCGTTATCCGTCTGAATCACTTCCGCTAAGAATGGATAAAGTAGTAAACAACTCCGATCTCACGTTCGCAGAATTGCGGCCCTGTATAAAATCAGAATGCTTCGTTCAAATTCTTCGCATTATTCAGGCGAGAAATCGAAGTGTACCTGGGCGCCTGGGGAGCTTTAACGGCGCTTTTGGGCACAAGTTTGATAGGGTCGATCTGCTTTGCGGGCCCAGAAAAGTTGAGGACATACTTGTTAGTGTCCTTCCATTGTTCGACACTCTGTACCGCAGCGATATGAGTAATTGCTGATGTTGGCGCTACTCTGTAAACAGCAATATGTTTAATTTTAGGAAGCATACTGCTGTGAATACGTATCTGATACCAGCGGTTTTCTCCGATGAAGACCTCATTAAATCCCTCATCTTGGGCTGGAACAACGATAGTATCAATTTCTGAGGGATCAAGCGGAGGGAGTGAACTTTGTCCTTCATCGGGTATATATGCAACATCAGCAAGAAAAGGCTCAAACTGATAAAGCCGTTGTCCATCGGCAGTTTTAAATCGCTTGAATTCGATAATCTCAACTGGAAATTGGAAACGACTAATAAGCGCTTTTTCAAGTTCGGGATCAAGCTCATCGATCACGACCAAAGCATTGAAGGGCTTCTCCGAATAAATTATCCGCTCGAGCAAGTAGTCCACGTTCTCGAATCCGTTTTTCTCCGCATACCGAGAACATCTCTCTAATCCTTCAGCGTTTAGCTGAAGACTTTCTTTGACTATAGTCTTGACTCGTTGCGGACTAGTCTCAAATGAAAGGGAAAACTCAAGAATCTGAACGGCTATATGTTTGAGAGGTTCATGTCTCGCAAGTTCATTCTCCACGACATAAAGTTTGGGCTCTCGCGCACTCGTTAGGTCGATCAGGAAAGCATCTGGAATATTCAATACCGCACCTCGACCGCCGATCTTCTTTTTAGTATCGAGATAGATACGATCTCTCCCAAACATTTCTTTTTTTGCTTCGAGAATTGACGTTTCAAGGTCAGCCTCACGCTCAAACGGCTCGATTGTGTAACGTTTATCAGATGTCCACAGCATTGTTATTTTTCCCTCCATTGCCGCACATAGAGGCACCATAGTTCAATTTCAGTTTCTTTAGTTCTCAAGTTTATTGTAGCACTCGTGATCGTTGAGTTCTAGTCTCGAACAGTTAAATAGCAAAATTGAGAAACTGCATGAGTGTAAAGCGTCTATCAGATTGTGGCTCAATGTCCATATGAAACAATTATGCAAATATCGCAAGCCAAAAGAAGGCGACATCATCAAAACAGAACATGGACAAGCAAGGATTTTGCGCATCTTGTATTACGACGATATCATCGAAGAAATGAAATGGAGTGGAACATCGCGTGAAGCAATTGAGCGCTTTGGCTTTCGAGTTCGATATTTTCTTGGAAATAAGAGCCGCTATTTCGAATGTGAGCTGATTTTTTCGGATGGAAGAGTCGGGCGCATCGATTGGAGTGAATATGCAACGTTAATAAAAAAGGCAAAAGGTAATTCTGAGATTCTCAATATAAATTGACTTAAATGAAAGATAAATCATTTATGTCCGCTTCAGGCTGTTTATTTTGACTCCGGAGTCTCGTGCCCGGTTCCAACAGGTTCTTTTCCTAAAGCAAACCAGCGCTCTAGGACTTCAATTAGTTGCGTCTGGATGCGATCGTCACTAGTTCGACTTTCAGCCAACTCTTTAAAACGAGCGCAAGCTTTGTCCATGCGCTTAACGAAACTTTCTAGAAGCTTGATACATGAATCCCTGTCACTTGGCAATTTCACTTTACCGCTAATGCCAAGATTCGCCAAACGAAAAACGAGCTCCGCTTGCTCGCGCGATTGATAATCTCGAATAATTTTATTCTCTTTGCCGAAGGAAATTGTTTTCAGTTCAAATAGAGGATTTTCTGGAAATAACGCCGACCGCTCTTCTGGAATGATAATCTCCGAATCCGATTCCAGCTGGTGCGAGATCCAATCCCTGAGCGGCGTTGTGTCTTCAAGTTCAGAGGCGTCCCAAATATCCGCGGCCAAGTCATCGACGTTCAATTTTCTGCAATCAGACTTAGCGCGTTGTTCCATTTTCTCAATTTCGACGACCCGAATGTCGCGAAAATGTCGAGCTGTCGCATCATACAGCCTATCGATCAAGCTCTTACGTTCTTTAAAATCGGAAACACCTAAAAGTTCAAAGACGGCATCGTCTAAATCTCTTCGATCTGTTTGCTTTAATTCGTTCGCCAAGACCAGCGGACCAGCAGCAATTTGCCGGGCGCGCCCAGGCTCATGGCAATCCATCAATTGTTCCTCGATCAGCCGGCCTACATCTCGCTTATTCATACTTTCCAAAGCATCGGCTAACCTTTTCGCCACTTTTCTCGATACCCCTCGCGGGTCTGGCACTTCCATCAAGTTCACATCAACCACTTCAGTCTTTAGATTGCCCTCCGTCCCGGCGAATCGTCCATAAAACGTTTTAAAAAAACCGATAAGGGTTGAATTCAAAATAGCGACAAGAGCATTTTTTTCGACATTCTTGAGTTTTTCCGAGGCAACATCATAAAGATTGCAGTTGCCAATGATAGATTCACGATTCATAGGAATAATGTGTCTATATTGTTGGGCCTTCGGCCAGAACGCGATTCCAGGACACACAAGACGAGTAAGATCATACCAAGGATCTCGCCCAGCAACGGTCGAACGCTTCGGCACGGGAACGGACTTTGACTTGCTTGAGGTAAATGTCGCTTTCTCTCCATATCGGAGGTATCGCCATGCCCAAGGTGCTTTGGCCTTCAGTTTATCCATCGGTTCGCAGACCATAAGAACGACTCGATCCAAATCGGCCGCTCGGACAATAGGCCGATCCACTTTCATTAGACTATGAAGTTCAGGCTTCAAATATTCGGCTTCGATCGGATGAATGCTTCCGTCGCCGGCCTTGATGATTTTCAGTTTGCCCGATTCGACATCCTTTCTCGGTGCACCGCCGGCATGTTCGCGGAACGCGCGGTCAGTCGGACGCTCAGCGAGCATTTTTTGGGTAATATCTTTAGGCATGAAGAATGCATCGCAGCCGCTTTTAACGCCAAAGCGAACTTGAGCTATCTCGCCAAGAGCAACAAATCGGCTTCCAAACCGGCGCATAATATCAAAGTAAAAATCTGGAGCGCGAAGATATCGCCCCCATTTGCCGGCCTTATATACGCCCGACCAGTCTAAGGATTTTTGCTTATCCGCATTCCCTGCCGGTTTATTTGTATCTTCATCCGCACCGGTATCATCTTCCGATTCTTCGGAAAATTCTATTTCTCCGGAGCCACCAAGGATTGAAGCAGCTCGAACGCCATCAGCCCAAAGATCTTGTTGCGTTTTGACAATGATACGAAGATCTTGGTCAAGGAAGTCAGCATCGGTTTTCAGAATTTGGTTCCGCAACCGATCAATTGCGGCTTGTCGGGCGTCTTCATCATGACCGGGAGGTACGCCAATGACATCCGCCAGCTTGCGGTTGAAACGGACAAAACGAACTAGATTCGTCATGCGCTTAGCTTCATCATCGCACCGCTGCAAGATTGTTATACATGTTTTAACACGAGCGTCTTCAAACCAAGGCTCAGCGGCGCTTTCCATGACGGCCAGGATGCGAAAATGACGAAGAAGCCAGCCTTGTAGGGCAAAGCCGTATTCGACATCAAGCCAGGAAGAGCTCGTGAGGAAGCCGAAGTATCCATCGGCTTTTAGTAATCGCGCGGCGGCTGGCCAGAAATAGCAGTGCAAGTCGCTTCTTCCGGTCAAACTCAAATCGGGCCATGCGGCGCTGACTAACTGACTGAATCGAGTCTTATCAGTCTTTTCGATCTTCTCTTGACGAACATAAGGCGGATTTCCAACAACTACATCGAGCGCGGGAATCGCTACAGCCTTGTTTTCTCCCGTATCAGTAGGGATGAAGCAGAAGGGCATCCCTGGGGAGAAGTCAAAGAAGTTCCGCCGCTTAATTCGTGGATAATTGGCTTCTTCGTTAATTTCTCGGGCCGCCAAATTAAGTGTAGCTAGATGGGTGGGGTATAAAGCGATGTCACATCCGAACAACTCGCTGATAAAGTCCAAGTGAGATCGGCGGGGATTCAAAACTCGTTTTCGGTAATATGCACGAACCAGAAAGCTCCCCGATCCACAAGCAGGATCAAGGACCGCGTCGGTTGCTTCGTGGATACAAAAGCCATTAATGAGATCCACGACATCATCGCCAGTAAAATGCTGGCCGTAGCGGTGGCGTTCTTCTGGACCGATAAGTTTCTGAAAAATGCGTCCAACAACGTCGGACGAAACCTCACTGAAATCGACTGGATCGATGCCACGCAACAAGCCTCGCCAAGCGTCCAGGGCATTTGTCGGCTCGAATACTAGCGACGTCGCCCAGTCCTTTGCCTCCGGCATTAATAGAGGCTCGTAGTCGCCGCTGCGTTCAACGGCACGTTGGAAAAATCGATTAAAAACAGCGATTGCCTCTTCGGCTCTTTTTACCGAAGCGCGCAAATCCAATCTTGGCAAATCGGAAAACCTTGCCCTCAAAGCTTTATAGAAGATAAGGCGGTTAATCCAAATATAAGCCAGAGTTTTGGCCATGTTATCCACAGCCTTAATCCAATCCTGGCGCGGCGTACGGACAAACGTCCAATCCTGTTCGGTCATCCATTGCTCAACGCGCGATGCGAAATTCTTATTCCGATCAACATGTTCCAAGATATATGAACTAACAAGATGAATGGGCCAATCCAAATGGCTTTCCAACGATCGAATAAAAATATCATCCGGGGGGAGCGACCAATCGCGACGACGCTCGGCGATGATGTCCGCGACATCGCGCATTAGGATTGGCATAAAATTTGTCTTTATATACTTTAAGTTATCTTCTTGGGAGACTTCTTCATGATTCCGAAGAGTTCGATCTAAACGCCATTCCCGAATTCTGCGATCTAATAACGGTCGATCCCACAAACTCCGGTCCCAAAGGACGAACGTATTGACGTTCCAGGTGAAAAAGAAACGGACTCCTGCGTTATCAGCTTTCTGTGCAGCGTCTTTGCAGAACTCTGCATCGTAAGGGGACCGCCCTTCCAGCGTTCCCGGCAACTTGACTTCGCCACACAGAATGATCATCCCTTGTTTATTGAAAAAACGAAGATCTTTGCGTTTTCGCCGAGCCGCGTCCTTTCCGAAACCTTCGATCCTTGCTTCGTAAATCGGCGCTATGCTCGGATCATGTTGCGCTAGTTTACTGACCTCAGTAGCAATTTGACCGCAAAAATCTACTTCATGAATTGTATGTTCGCTTGAAGCCACAGCCGTACCTTTTTTTATTAGATATGTTTATGAAGAGAATATAACACAAGAAAAGGCCAGACGAGGCTGTAAAGGAATTGATACTTGAAATTTCGTTTTCGTCATATGCAGCCATGCCCCCTACAAGATTGGCCCTAATACTCCCTTTCATACAAAACTATATTTCCGGACAATGGTTTATGTCAAGATCGAAATCTCTATTCAGAAGTTACAAAAAGATAGAAAAAGGGCGGTTGATCTTTAAGTTCATAATTTTGAAGATAAATCTCTCATAACTAGCTCAGCGGCTGCAACTGCCGCAAGTGCGGTTCCACGATCACATTTTCGATTTAAGCGTTTTTCTCGGCCTGGATGAATCAGATTGCGAAACTCCTTTGCAAGTCTGACTTGACTAGCTGTATCATCTTCAATTATCTTGAGTTTGGCTGCAGCCTCAGTAAATAAATGAAGGCTCCATTCTTCAAGGTTATTACCAGGATTCCTGTTAAAAACGCCTTCATCAACAAGGCTTCTTGTCACCTTTTCCACATCTTTTTGATCATGCTGATTTATTGTCCAAAATAACAATGCTTCAATTACAGAACCCGCAATAACAGTTGCGGCCTTCCATTCTCCGTTAGATAGCGCTTTATTGGTTACACTGATATCGATTTCGAGGTTAATTCTTAGATCATTGTCTTCAATAAAAATCAATTGAGTAGTATCTTTCGATGGGAATTCATCGGGGCACATCGATAACGCATCTCGTATGAGAGAAATCGGATTAAGATCTCTTAGGCCCGGGATCGGTTCGAGAGGATAATCTCGATATTTCCAGTCTTCAATAGCTGTTTTTATCGCAGTAACAGCTGAAATCAGTTCTATATATTGATCGCCCTGCAGAACTAATAGTTCCGCTGGTAATTGTTCTACCATGCCAATGATTACGGCACAGTGAATAGAGTGGCTCCTTTGTATATAAAAGCGCTTGTTATCTTTTGCGGGTGGAAAAACTTTATCAATAAGATTTACGATCTGACTGGGGACAACTCTTGGCATTAATAGCTTCCTTGATTCATATTTGATTTTCTATTAACTCCGGCTGACATTTATTTGTAGTTTATAGCACAACAGAAAGAGTCGGTCAATCTTGGTTCCCAATATCACTAAAAAGGTCTTTTTATATTACACACTAACTGATAAAGAGATATAATAAATAACTCTCTTGAGCCGGCCGGGGAGAGCCCCCACCTTTTGGTTCGCATTATCAACCCCCCTTTTGCTGACAACAGACCGCACTCCACTGTGTAATCCCCGGTGTGTCACCATTTTGCACAATTCGATGCAGACAATACAGACAATTGGAACAATACAACTCAAAAGCATTCCACCAAATTTAAGGAAATTTTAGCTTAGCGGTGTCCGTTGGTTGAGAATCCGATCTGAGCAGGCGAGTTAAGAACGGTCCTCTCGTTCCGTTTCGGCCGCGGCCAAGCGCGCCAGTTGGAGGCGGTTCTTCATTCCCAGCTTTCGGTAGATGCTGTAGAGGTGGCTTTCGACAGTCCGTCGGCCGATGAGCAACTCTCGCTCGCCGGAGGCTCCAAGGGCGGCGAACTGGCCCTTCTTTTAGCTTCTCATACGGATGATTTTCGAGCGGTCGTCGCCTGGACCCCGGCGGCGCACGTCTGGGAAGGGCTCAGCCAAAAATTCTTTGCCCCGGACTACCGGCCGGTGTCTTCCTGGAGCCTCAACGGACGGCCGCTTCCTTTTATGCCCTTCAAGGCCTCTCCCGAGGATAAAGCGAAGGAAATGAAAGGGGAACTCTCCTCCTATGTCGCGTTTCACACGGATTCTTTGGCCCAGACCGACCCGGCGACGATCGAGAAGGCGGCGATCCCCGTCGAAAAGATCCGCGCCCCGATCCTGCTCGTTTCGGGGACCGACGACCAGACCTGGCCGGCTGGTGAGTTCTGCGCGGCCATCATGGCCAGGTTGAAAAAAGCCGGCTTTTCCTACGAGGTCAAGCACATCGTCAACGAGAAAGGGGGCCATCAGTCCTTCCTCCCTTATGTGGTCACGGCCAATCGGGGCGG
>Ga0315274_10012813_pt1 | contig 11949 bp, 12 predicted proteins | sample YL17G02_20_MG_FD_203700 | JGI IMG/M metagenome (GOLD analysis project Ga0315274, IMG submission 203700) | Sediment microbial communities from Yellowstone Lake, YNP, Wyoming, USA - YL17G02_20 | ecosystem: Environmental > Aquatic > Freshwater > Lake > Sediment | place: USA: Wyoming | collected... | reverse complement strand
CATGGCCGAGGCCGTGATCGCCGCAGTGCGTCCTTTTCTCCAGGCATCAGCGCCGGGCGCAGAGTAGCAGGAGGATACGACATCCCACCGGAATAGGGCAAGCTGTGCACCCAGAGGTGCCCGTCACCTCCCAGGTGACGGGCACCTGACAAAAAGGAGGCCGACATGCAGACCACACCCAAGCCGTGGAAAACTATCCTCATCTGGGGCTTTGCCGTCGTGGCGGTGCTCATGATCGGCGCTGTCATCGATTACTCTGGCGTCTCCGGAACCTGCATGTTCATCCTGATGCCCTATTTTGCGGCAATCTGCGGCGCGTTCCCTGTCCTGGCCCTCAACCGCATGGGGACCGGGATATGGGTATTCGTGCCCTATGCCCTTATCGGCCTTGCCCCCCTCTACTACTTTGACTGGCTGCGGGACGGTGCGCTGGTCGGCCTGTGGGCGGTGTTTGTCTTTGCCGCGACCGGCCCCCTCATTGGCGCTGCGCTGGACATTGCCAACCGGCTGACCGCGCGGTTCAGCGAAAGGACTCGGGCGATCTGCGTGGGCACCACCATGCAGGTCGTGACATTCGTCGTCACCCTGCTGGGGTTCCGATACCTGTACGTCCCGACATCCTCCATGGCAGGGCACCTTCACTTTTACACCAGGGAATGGTTCTTTACCCTTCCCTGGATGGCTATCAACGGTGCCTTGGGTGGCTATACGGCCTACACGCTCAAGAAACGCGCCTAACCCCTCGCCATGGACGGGAGAGGGAGTTGCACACAGGTGTGCCCCTGCTTGACCTTCTTGGCTGGGGGTGCTATACTGATCATAGTCTCGTTACGCCGTTTGTTGCTGATTCACAGCGGATCTACCGATCCGACCAGGATAGGACGATGCACCGCTCACGAGCACGGTTCGCTCGAAGGGAGGTTGTACACAACCTCAAGGGGTCGGCGGTGAGGTGTGTCACATGGCACGGGATGAGACCGCAGTGTCTCCCGACAGGGAGGTGGCTGCGGTTTTTTGTTTTCTCGGGGAAGGGAGGTGCGCATGCGCGAAGAGGTATTGAGGGCGGCGCTGGCCGGGTTGCTGCACGATGTGGGCAAGTTCGCGCAGCGGGCAGGCTGGCGAAAGGGAAAGCACGCCGAGGTCGGCGGAGAGTTTGCCCAAGAGCATGTACCTCCCCAGTGGCACGAGGGCCTATACCCGATCATGGGTCACCATGACCGGCCACTGCAAGGATACGAGACCAAGGTGGTGGCGCTGGCTGACCGGCTGTCGGCCGGGGAACGCAAGGACGAGGCGGAGGAACAGCCACAGCAATTGCTGTCCGTCTTTTGCCAACTGGAAACCCGATCTCCGGATGGCACATACCAACGCACCCCGGTCTCATCCTATTGGCCACTCGCGCCGCTGGCGTTGTCCCGTGACGTGCTCTTTCCTGGCCCAGAGGCCCCGGTACAGGACATGGAAAAGGGCTATGCCGAGCTGTGGCGCGGTTTTGAGGCTGATGCTGAGCGGTTAAAGCAGGCGCACATGGAAGAGGGGCGTCTCTCCGTCTATCTGGAGAATCTGCTGCTGATCATGCAGCGATACACCTGGTGCGTACCGTCTGCCTACTATCGGTCACTGCCCGATGTCAGCCTGTACGACCACAGTCGGATGACGGCAGCGCTGGCTGCATGCCTGATGGGAACGTCCGAAGATGTGCTGGATACGCTCTTGGGGGGTCCGCATCAGGAGGCACCCGCGGCGCTTTTGGTGGGCGGCGACATCTCTGGTGTCCAGAGCTTTCTGTATACCATTACCGCGCAAGGGGCGACGAGCGCGCTGCGTGGACGTTCCTTCTACCTGCAGTTGCTTACCGAGGCGGTGGCACGTTTCGTGCTACGCCGCCTGGACCTGCCGATCGCCAACCTGATCTACCAGGGCGGGGGCGCATTCTACCTGCTGGCTCGTGCCGGTGATGAGCAGCGGTTCCAGGAGATCCAGCGAGAGATCAGCCATGTGTTGCTGGCCCACCACCGGGGCGATCTCTATGTGGGGCTGGCCGGGGAACTCCTCCAGGCCGCCGACTTTTACGATGGGCGTATCTCGGACCGGTGGCAGGACCTGGCGCGCCGCCTGCGCGCGATCAAGCAGTGCCGCTTTGCCGAGCTGGGAGATGGCATGGCCGATCTGTTCAGGCCACAGGGGGACGGTGGCAACGAGGCTCGGCAGTGCCAGGTGTGCGGGCAGGAGCATGCTGGAACAGAGGAGCACGATGGGGTCCGCAAGTGCCCACCGTGCCGCTCGTATGAGGACCTGGGCAAGGACCTGCGCCAGGCCGCGTACCTGACCATCGAGGAAATGGAAACCAGTGTGCCGGAAAGTCCACTAACTGTAGTGCCTGCTGGCTGGACGGAGGCGCTGGAGAGCCTGGGCATGCGCGCCGGGCTGTGGCAGGATGTGCCGCGGTGCGGCGATAGCCCACACCTGGCTCTGGCGCTCAACGATGAGACTCTAGATGCCGTGGAACCCCTTTACTGCCGGGCGGTGGGCCGCCGATTCCTGGTGAATGTGACGCCGCTCATCACTCGAGCAGAGATCGAGAGGTACCCCAACCTGGTGGAAAAGGATCAAAAAGAGGGGGACGTCAAGCCCTTCTCGGTCCTGGAAACGCAGTCACGCGGCATCCAGCGCCTAGGCGTGCTTCGCATGGACGTGGACAACCTGGGCGACCTGTTTGCCACAGGCTTTGCGCAGCACGATGAGAAAGGCTCCGAGGTGGAACGGATCGCTACCCTGTCCCGCGTGGCAGCGCTGAGCTTTGCCATCAGCCTCTACTTTGAGGGTTGGGTGGGCCGTCTGGCGGCAGAGATGAACGCGCGGGCCCGTTCCGAGGGACGCGGAGACGCACTCTATTCTATCTACTCGGGTGGCGACGACCTCTTTTTCGTTGGCTCGTGGGACGTGGTGGTCGAGCTGGCCCGCCGCATCCGTGGTGACCTGGCGCCCTTTGCCGCGAACCATCCAGGCCTCCACGCCAGCGCCGGGGTGGTGCTGGTGGGAGGAAAATACCCACTGGCGCAGGCTGCAGAAGAGGCCAGGAAAGCTGAAGAAGGAGCCAAGGGGCACGAGGGCAAGGACGCTATCTCTTTCCTGGGGAGGGTCACGCCGTGGGAGCGCTTTGGGTTGGCGGAATGCAGCTCCCAGGACCTCGACCACGTGCATGGCCTGATGCACTACCTAGAAGAGTTGACGGACATGGGCGGGCCACAAGCTCTCCTGCGTCTGCTGATGCGGGTAGAGGAGCAGCACGAAGTAGCAGCATCAGAACGGCGCGTGCGGGGCGAAGACGTGAATCTCGTTGGGCAGCAACAGGTGCTCTATGGGCCGTGGATATGGCGGGGGTACTATAGCCTCAGACGGATGGCAGACCGCTACAAAAACAGGCCAGATGTGAAGAAGGGTATCGATAATCTGGCCGAATCACTGCATGAGGACAACTTTCGTGCCGTAGAGTGGATCGGCCTTGCGGCTCGCTGGGCCGACCTGCTGAGGCGATGAAAACTCGAGTCGGAATCTTTGCTTTCTGAATCCCGCGAGCAAATCACCCAAGGAGGTGGAAAATGAACCGTTACTCACCCACTGTGGACGCCGATCACCTGTCTGATGTGGACCGGCGCGCCATCGTGACCGATCCCGACGGGGCCGAAACGTTGGTCAAGTGGGCGGATCGCCTGGGCAAGCAGTTCAAGGATATGAACCTTTCCACCAACCAGATCCGCTCCCTCTTTGGCGAGGTACGCCAGATCCAGGCAGAATGGCAGATGGGGACCCAGCAGCGACAGCGGGCCTTGCGCCGCTTGATCCTCCTAAAGCCCAAGATGGCCTATCGTGCCCGCAAGGAGCGCGGGCAGGCGGTGCAGGCACTGGTCGACGTCCTGGAGCCGGCGCTGGACCTGGTGATCAAGGCCCCACCTCGTCCAGACTGCGTTCCTCCCGGTGGCAAAGACAACCAGGACGACAATTTCCAGCGATTTGTCGAGTTCTTTGAGGCCATCCTGGCCTACCACAAAGCCTATGGTGGCAGTTGAGTGGGAGGTGTGACATGGCGGAATTGAAGCAGATTGAGCTCAAGGGGCGTGTCTTTATCACGTTCGACATTGAGGCCGTGACCGGGCTGCACATCGGCGGCTCAGATACGGGGATTGAGATCGGCGGCGTGGACAAGACGGTGATCCGCGAGCCCCTTACCAACCGCCCCTATATCCCCGGGTCCTCGCTGAGGGGCAAGATGCGCAGCTTGCTGGAAAAGTACCACGGCCTGGTACAAAACCAGCGCATTGGCCAGGGGTACATCCATTCCTGCGGAGCCGAGGAAAAGAACGAAGGAAAAGCCCGCCAGGACTACCAGAACTGCGACGTCTGCCAGGTCTTTGGCGTGCCGGGCGAGCGGAAATTCGCCACCCCCACCCGCCTGATCGTGCGCGACGTGCACTTGAGCCAAGGCAGCGCCCAAGATCTGGAGCAGTCGGGCCGCACCGATCTCCCCTACACCGAGGTCAAGACCGAGGTGTCGATTGACCGCGTGACCTCGGCCGCCAACCCCCGGCAGATGGAGCGCGTACCCGCCGGAAGCGTGTTTGATGGCGCGGAACTGGTGTATAGCGTCTATGAGGGCGCGGAGTGTGACGCCCGTATGGACGTCGACCGCCTGAAAACCGTGTTGGAAGGGCTACAACTGTTGCAAGACGACTACCTGGGCGGCCTGGGTTCGCGTGGCTCGGGCAAAGTGCGTCTGACGCACTTGCGCCTGGCCGTGCGCCCGCACGACACGTATCTCGACGAACCACAGCCCATCGGCGAATACGATGATCTGTCGCAACTGCTGCAGGCCCAAACACGAACGCAGGCGATCGACCAGATCAAGCAAGTGCTACAACTATAGAGAGGAGGCGGCCCATGCCCAGGCTTGATGTGTTCCGCCTTGGGTTTCCTGGCGGCCTACACGTGGGCGCACGCGGGGTGAACCTCGAGGAGTCCGTCGTCACTGTGCCCTCGGATACCCTGTTCGCCGCGGTGGTAGACGCTGTGCGGCGTGATGGGGGTGACCCGGCGGTTTTTGTCTCCCCATTTCCCCGCCGAGAGGTGGATGGCAGCCTCACGGACGGCCATCCACCCTTCCTGCTTTCGTCGGCCTTTCCCTTTGCTGGCGGGGTGCGCTTCTTCCCCATGCCGGTGGCGCTGCAGGATGTCTTGGGCGAGGCGACGTTACGCGACCGCCGGAAGGATCTACAGCGCATCCGCTATGTTTCCGAGGTCCTATTTCGCGACATCGCAGCGGGCCGGTGCCTGGACGCTCGCCTCTTCCCTGACAGACCCCTCCAGGAACCGACGGATGGCGTGGCCCTGCAAGGTGGCATGTTCTGGCTGACCACGGGCGAGACGTCTGCCCTGCCCGAGGCCTTTCAGCGGCGCTCCGGCAAGCTTCATGCGCTGCGCAATCTGAGGGTCTGTGCCGAAAGCACCGTGCCCCGCGTAACGGTGGCCCGCGTGACTTCCGCCTCGAGCATTTTCCATGCCGGGCGGGTGAGCTTTGCGCCAGGCTGCGGCCTCTGGTTTGGAGTGGACTGGCGCACGCCCGACGCAGTGTGTGGCCTGCGAACCCACACCTACCGCCAGGCCTTTGCCCGGGCCCTGGCTCTGCTGGCTGACGATGGCCTGGGCGGCGAGCGGGCTGCTGGCTATGGTGCGTTCAAATGGCAGGAAGAAGCAACCCCTCTGATCCTGGATGATCCAACGCCGGGTGGCCTGGCTCTGCTCCTGAGCCGCTATCATCCTTGTTCCAGGGAGGCGACGGCCTTGAGCAGTGAAGGTGCGGCGTATGCGCTGACCGCTGTGTCCGGCTGGCTGCGCTCGTGGGATGGGGCGGCGCAGCGCCGCAAGCGGCTCTGGCTGGTAGCCGAGGGCAGCCGTATCCGCCCAATGGAGCCGGGCCCCTGGGGCGACGTGGTAGACGTGCGCCCGACCTTTGCGAGCCCGGCAGGGGATCTACCTCATCCCGCCTGGCGCTCTGGGCTGGCCGTGGCCGTCGGCCAGAAGGAGGTGTAGGGTGGCCGATTACCGCCTGTATCAGGTGAAAGTTACCCTCCTATCGCCATTGCATATCGGCAGCGGCCGGGAGCTGTTGCACGAGTACGACTATGCCATCTACCAGGGACGCACCTGGCGCATCAACGAGGACGCACTGCTGGACACCCAGGAAGTGGACGATCCTGACCTGGTCGATCGCCTGATGCACATGCGTCCGGCGGAATTGTTGAACCCGCCTGATTTTCGCGAGGGCAGCTCCTTGTTTCGCTATGCCATCGGGGGCGTGCCGCGCTCGCAAGCTGAAGGAGCGCAGGTGCGGGAACAGCTAAAGGACGGCCACGATCGGCCCTATCTGCCCGGCACGAGCCTGAAAGGCGCACTGCGCACGGCCCTGGCCTGGGCTGCATGGGGGAAGCAAGGATTGCGGCCTGAACGCGCCCGGTTGGACCGTCGTTCCCGGTTTGCCGCGCAATGGTACGAGCAGGAGCTTTTCAGCATGCACGGAGGCAAAGCGCCCAACCACGATCTGCTGCGCGCCCTCCAGGTGGGCGATAGCATGCCCGTCAGCCCAGAGATGCTGATGCTGATCAATGCTCGCGTCCTGAACAGAGCAGGTGGGCTGGGTTCGCCCATCGAGCTGGAGGCGATCAAGCCAGAGACCGTTTTCACCCTCACTGCCAAGGTGGACACGGTTCTGTTCTCTGCTTGGGCGCAGAGAGGCGGGCTGAGGCTCAAGCATGGCGACCTGCTGCGCGACTGGCCTTCTGTTGTGCAACAGCACACGATGCAGCGCCTCGAACATGAAGCCGAATGGTTCGCCCGTATTCCTGGCACCGAACGGGTTGCCGATTTCTGCCGTCGACTGGTCCAGACTTCTCTGCCTGACACGGCCTGCCTGCTTCAGCTCGGCTGGGGCACAGGTTGGGAGGGCAAGACCTTTGGCAGTCACCTGCAAGCCGACCAGGATTTCATGGAGAGCATCGTGTGCTCATCCAACCAGGGAGGATACGGCCTGGCGCGGGGCAGGCGTCAGCCAGGCGATCCTTTCCCCAAGAGCCGGCGCGTGCTGGTGCAGGTGCAACGCGCGCCAGATGGGAGCATGCACGAGATTCCCATTGCTCCGCCGGGGTGGGTACTGTTGGAACTGCAACCGGAGGCCGGACAGGTTGCTGTCACATCGATCTCAGTCCAGGGCGCCATGGCCGCCGTGCCGGCGCTAGGTCTCGTGGAGCCGGTGACCCCGCCACCCGAGCCCGTGCCCCCGCCCGAAGGCGAGCCATCACCGCCAGAGATGGAACCCGAGCAACCGCAGGCAGCCCCGGTAGAACCTGGGCCTCCCCTTCTGCCTGGCCCGGGGACCGGTGTTGTGACCTGGTATAACATGAAGCAGGGACTCGGCCGGGTACAGATAGACGGCAGCCAGGAAGAGGTGCAGGTGCAGCGGACTCACCTGCGCCAGGGAGAGCGTTTTCTGGTCCCCGGAAGCCGGGTCGCCTTCACCCTCGTCCAGGACGAGGGTGGATTCCATCTCGAAGGGGTGGGCCCAGTGTAGCGAGGTGCCAAAGCCGAGGGAGAAAAGACGATGACGGTCCTGGTGACGCTGGTGGGCGAACAGCCAATCCCCAACCTGCTGCCGGTACGGGCGTTGCGCCCGGCGCAGGTGCTTTATGTGCACACCGGGCGAGGTCCACGGGGAACAGAGAAAGTAGCGCGGCGAGTGGCCCGCCTGGTGCCCGAGTCTACGCCTGATTTCGTCCTCGTGGATGCCCATGACCTGATCAAGGCACGCACACAGTTGCAGGCGAAACTCGCTCAAGAAACCGACCTGGTCTTCAACCTCACCGGCGGAACCAAGCCGATGGCAATCGCTGCCTATGCCTTGTCGCTGGAACGTGCTGTGCCCTTTGTCTACTTTCAGAGCGAAGGCCCGCACGGACGCGAGGTTCAAAGCGTGCTCTGTCACTATCGGTTCGAGCAAGGCGCGCCAGTGCTGGTGCGGCGCGAATCGTTGGCCCCAGGCCTGCTATCGCTGGACGATTACTTTCGTGCCCACTGGGAGCAAGGCTATGACGAGTCCGGTCCTTCCGATGAGCGGGGCGGCGATCTGGAGCGCCTGGTGCGCGCCGTGCTGGAAGGTTGGGTGGACGAAATCAAGGCAGGCGTGCGCCCGAGGGGCTTCAAGGAGCAGGTGGAGATCGATCTGGCCATCCGCTGCGGCAACCAAGTAGGCATCATCGAAGTAAAGACCGGTGGTGCAGGGAGCGGCAAGCACGCTGTAGACCAATTGACCACGGTAGCAGCGCGCGAGCTGAGCGGCACCTATACCGCGCGCTTTGTGGTCACCGGCGGGGAGTACCGCCAGGAGTACAGGGCGGTGGCACAAGAGTTGAGCGTCCGGGTGGTGCAGGTGGAGACATACGGAAACCGACTTGCCCCGGCCTCGGTTGCCCTTTTACAGCAGGCCATCGCCGAGCATCTGCCATGTCGGCATCCCTGAGGCGCACCCTGCAAGCGTGAACGGTCGGCACAGTCCGAGGAGGTACACCATGAAGGTCCTTGCGCTAACTGTGGGTGGCTCTTGTACGCCGATTGTGAGAGCCATCCAGGACTATGCTCCTGATCATGTGTGCTTCTTTGCCACCAGCGGTCCCCATGGCAGCCTCCCCACCATCACCGGACCGGGCGATCCCTGTGGCGACAAGCGCCGGCTCAAGTGCCCAGAGTGTGGCGCTGCCGTTCCCTTGGGGGATCCCGAAGGCCCCAACATCGTCAGACAGGCCGGCCTCGAGGATGGTCAGTTTGAGATCGTGACCCTGCAGGAGCCGGACGCACTTGACGACTGCTACGCCATGATGCGCCAGACGCTGAACCGCCTCAGCGGCGAGTACCCTGGCGCTCAGCTCATTGCCGACTATACTGGCGGCACCAAGACGATGAGCGCTGCCCTGACACTGGCGGCGGTCCAGGCCGGATGGCACCTGTCGCTGGTGAGGGGACAGCGCACGGATCTGATCCAGGTCGCCGATGGAACCGAGATAGCCGGGCTGGTCAATGCATGGGACGTCCGGGCCCAACAGCAGATGCAGGAGGCCGAACGTCTGTTCAACGACTATGCTTATGCCTCAGCCAATGAAGTGCTCTCGGGGCTGCAGCGCAGCTACCCCCTCAGCTCTGCCCTCCAGCACACCTCGCGGGAGTGGATCGCCTACTGCCGTGGCTTTGACGCATGGGACCGTTTTGACCATGCCCGTGCTGCGCACATCCTGGCTACCGTGCCTGGGGAAGGGATTGATTGGCGTTTTCTGAAGGCGTTGACCGGCGGAACCCGCGGCACCGGCTATGAGCGTGTGCTGGATCTCTTGCTCAACGCAGACCGTCGTGCGGCGCGGGGGCGATACGATGATGCTGCAGCGCGCCTGTACCGCGCCCTGGAACTGCTGGCCCAGACCCGACTGCGCCAACGGGAACCACCTTTGGATAGTTCCGACCTGGACCTGGACGCATTGCCGGAGGATATCCGCCCACGCCACCAGCGGATGCGCGAGATCGCGGACATGCAGGGAGCTGAACCCAAGGTCAGATTGGGCTTGATGGAGGACTACTTGCTGTTGCAAGCCCTCGATGACCCGTTGGGACAGGCCTTTAGCGCCAGCAAAGGAGCACTGCTCGACGCCATCGGCAAACGCAACAACTCGATCCTGGCACACGGCCTCATCCCTATGACCCAGTCCGACTATGAAGCGATGGGCCTGGTCATCAACGGCCTGCTCCAAGAGGGCATGAGAGAGCTTGGCATTCGGTTGCAGGCCCGGCAGTTCCCTCGCCTGAGTCCTGCCGGCCTATGCCCAAGGGAGCAAGAAGCATGATCCTCCTCAACTTTTCTCACCCCCTCACCGGCGAGCAGCGCGCCCAGATCGAATCCATGGCCGGCCGGTCCATCACCCACTGCATCGAGGTGCCGGCCCAGTTCGACCATGACCGACCCTTTGCCGAGCAGGTGGCCGCGCTGGCCGACGCCACGGGCCTGACCCCCACAGATTGGCAGACCGAGCCGATCCTGGTCGTCCCTCCGGCGCTGAACTTTATCGCCGTGGCCCTGGTGGCCGAGCTGCACGGGCGCACCGGGTATTTCGTGCCCATCGTCCGCATCCGCCCGGGCCAGGACTCCCTGCCGCCACGCTACGAGGTGGCCGAGATCCTGTCGCTGCAGCAGATCCGCGACCAGGCGAGAAAGAGGAGGTAGAGACAGTCGGGCCTTCTTACGCCCGCCGATCATCGGCAAGGCGGTGGACTGTGTCCGAATCAACGCCCTGTGCCGGGAGATGATGGCGTAAAGACCGCTGAGCAACACCGCGCCCATCTGGAGGCTGCCTTTGCGTCAAGAAAGGAACCAACGCCAGGGCACAGGCCTACCCCTGTTCTCCTACCTGTTCCAGGGCGAGATGATAGAGGGTCTCGGAGATGCGAAAGCCGGCTTCCAGGAGCGCGTCCAGATCAGGCTGGATGGTCGGCAGCAGGTTCCGTTGCCGGGCCAGGATCAGCAGGCCAACCGTGCCGATGATCGGGAGAGGAGTACTCTCCTCCGGTCGTCGATCAAGAGGTGACAAGGGACCAGCTCAAAGGCCAGAGCGATGGCCTCGCTCTCGCCAAGGCCCAGGCGCGGCGCAAGCGCGGTCCGGGGGATCAGGGAAGAGATCGGACGTTCCACGATCCAGGCCGGAAGGTCGCGAGGGCCAAAAACCTCCCGGCGAACAGCCGACGGGATATTGAGAATCGAGGTCAGCCGTTGCAGCAGGGCCAGTTTCCCCAGGCGCTCAAAGGCGATCAGCGGGCTGGAGTTGGCCACAAAGACCCCGTGGTTCATGGCAGCAACTCAAGTTGAGCCATCTCTTCGGCCAGCTCTGCAGCCGACATGTCGAGAAAGGGAATGCCCAGGCGGGAGGCATGGCGCACGAATTCAAATCGCTCCATGCCCAGTAGTTCGGCCGCTTTGCCACTGGAGATCAGCCGTTGTCGGTACAGCTCCAAGACTGCCAGTTCTTTGACAAAGCTGTCCAACGGGCGGTCAGACAGAGGACGAAGGGTGTTGGCCCATTCAGGTTCCAGTTCTAGCGCGACTCGGCTCATAGCAGGCTTCTTTCTGTCATCCGTTGATTTCCATCTATTCATAGCACAGCAAAGCCGTTCTGTCAAGCGAGGCTGGTGAGACAAATGAACCCAACAGGGAGTGAACAAACCAAGCCCGTTGAACTGTGCGCCGTCGTTCTGACCCTGTCCCCACTGCGGGCCGGCACCTTTCCCGCCAACCAGAGCCGTGCCGTCCACGCCTGGTTCCTGCACCTGGTCGCCGGCGCCGATGCCGACCTGGCTGCCCGGCTGCACGACGAGGCGCAGGTCAAGCCGTTCACGTGCAGCAACCTGTGGAGAAGCGGTCAGCTATCAGCGGTCAGCCGTCAGCGGTCGGCGGTCAACGGTCGGCGGTCAACCCTGCAGCTTGCCATATGTAGCCCAGGCGAGATCTGGAACCTCCGCTACACCACGTTCAGCGCCGACCTGACCCGCCTGTGGCTGGACCGCGTGCTCCCCAGCCTGCCGGCGGAGGTGGCCTTTGGCGAGGCGACCTTTCGCGTGCTGGGGGCGGCCCTGTCCCCGCAGGAGCACCCGTGGGCCGGGCAGAGCTCGTATGCCGACCTGGGTGCGCCCTATCTGCTGAGCGGCGCACCCACGCCCACGCGCTGGAAGTTTGCTTTCGCCGAGCCCACCACCTTTCGCAGCGGGGGCCACACCGTGCCCATGCCCCTGCCGGATCTGCTGTTTGGCTCCCTGCTCGACCGCTGGAACGCCTTTGCCCCGGTGGCCCTGCAACCCGAGGTGCGGCGC
>Ga0315274_10012810_pt1 | contig 11950 bp, 10 predicted proteins | sample YL17G02_20_MG_FD_203700 | JGI IMG/M metagenome (GOLD analysis project Ga0315274, IMG submission 203700) | Sediment microbial communities from Yellowstone Lake, YNP, Wyoming, USA - YL17G02_20 | ecosystem: Environmental > Aquatic > Freshwater > Lake > Sediment | place: USA: Wyoming | collected... | reverse complement strand
AAGGCCCACTTTCTGAATCCCCACACATCTATCAGGAGGTAAAACACGCCCAACAACAATAAGCATAACCCTCCCGAAAATAAGACGAATGAGCTTGTCCAGATATGCTTGATTATCGGAAAGACAAGTCCCCACGCTGTCCCGAGCAAAACACAGCCGATTCCCGAACCTAAAAGCCCCAGCACTTTCGCAGTCTTACTTAGTTTTGAGTGCAGAAGCTCTCCGGCGAACAGCCCCATCATTACGGTCGCCCCGAATGTCATACTACTTAATATCCAGGTATATGCCGTGCCATCCTGGAAGCTGCCCAGAATCGCCTTGTCTATGTAAATGGCTAAATTCCCATCCTCTGTGAGCACTCCCGCCCCGTGCCCGGGCACCGGCACAAGCATCATCAATCCCCAAAACACCAGCAACAATACCGAAGTCGCTACTATCTGCCAGGCAAGCCGCATATTTAGGATTATGAGGGCCGCAATCAGATAACCGGCTGCAATCGCCTGCAGAGTATTACTATAGAGACGCAGGTGCGACATATCGTACTCCAGCAATCTTCCTTGCGCAACCATCCCCAGAACCCATAAAATCACGGCTCGAATAACAATATGGAGATACAACTTGCCTTTACTATCGCCTCGACCGAGGCGTTTCGCAAAAGAAAACGGCATCGCCACTCCCACCACAAACAGAAACAACGGCATAATCAAATCCCAGCAGGTGAATCCTTCCCAACGCGCGTGACGGATTTGTGGCAGAATATACTGTTCAAAAAACCTATTGCCCAGGCCTTTGCCCAGTCCATCAAATATCCAGCCGCCTCCGATTATCCAGAACATATCAAACCCTCGCAAAGCATCCAATGACGCAAGGCGTTCCTCACTATCAATTCCGCTATCTTTTAATTCCGGCTCCATACGAATATCTCCTTGATGATTCCGAAGCCCGACCAGACAATGCCGATTTTGTCGTGAACATATTTTTCCCGATATACGTTTACTAACCTTACTGGGCCCCAAAATTTCATTACACAAACTGACCGTTTTTTCGAGAAAAACTATTGTAACTGCTTATCTGACAGCAACGCAGCAACATTTGTCATTCCCCCTTAGGGGGAATCCACTGGTCGATTCGCTAATGAGCTTGGCCATCCCTGCCATAAGGCATCCCTTACGGGATTACGGGACTGGATACCCGCTCCGTCAGACGAATGGCGGACAAGTTTCGCGGGTATGACAATAGGAATCGGTCAGTTCGAGTTTATTAAGATAGCAGAGCTGGTTACTAAATGCAATTGACGTGTTCGTTTGCCGTTCGATACGTTACAAGATTAAAGGATTATTCGCTTGATATTCTGGATTAGTCCGTAGTAAAATTTCATAAATTTTATGTATTCCGTCAAAAGACCAATAGAATCTGACATTTAAGGAGTAGTCACAATGCAAACCAATAGAACCTGTGCCAAATCCGCCTGTCCCTTTATGTTAAGTCGCCGCAGTTTCCTCGCTACGGCAGGCGCCTGGGGGCTGGCCACGAAGGTCGGCGTGTTTGACTTCGCAGCGTCGTTATTCGCTGCGGAGCCGCAATCCACTAAAAAGCCGCTTATCCAGGCGGTGTTTGTGCGTCCGAATGTTGACGGATACTGGATGGGCTGGCCCGGCGCCGCCTACGACATAAAGGCCCGCCAGGCCGACTACACCAGGACTCTTACAGAAGCCGCCGGGAAATTTGGAATCCAGCTTGAGGTCAGGCCTGGGCCGCTCGATACTGAGGGCGCCGTCAACGGTTATCTTGAGCAAGTTAAGAAGCAGCCGCCGGATGGCATTGTGCTTGTCATTATGAGTTTCGATAGATGGCCTCACATTGATAACATCGCCAAGAACCGCGGAAAAGTGCCTGTGATAGTGTTTAGCCCGATGGGGACATCTTTCACCGGACACCTGCAAGAGACGCGTAATATTGACGGCGTTTATGTTGCCGCGACGCAGGATATCGAGTGGCTCGTCTTTGGCCTTAAGATGTTCAAGACTATGTCGGAGATGAGGAATACGCGCCTGTGCATCCTCGCTGGCGACAAGGTTGAAGACCATCCACAGGAGGTCATCGGCACCACGCTTCACTACATCCCCCGTAACCGTTTGCCGGAGGAGCTAAAGAAGGTTGAGGAAACCGACCAGGTGCAAGCCATCGCCGATTACTACACCAAGAACGCCAAAAAAATTGTCGAGCCGAAAAAGCAGGATATTCTCAATGCTGCGAAGAACTATGTTGCGGCTCGGCGGATTATGGAGGCCGAGAAATGTCAGGGCATCTCGGTAGATTGTTTGCCTTTAGTTGAGAGCCGGCTGATTCCCTGCCCGCCCTGCATTGCGTGGCTTCGGCTAAATGATGAGGGTTCTGTCGGCGCCTGTGAGGCCGACTGGAACTCCGCCATTTCTCTGCGGCTGACCAGCTTACTATTCGACCGGCCCGGCTTTATGCAGGACCCGGCACCGAATACAGTGAACAATACGCTGATGGGTGCGCATTGCTCCTGCCCGACAAAACTCGATGGGTTCGATAAACCCGCTGAGCCTTTTATTCTGCGAAGCCACTCCGAGTCCAACACTGGCGTTGTGCCGCAGGTTTTGTGGCGTATCGGCCAAAAAGTAACTATTATGAAATTCGAGGGGCCGGGCACTATCATTCTCGGCACGGGACGGGTGCTTCGCAACATCGACACTCCGCCATCAGGCGGGTGCCGCACTTCTGTCGAGCTTGAGCTGGACAATGTGGCCGACAGCCGCGACACAAAGGGCTTCCATCAACTATTTATTTATGGCGATTTAGAGCCGGGATTTAAGGCCTATTGCCAACTGGCGGGAATCAAGGTTGTCCATATATAAGGGCTGAATCCGCCAAGGGGCGGGCGAGCATACGGCTGGCAAGTGATTGTTGATTTAAGGATTATTGATTATTGAGGGGAGATGGAGATTATCCCACAATTTGCCGGGTTTTCTCTTGACCGGCTCCCTGGAATACTCTATCATACTATTACAACTTACTGATGATGAACCAGATTGTGGAGCGTCTCGTATCTTTTGTAGAAGAGTGCTTTTGATTTGCGAAGGGACGCAGAAAGCGGGGGAATGCTCGTAAGAGCTTTCCCTAACGGTAGTTAAGTTGCAAAGATACTTTTGGCGACTGTCGTGAAGCAAAGCCAAAAGGGTATTCGGGACCCCTTATGGGGTGCTGAAAAGTGAATTTAGCGTGAAACGAAATCTGTTTGAAAAACATTCGCTTACAAATCAGGAAATGTTGCTGTTGAGCATAAAATCAGCCGACCGTGTGAAAAAAAAGAAGAAACCCGCATCCAGCGGGCCGGAAATGCCGCAGTTTCACCACATTTCGGCGTTAGGTAGCTGATTCTACGTCCTGGCACAAAGGATTTCGTAATTCACCGCCATATCTTTGGAACTTTCCTGCCGGATAATCCCGCAATCTGCCTGCATTGGGTGATGTTTTTGATTGTTATAAACGCGAGGGAAAGGTAGAAATTATGAACGCAATACTTATGCAATTTACGGTGCCCGCCGTTTTGGCCTCGGTTTTCTGCTTTATCCTGGGAATCTGCCTGACCATTATAGTTTACCAGGTAATTGTCAGAACAAGGGCTAAAACCTTCAAGCAGGAACGCCAGCGCCAGCTCGAAGCTACGAAAAAGGAAGCGGAGAACATAATTAAGTCTGCTCAAATTGAAGCTGCTGCCGAAGCCATCAGGAAAAAAGAACAATTCACAGCCGAGACCAATAAAATTCGTGCCGAGCTGCACGAAACCGAAATGAGATTAACCAAGCGCGAGGACGCCGTCGACCGACAGGCGGACTTACTCCAGCAGCGTGAAACCACCGTGAAACAGCACCAGGAAGATGTGGAAAAAAGGTTGTATAACATCGGCCTCAAGGAAAAACAGCTTACTACCCTTATGGCGCAGGAGAAAAACCAGTTGCTCAAAATCACCGCAATGAATATTGAGGAGGCCAAGCAACTGTTGTTAAAACGCCTCGAAGATGAGTGTGAGCATGAGATGTCGGCATTGATTCAACGCAAGGTTGATGAAGCCACTGAAACCTCCAATGAGAAAAGCCGTGAGATAATCAACGCCGCCATTCAACGATATGCTGCCGAGCAGACCTGTGAAGTGACCGTCTCAACCGTTGACATTCCCAACGATGATATGAAAGGCCGAATCATCGGCAGAGAAGGACGCAACATTCGTGCCTTCGAAAAAGCTACCGGCGTGGATGTTATTGTGGATGACACCCCCGGAATGATTGTCGTAAGCGGCTTCAGCCCCGTCAGGCGCGAGGTCGCCCGGCTCTCGATGGAACGGCTTATCCAGGATGGCCGAATCCATCCATCCCGAATCGAGGAGCTTGTCACACAGACCAAAAAGGATGTCAACATCAAGCTCTTGCAGTTAGGCAAAGACGCGGCCGTTGAAACAAATGTCAGAGGATTGAACAATAAAGTGCTCAGTTTAATTGGTGCCTTGAGCTTCAGAACAAGTTATGGCCAGAACGTCCTTCGCCACAGCGTTGAAGTTGCTTTTCTGTCCCAGGTTATGGCCGACGAGCTTGGCCTGGATGGCTCATTAGCCAGACGTGCAGGATTATTGCACGACATCGGCAAAGCCATCGACCACGAGGTCGAAGGCAGCCACCCTGCCATAGGTGCAAATTATCTGAAGCGCTTTAGTGAATCACCTGTCGTGCTAAATGCCGTTGCAGGCCATCACGGTGACGTCCCCCCGGATAACCCTTATACTCCGCTGATCGCCGCTGCTGATGCCATCAGTGCCTCACGTCCCGGTGCCAGACGAGAAACGCTCGAGAGATATATCAAACGCCTGGAAAAACTTGAGGAAATCGCCAATAGTTTCAAAGGCGTCGAAAGCGCCTATGCAATTCAGGCAGGCCGGGAAATCCGTGTGATTGTCAACGCCAGTGAGGTGGACGATGCCTCGGCAATGAAAATTGCGCGTGACATTGCCAACAAGGTTCAAGCCGAGATGACTTATCCTGGCGAAATCCAGGTGACACTGCTCCGCGAGGTCCGCTGCATCGAGTTTGCAAAATAAGCTTGCAGTGCGTGGTACATTCTGCGTATTGCGTACGAAAATGAACTCAACGCAGGTGGTGCAATTTCTTGGGAAGTACAATCAAATGTAGTATAGGTTTGTAAATCGGGAAGGACAGGTTATCTATATCTTAGTGGATAGGCACGCGGGTTTGTAATGCAGGAGAGTTCCAGGTCAACGTCAAGGTCGGGCCAGTAAAGATGACAGCCGTGGAACAATCGAACGTTCAGTATCTCCTTGACCCTTGCGTTTCTGAACCAGGGATATTCCTCGAAGGGCAGAAAATACTCCTTGCCTTCGGCGTACAGCCAGAACCCGTGCACGTCGATATTGGATACTTCAATCCGCGAAGTGTTTTTTCCAAGCGTTCTTGATTTCATCTTTGTGTTTCTCAACGACCTTTGTCAGTTCGCTAATCTGCTTCGCGGACAAACCAAAGTTTTCCGCAAGCAGCACCTCCGGTTCCACCCAAAACTTAGCTTCTCCATCTGCACACGTTACGTGGACGTGGCATCTGGTTTCTTCCCGTGAGAAGAACAGGAACCGATAACCTTTGTATCTGAAAACTGTAGGGCTCACATGCTCCTCGGCATAGGACCATTTGTGCTCTTATATTTTGTATCAATATATTATACCAGAAAGCCAAAATCCAGTCAAATAGACTCGGTGAAAAAAATACCTATGGCGGAGAAGGAGGTTGATGCGTATAATATAGGGATGAATCGCCTGTTAGAGGAGAAGATAAATGAAGATAAATATTCTTTGTATCGGTGACATAGTGGGTCGGCCCGGCAGGCGCATCGTTGCTGAGCGGTTAAAGTCGCTGGTGAGCGAACGCGGTATTGATTGTGTTATAGCCAACGCAGAAAACGCCGCGGGCGGTTCCGGCCTGACACCTCAAATCTATGATAAATTACTGCGATACGGCGTGAACCTGATTACATTAGGCGACCATACATACCGTAAAAAGGAGATAATCACCACGCTGGAAACAGCCGAGAACATCGCCCGGCCTGCAAATTTATCCGAGCAGGCCGCCGGCAGAGGCACCGCCATTTACAAAACCAGTAAAGGACCGACCGTGGGCGTGGTCTCCTTAATAGGCCGGATTTATATGAAACCCGCCGACTGTCCCTACAATGGTATTGATAAAGTCCTGCCGCAGCTTCAAAATAAGGCCGACATCATTGCCGTGGATTTTCACGCCGAAGCCACCAGCGAAAAACTCGCAATGGGCTACCATCTCGATGGCCGTGTCAGCTTGTGTTTCGGCACTCACACCCACGTCGTAACCGCCGATGAGAAAATCCTGCCCAAAGGCACCGCCTACATCACCGACATAGGTATGACCGGCGCACAGGATTCGGTGCTTGGCCGAAAAGTTGAGAATGTCTTAAAATCCTTCAGAACGCAGATGCCTTTCCCATTTGAAATAGCGACCGGCGATGTGAAAATGAATGGAATCCTCGTTACCGTTGACAGCAATACAAAAAAGGCCGAGCATATCGAAAGAATCAAAATCGACGCACAATTGCAGGACACGACCGGCTACGACAGTGACGATGGCAAGCCGGAATACTTCAATAACACCTTCTAACAATCGCCGACAGTAGCCGTCGCCGGATCTTCCTGAAAGGGATCTGCAATGTCAGCACCAAATGCTGTATTCCTTTGAGTCTTCTCTCAGCAAGGATTTTTAGTCTTTGGCAGGCGGTGTACCTTAATAGGTGGTAAATCCAATTCACGCTCGATTAGTCTTTCTGCTTCTTTAGCCAGTTGGCGAATATACAACTCCAGACTGCGTAGTTCATTCACTTTGTTATCATCCGGCTTTTCTGACCGTTCTATACTTCTGTCCAAATTTATGGCTTTAAGTAAATTTATCCTGACTGATTCCCATTTGTCTGAAAACTCATTTGGTAAAAAAGCCCGGCTGTTCCAGAACCATTCTTCTTGCGACATAACAAATTTAAGTGAATCGAAGGGAATATCTTCTATTAAGGAGTAACGTAAGTGGGAGATTAACGGTAGTGCTTCTCTGTATACCTCTACTTTTTTTTCACCTATAGCTTCTTCCATATCGTATCTTCCGCGTTTTCGTTACCGCATACCACATACTTAAAAAACCGCGAAGGGCTGCACGAAGGCCACCTACAAGGACAGGAACTATTTCTCTTAACATCCTATGAAATCCCCTTAAACGATTTTAGTTGTTAAGGTTCTATAGAAACAATTCGCCCATTCGTTAACACCCAAGGCCGTGCATAAAAACCCGTGTGCTCATTTAACTGACCTTGATATGTAACGAAAGAACCTTTTTGTATGCCTAACAACTTGTCCTTCTGCGAGGCAGGGAACTGCACGCCTACTTCAATCTGCAGTGAAGGCCCTGGGCCATATTTCGAACGCGAAGTGCTACTCCCTTGCCCTGTTGGTTCTAATTGGTGGTCAAAGGATGCACAAAGTTCACCGCCATAATAAGATGCGCTTTTAAGAACCCCTTTCCATTGCACTCGCTTTCCTTTATATTTCTTAAATGCCTCTTGGCGTTGCAGACTTGTTGCTTGGCTGCCTTGGCCGAATAGCTCGTTCAGTTGTTCCAGCGTTACATCTGTCGATTTAACTTTGTCCATTTTTTTGCCTTTGCAGCCACCCACACAAATTAGTATTATGGCCACCGCTAAAATACAATACTTTTTCGCTTTCATAATTATCTCTTTCTTTCAAAAAGGTTATTGTAATTCACTTATTTGCTTAAATAAAAATATCAACTTTGTCTACTCTTATATTGACAAGGTTGCTCGGCAGCTTTCATACTTTTAGGAAGCAGACTATCGAATTGCGGACACGACAAGGTAGATACCCATAATTTGACGGTCTATGTGCCCTCGGTGACTAAAAAATAAAAACTACGAACTCAAAACGGAAAGGCGATTATCGCAGGAAAGGATTATGTGCCTTTTCCCGGGCTATTGTTGTCGATGGCCCGTGGCCGGGATAGACAATCGTGTCATCAGGCAGGGTGAAGAGTTTTTCACTTACACTTTTTAACAACTGTTCCAAACTGCCGCCCTGAAAGTCCGTTCGCCCGATTGATTCGGCAAACAGCGTATCGTCCGTAAAGACAATCCCTTCATCCTTCGAATACAGGCAGATACCGCCCGGCGTATGCCCCGGCGTATGAAGCACCTGTAACTTTACGCCGGCCTGCTCTATAACGCTGCCATCCTCTAAAGAAAAATCCGCCGGCTCGGTGCTGAACGCTGCCCCCATCATAGCGGACAGATTGCTATAACTATTCTCGAGCATTTTGGCATCGAGCTTGTGAATATAAACCTTTACGTCGGGGTAATTCTCGCGCAATCCCCCCACGCCCCCGATATGGTCTATGTGGCCGTGCGTGAGAACCACCGCAGCCGGATTCAATTTGTGCCTCTTTATAAAGTCCAGCAGTTGTTCCACTTCCAGACCGGGGTCAACAACCACGCAGCCATTAGCGGCACTGCTTTTGCGCAGGATGTAGCAGTTTGTCTCATACGCACCTAAAATCAAACGGTCTATTTCCATCTAATTGGTCTCTACGAGAGCGGACACCCTAACAGAAATCTCTTTTGCCGTCAAGTCTTTGCACTTGACCGACAGAAGCAATTCTGTTACTGTGCTTACAAATTATTTCAAAAGCTGCCCTGAATCCCGACTTGTCGGGACGAAGGGCCTCCATAGTTTTGCGTTTTTAGTTTATTTCTATTTTTACAATGAAGGATTTCAGGCGAATATTCAAGTATATCTGGCCGCAGTGGCCTCGCATTATTGTTGTCGTCCTCGGCGCAATAAGCATCGGCGTCCTTTTGTCACTGAGTTTTATGACGATTATACCGCTGCTGAAGGTGATGATGGGTCAGGAGGGACTGCACGGCTGGATTGACAGAAAAGAATGCCAGTGGCGTTACGGTCTTGAGTTTTATGTCCCTGAAACCGCAGACTTTGCTGACAGCGGCAGTATGGATATAGCATACGGCATTCTCGTAATCCGCGTCGAAAAAGGGGGGCTTGCCCACGCAGCGGGGTTTAGGCGGGAAGATAGAATCCTTGGCGTCGGTAATCTCTTAACATCAGACCAGACCCCTCAAATACCCTATCCGCCTCTGCTCGAAGAGATGGCCACAACCACCCGGAGCCAGGTCACAGTGCAGCTAAAACGTCCTGGCAAAGACCACACGCCGGAATACAGGACGTTGACGCTTAACACCATCCAGACCGATGCAGGCAGTTCGAACATCAGCGCCACAGACCGAATCAAATGGACGGCCAGAATGGCGCTCGTCGAACGCGCACAACGGCTCGTTGGCCTTTTGCCGCGGGGACAAACTGCTGAAAACGAGATAAAAGCGGTCATATTCATTATACTGGCGATGGTCATAGTTACGATAATCCGCTGCATAGCAAAGTTTTCCCAGGATTACCTGGCTGAGAAGATAGTCCACGTGGGAGTAAACCGTCTGCGTGAGGACATCTTCGGACATGTTATAAATATGCCGTTGGCTTACTTTGCAAATGAACGTCCAAGCGACAGCGTCAGCAGAATCATCCGTGATACCGGCACAATAGGTCAGGCGATTAAAGTAATGTTTGGCAAAGCCCTCCGCGAGCCGCTCAACGCATTGTTTATGTTGACTTTCGCAATGCTGCTGGACTGGCAACTGACGCTCATATTCCTGTTTGGTGCCCCTCTCACAATTGTCCTGGTGGCATCCTTCGGCAAAAAAATGAAACGGGCCACAAGAAAACAACTCATTGCCGGCTCGGAAATGCTCGGAAAGCTCCAGGAGACAATGGCAGGCCTTAAAGTCATCAAAGTCTATAATCAGCAGCAATACGAAAGTAACGCCTTCCGGGCCATAAACCGAAAATTGTTAAAGCAACTGCTGAAAATATCCAGGGTTGATGCCGCCACTATGCCCTCGCTGGAGGTCCTCGGAATGCTCGCCGGCTCGGCTGCATTGATAGTCGGTGCTCACTGGGTTACCCAGGGACGGATGGACAGCCCCGAATTCATCACGCTGTTGATTCTGCTGGGCGCATCGGCAGAGTCGGTACGGAAGACAAGCGATATATGGAATAAAATCCAGGAGGCCAACGCCGCCTCAGAGAGAGTATTCGCCATTGCCGACCAGCAGCTTGAGTTCCAGAAGCCGGATGCGATTGAAATGCCGCCCCTGAAAAACAAAATCGAGTTCAGGGACGTTTTCTTTACCTATCCGGGCAGCAGCACTCCGGTTCTGAAGGGAATCAATCTGACAGTCCAGGCCGGACATAATGTCGCTATCGTCGGGCCGAACGGCTCAGGTAAAACAACCCTCGCAAATTTGCTACCGAGGTTCTACGACCCCGATAGCGGCCAGGTCCTGATAGATGACAGGGACATTCGCGATGCAACACTGGCAAGTTTGCGAGGCCAGATAGGAATGGTCACGCAAAATGTGGTAACATTCAATGATACCATAGCAGCCAACATCGCATACGGTAAGCCCGGCGCCACCAGAGAAGAGATAGTCGCCGCAGCCAAACGTGCCTTCGCCGACGAATTTATTTCTCCCCTGCCCGATGGCTATGACACAATCATCGGCGAACAGGGTGCCGGCCTAAGTGGCGGCCAACTCCAGAGAATCGTCATAGCCAGAGCAATCCTGAAAAATCCTGCAATCCTGATTTTCGATGAGGCCACAAGCCAGGTCGATGCCGACAGCGAAGCGAAAATCCACAATGCCATCGAGGAAGTTATGCACGACAGGACCAGTTTCATAATCGCACACAGATTCAGCACCGTTATTACCGCCGATATAATAGTGGTGATGGACGATGGACGGATTATCGCTCAGGGCCGGCACGAGCAGCTTGTGCAAACCTGTCCCTTGTATCAAAGCTTATATGAAACCCAGTTGATAAAAGCATAGACCGAATATGAATGTCAAATAACTAAAGACCGACTACTAACGATTAAGGACTCAATTATGGCCGAGCTTTCACTTCAGCAAAAAGCACACGAACTGTTCAAAAGGTACGAAGGCAATCCCATACTGACACCCGAAATCTGGCCTTACCCGACAAGTGCAGTATTCAATCCGGGGGCAGCCAGGTTGAACACAGAGACACTGCTGCTGGTCCGGGTTGAAGATATGCGGGGCTTTTCCCATTTGACTGTTGCACGCAGTCCCGATGGATTCACAAACTGGGAAATCGACCCCGAACCGTCTCTCGAAGCCGACCAGAGCTCCCGTGAGGAAAGGTGGGGCCTGGAAGACCCTCGCATCGTCTGGCTTGAGGAGCAAAAGCAATTTGGCATCACATACGTTTCTTTCAGTGAAGGCGGCCCAGTAGTCTCGCTGGCAATCACCAAAAACTTCAAAGCTTTTGCCCGCCTCGGCGCTCTTCTGCCGCCCGAAGATAAAGATGCCTGCCTGCTTCCTCGAAGATTCAAAGGGCGATTCGCACTGATTCACCGGCCGATTGTCCGCGGCGAGGCCCACATGTGGATTAGCTTCTCGCCCGACCTCAAACACTGGGGCGACCACAGGGCGCTGATTATGACCAGAGCCGGCTACTGGGATTGTCACCGGGTCGGCCTGGCCTGCCAGCCAATAGAAACTCAGAAGGGCTGGATGATATTCTATCACGGCGTCCGAATTACCGCCGCAGGTGCGATATACCGCGTAGGATTGGCTATGCTGGATTTGGAAGAACCCTGGAAGGTCTTGCGCAGAAGTGACGAATGGGTCCTCGGCCCGCGTGAACCATACGAACGCATCGGCGATGTCAGTGACGTCGTATTTCCCA
>Ga0315274_10012808_pt1 | contig 11951 bp, 5 predicted proteins | sample YL17G02_20_MG_FD_203700 | JGI IMG/M metagenome (GOLD analysis project Ga0315274, IMG submission 203700) | Sediment microbial communities from Yellowstone Lake, YNP, Wyoming, USA - YL17G02_20 | ecosystem: Environmental > Aquatic > Freshwater > Lake > Sediment | place: USA: Wyoming | collected... | reverse complement strand
GGTCAAAGAAACGCAGATGCTCTGTGAGATACATTTCCTCGACCTTTTCAGGCGAAAAACCGAAGTATTTCCAGAACGGGCCGGACGTGAAGTCGTGATACGATGGCCCAAGAATGACCTTCGAGGGATTGCTCGCGGCCAGCGTACAGTACAACTCGAACGTGCCGCGTGTGAACCCGTCGAACCAGCCGCCGAAATGGTAGATGGGTATCCGGGATCGGATGAGACCTGACACGTGAGCGGTTGGGCTCAGGTCATACATCGTATACCCGAGCGGTGAAGCGGAATCGATAAAGGGGCACTTCGAGACCCATTCTCCATAGTCGTAGTCGCCCTTCTGATGGCTGACTGTGGCGATCAGATACGAGCCGAAGCGCGTCTTTCCATCGGGATAGGTCGGGGGCGAGATGTCGTCCAGGAACGTGCCGTTCTTGTTCACGTCCACCGGTATCTCGTCCTTCAGTTCACCGTCACGGTTCTCGTCCACCGCGGGTTTCGTCGGGCGGATGCCTTTGTCGGGCAGGTTGTAGTTTCGAAGGATCAGCTTCATGTATTCGCTGAACCGCGTGAAAAAGCCTTCAAGGTAGATGCCGCCGGGATACGGCTCGCCCGTGTACCCATCCAAGGGAATGCACTCGGGGGTGATGCATTTGAGCGCACGCAGACACCTCGAGGCCGTGGCGGTCTGCGACCATCCCAGGTAGGAAGATCCCATCATGCCGATGTTCCCGTCGCACCACGGTTGCCGGGCGATCCACCCGACAAGCTGTTCCCCGTCTTTCGCGAGACGCGGCATGAAATCCATCAGCCAACCGGTTGACGCGCCGGTTCCGCGCATATCCGCCCGTACGATCGCGTAGCCGTACGACAGGTAGAACTTTCCCTCCTTCGTGTCCGTGATGTCATAGACCCGTCCCGTTTCAACGTCGATGGTCGACCGTTGGTACGGGAGGTATTCGAAGATAACCGGGAACGAGGCGCGCTCGGGACCGTCGGCGGGCAGATGGATGTCCACCGCGAGCTTTGCGCCGTCGGACATGATGACTTGTTCCGATGTCGTCTTGAACGACTTGTACTCAGGAAAGGAGTAGCCCGTGTATTCAAAAGGCTTGCTCGTTTTTGCCGCAGCTTCCGGCGGATCGCCGGCCGCCATGGCCAGATTTCCGGCCAACCCAAGAAGAAAAAACCACGTTAGGCGCCGTGTGAACATCGCGCTCTCCTCGACCTTGAAAGAGGGATGGTTTCCGTTTCTCGCATTGTGGCACAGTGCGCCCCGTGATTGCGAGCGCCGGAAGCACGACTACACGTAACGTGGTAGGGTCGAGCTCCCGCTCGATCCTACCATTCAACGTACAGGTTCAGACACAAAGCCTCGTGGGCCGCTGCCGCGGCCCACGAGGACGGCTTGACATACTCTCACGCACAGCGCCGCAACAGCGATTGGGACCGCGCTGAGGGCGCCCTCAAACCGCAGTTCCTACATCTCTTTCACCATAAGCGGCGTCGGGGCTACGCTGACGGCACCCTCGAATGTCGCCGAGTAGTTGATTGGATACCCCGGAAGGGGACGCTGAACGAACTCAAGTGTCGCGACGCCCCCTATGACCTCGCCGCGCCCGACAATACGCTGGGCTCCGGGGATCTGCGGGTCATCCTGCAGGGCCGTTATGACGGCGCCGTTCATCTCGTACCCGACCAGCAGCGACTCCTTGGCAATCTCCACTGAAAGCAGCTTCGCCGGCAGGAAGACGAGATACGGATAGGACAGCCAGATCTCGAGCGTCGGATCGCCATAGCAATGCCATAAGTAGAGTTCGTCGCGCGCGTCGCTCGCCGACACGCCCGCGCCGGCCACCCCAATCTGGGTCATCATGTATAGCTTGCCATGGTTGAGGATGTCGCCCAGGCGGCGCTTGCTCACGTTGGCGCCGAACGAGCCGATGGCATTAGGCCACATCGCGTCGATGTAGCCTTTCAAGAGAGCGCTGTTCGGCCAGCTTGGGCTGTCGCGTGTGTCGCCGAGCACGCCGACCGCGCCGCCGTCCGCCTTCCGAAGAGCGTGTTCAACGAAATAGACGCTGCTGAAGACGCCGCCGGGTGCGGTCTCATTATCGAAATAGCCGCTGGAGCAATTCACGCTGAACACCACCGGCGTCAGATCTGCGTTGGTCAGAGTGTCGACGTGGGTGCTCTCAAAGTCCGGATGAGCCCAGCCGCCGCTCCAGCCATGATCGCGGTGGATCACGAGGAACCGGCCATCGTTGATGGCGTTCGTGATATTGGCGGTGCTGCCTCCCCACGGGAATCCGCTTCCGACTCCTAACGCAGACGGCAACAGCGTCCCGTCGTAGTAGCGCGCCGGCGTTGTTGAGGGCCCCGTTCTCGTGTAGATACGGTCGACCGTTTTGCCCTTTCCAAGCATGACATTTCGGGCGAACTCGGAGACCTCGACGAACGTGCGTTGATCCGTGCCGGATGCGGCTACGTCTTCACGACAGCACTGGAACTGCGAGGCAACAGCGGCCTTGCTGTAGAAAGTGCTGCTGGTCGGCGGGCTCTGCTCGTACGCGATAATCTTGTCGACCACGGCATTGGCCTGATCCAAGGTGTCCACGGGAATGCGGCCCACGGCGAAATCAGGCACTTCGTCACTGCCTACCGCGCCGAGAATGGCATACGGCCAATCCGTCCCGATCCCGCTCTCGTAGAAAGGCGGAATGAACTCGGCATCGCCGAGCAGAAGGATGTAAGACGGGCGAATCAGCGTGGCGTAATAGTGGTTTTGGATAAACGTGTCGATCTGGTTCGCCGTCTGGATATCTGTGCCCGCACCGCATTCGTAAACGCGCGTCGAGATCCCTTTCGTTCGTTTCCAGGCCGCCAGCGTGTCCGCCGCGGCCCTGAAATCGGGATGGGTGAGGATCAGCAGTTCTTCGCCGAACAATTCGAAGATACCCGGTATCGGCTTGAGATACTGAGCGTTAGCGAACAACGCACTATTCAGAACGGCGTTCGTGTAGATCGCGGTCGTGTCCTCGAAAGGCGAGTTGCCTTGCTCGGTCCCGAGGAATTCCCCGCCCACGAAGTTCACCCGGACGGGCACCTCTTTGAACAGCGTCAGGGTTTCCGTTGCGGGGTTGTACTGCCCGCCGGCGATCTCGAGCAGCAGGAACCGGGCGTCACGGCCATCGCCGATCTCACTTGCGTGCACAATCTCGCGTGGATAGGGTGCGTCAGTTCCGTAGAGATCCTGATTCTTGTCATAAGGAAGATTGGCGAAATGCGATTCCGGCGGCTCGGTTTCGCCCGGTGTCCCGCCGGCATCCACGGGCTGTGCCTGTGACGGGATCAGGTTGCACTTCAACGTCTCAGCCACCACGGGCTCACCCAGCGATAACTCCCATTCAGCGTCGAGCGGTATCGCAACGAGACGGTGGATTATAGGCACTGCGGGCGCCCCAGGTTCGCCCATATCCGCATCGGCATCAGGCAGGTGAACCTGTGTCATGGCCATACCCGTGCCTGGCTCTTCGGCCGTGAGTACCATGGGCTCGCCAAATATGGCCAGGCTAATAAGTTTCGTGTTGTCGTTCGCGGGGTCATTTGCTTCCGCGTCCGCCGGCAATCCTATCCGCGCCGCGCCCTCGCAATCCGCCTTCAAGAGCAAAGACACAAGGATATTAAAGCGAAGCATGCGGCCGGCATTGTACAAACGTTCCGCGGTGCCCATGGCGGCTCCGACGCGATACTCCTGCGCCTGGGCAAGGAATCCGTTCCATAGAAGAGCACCAGCCTCGCAACCCTGGCCTTGGCGGTACAGCGATTCGGCATCGCTGAGCATCCCTTCCAGCACAACCGGCTCCGGGTCCGGCAGCGGAATGGGACCCTCGAGTTCCTCACGTAACGCGGCGAAGGCTTCCAGTATGTCGGCAAGGGCGCTAGCGACCGTAGGTGTCACCGGCTCGGCCGTTACTCCCGCCGAGAAGTTTCCAGACTGATCGTACGCGAACGCCGCATAATAGTACGGCGTGCCGTTCACGGCGGTTGGGTCCGTGTAATTCGTACCCGCGTTCTCGAACACGACCGTTCCATCCGTGTTCGACGTCGGGTACCCTCCGACTTTCCGCAGGATCTTGACACCAGCCAGATCGGCGTTAGTCGGGTTGGTCCAGGCCAGCACGACTTGGTTATCCCCGGCGGTTGCTGTGAAATTCGTCACCAGGCCGGGCGGTGTCTTATCCGGACAACCGCCGAGGGCTACCACAAAAATGCCCAGCGCTGCAGTCAGCAGCACTCCGGTTACTCGGTGCTTCTCTTTCCTTGATTTGCTCATCTCCCGTTTCTCCTTGCTTTGTTGAACTTCGTCCTCAGTTTGGATGCAAATCACAATCAAGCCGGTGAAGACGCACTGCGTCGGGCGTGAGAACGGATCTCCTGCACGGAATTCAAGTGCGAGTTCGATTCAGAGGTGAACGATGATTTGGACGAGGGCTGCCTAACCCCTTGCTGTTCAACCCGTTGCCTCTCCCGTCAACGCAAGGAACCTCAGCCCTTATCAGCCCTTCCAGCATATGCATCGGTGGCCCCGCCCATCGAGATCACCTTCATTATACCATCCAATCTGTCAGATGCGGACAGACCTTGGTGTTTTTCGAGCATGGGAGCGAACTTCGGACCCCCTCCGCGATGGTCTTCACCGGCCAGGATATAGGGAGAAGGCTGCCCGGCAGTAAGTCCCGCTATTTACTTACGGTCCGGCTCCGGGAATTCTTGGCTGGGTTCTCGACGGCCTGTTGATAGGCCAGGATGCGTTCGAGCCACGTGGTAGTCAACGTAAGGTCACGGCCGCTTCGCGGCGTTATGTCAGGCCGCACGTCGAACTTCGCGCGCTCTTCGTCCGTCAAAATGCGATAGAGCGGTATCGCTGACTTGGCCGCCGCGAGAGCGTGCGGCTTACGAATCTCCATGCGCCCTTGGCTTTGCAGCCTGGAAGCGAGGCGCCCCTTGGCCTGCGTAGGATCCGTGCCGTACTGGTAAAGGATCACCGGGCCGTACGCGCCGGTTCCAACGTCGACTTCCGCGAAGTAAAGATCCGTGCCGGACTCGTAGTCTAACAACGCGTCGAGCCAGTCGAAGGCCAGGCCCTGCTCGTAGTCGTTCGCCCCGAAAACCCGACCTTCGGAAAACCCGTCGTTATACCCGTCGCCCCAGCCGCCGTTGTCGTATTCGACGTGCTGGTCCTCGGCAAGAAACGCAAGGTAGTCGGAATAGAAGGCGGCGTCGTAACCTTCACTGAAACCCACGGCGAAAGCATAGTCATATGCGACGAAGTAACCGTCGTTGTACGCGTACCAGATGCCGTCATAGTGGCCGCGGTCGTAGTACGGCGTCTCCACGAACTGAATCTCGCCGCCTTGGTAGTAGACAGGCGAGAGGTCGACGGTGTCGTAGCTGTCGTCGAACCCCGACCAGTACCAATCGTCCAGGGCGAATCCGGCATCGAATCCTTGCCCATATTCGACCGATACCACAAGTTCCGCCTGCGCCGAAAGCACACTGCCCAACGAGTTGGAGACAAGGCAGGCATAGTTGCCCTGATCGGAATCTTGCGCAGCCGCAATCTCGTAGATGTCGCTGGTCGCGCCGGAAATGTCGGCTCCGTCCTTTTGCCATTGGTACAACAGACCAACGCCGGTGGCGCTCACGTCAAAACTTACGTCAAAGCCCGGTCCCGTCACCTCCGAGGCAGGTTGCACGTTTATTATCGGCAGTCCCCAGAAGGGGCACCCCGTAAGGACCAGCGTCGCGGCGATCAGACACAGCTTGACGATTGGGGATTGACGATTGGGGATTGGGGATTGGGGACTGCGCGAATCGGCAATATCTGATCCGGAATCACGAGCGAGGTAGTGTTTTGCCGTGCCGCCGGCTGCAAGAGCGTTTCTCGGAAACATATCTGGCTCTCCCTTACTTGCTAATCTCAGATCTCGAATCTCAGATCTCAAATGCGCAATCGTCAATCCGCAATCTATCGACGTCTCATCCCGCTGCCAAAGCCTCTTGTTTCGCCGGAACCGCGGCTAGGGGCTGAAACACGGCTGTCCGAGGAACTGCGGGAACTGAAGCTCCGTTGAGGCGCTGGTGCGGAGAAATGAGGCGACGAAGGAGCCTGACTTCGGATCTCTGGCATGGGGGCGCGCGTAGGGGCGCTCTGACTGAACATCTGCACGGGAGCGCGCATTGGGGCGCTCTGACGGAATTCCTGCACGGGAGCGCGCATCGGGGCACTTTGACGGAACTGGGGCGCAGGTCTCGAGAATTGGGGAACAGTGCGCGATTCCGGCACGCGCATGATGGACTCGCGCTTCGGCGTCTCGGCTATCCGCATGGGTTCCTGCGGCCGCACCTGCGACACGCCGGAGATCTCGCGTCCCCGTCTGGGTTCCGGCTGCGCAGACTGGATCCTGTCCGTGGATCGCGACTGCGGAAGCCTTATTACGCGAGGCTGGGCCGATTCGCCCTTTGAAGGCGTGGCAGCCGGCGGCGCTTCACTAGTGTACGACCGCGATTGGGATCGCACACTTGGCGAATTATTCATTCTCGGAGCTTGGACGCGGTCCCGTGTGCCGCGCGATTGCGCGGGAGACGAAGGCGCCACCTTGACATCCCTCGTTACTGTCCTCTCCTGAGAAGATGGCTTCGAGATGTCGAGCCGCCCCGCGCCACGACCGGTGTCACGCGCTGAAGTACGCGACCTTTCCTCGACGCGCGCACCGCCGCCCGCGGGTTCACTCGCGCGAGTTCGCATCGGACGCGGCAGCGCTTCCTTTGTCCCTGTAACGGCATTGGCCGGCGCCCGGGATCCGCTACTGCGGATTGTCCGGGTGCGTTCACCTGTTGCAATTGGCGTCGCTCCGGGCAGCACATCGCCTTTCAGCGTTCGTGGAATCGGACGGCCGGCGTTCGCCAGCACGTCGCGTCCCAAGCGGGCCGAACGAGGTTGCGCGACACGCGTCGCGTCCTGAATGGGCGTTCTTGATCCTTTCATGTCGGCGGCAGTTACGGCCCGAAAGCGTCTGACCGGGTCCCTGTTCTCCAACGAAGCCACGCGCGTGCGTGCGGGGTCGTGCCCTCCGAACACCTCGGGCCCACGCAGGATGCGATGAGGCGAGAAATCCCGAACCGGAAGATTCGAGTCCCGGAACGCGAACGGCCTGCGGTCTCGGCCGTGGATATTGATGTTCCAGATGCTGGCATCTCTCGCCCAACGGTCATTGAAGAATTCGCGGCCCCACGGGCGGACAAAACACGGTCCCGAGAGAAGATCATCGACACCGCAGAAGCTACTGACTCCGAAACCGAACCGAAGGCCGCCCAGGAAGAAAAAGTCGCTGCCGAATGCACACGGCCGGTCCCACGGGTCAAGTGGGCTCCATACGAAATCCGGGCCGTACTGGATGCCTGCAACCCAGGCCGGACCCCACGTATCGCGCCATGACCACAGCCAGCCGTACGAGTCGTTGTGCCACCAGCGGCCGTAATGGGATGTCACATAACTAAACGGATAGCCGCCCACCCACACGTAACCGCAATCCGGCACGAAGCTCCAGTATCCGGAGCGGTATGGCACATAGTCCGTCACCACGGTCGGGTGCCAGTAGTAGGAGTTGTCCACGGTCACCCAATCGCCATAGGGCGCCAGATCGCTCAGACCGATCGTGTCGGTGCTGATTTGGGCGCCCGACGGAACGGCATCCGTACCCGTCGCCAGTAAGCGCCCTCGCTCGCGATTCCAGGTATCGAAATCGTCCTCGGCGCTGAGATCGAACGGGGCAGGATCGGATGGAAGGTAGCCCGGATCAATAAAGGAACGCTGGCCCCGGTCGACAGCCACGTCGCTGCCGCCTTCCGTGCGGACCACCGCGCGACCCCAACGTACCGAAACCGTGGTCGCTCCGTTTCCGATCACGTCCATGCGGACCTCACTGTCACGGTCCACCGAAACCTTGCACACAGGAGTCTCAGCTACGAAGTCGCCGGAGCTTCGGTTGATTCGCTCGATATAAAACGAGCCCGTCCAGACCCGGACGTCGCCGGAGGGGGGAAGCGAGACTATGTCGACTTTGCTGTCGTCCGCCATGCGGAAAAACGTCCCGCCGGACATCTCGAGTTCCAGCGTGCCCTCTTTATCCACCCAGACCGTATCGCCGGGCATAACGATGGTATTGAGAGTCGCGTAACTCCAATCGGCGTCGGCGGCGCCCTTCACCATCGTGTTTCCATTCTCAAAACTTACGCGGGCATGCATCAATCCCTCAGCAATCGCGGCCGGCGCGGCCAGCAGAAGGATGCTCAGGAAGAGGCCCAACGTCACCATACTGCGTCTTACTCTCATGGCCGTCTCTCCTCATTTGAGGCTTTCTCTCTAACCTACTCAGTTAGACGAGATTCACGCCACTTAATTCATTGTACTCCAAACAGGAGAAACCGTGACATCCAAGACGTTTTCGGGTCACTAACCCTTGTGGAAGGCCATCCCAGACGTTTGAGAAGGCAGCGGAGGATAACAGCGAATTCATCGCGTCCACACGAGGAACAATCCTCCCTTGTCAACGTCTACTCCTATCAAGGCGTTACCCAAGTACCCAAGTACCCATTCCCAGAGATACTGTGTGCTCAAACGATGAAAGGAGACAAAGATGAGACCAACAATCGCCGCCACCCTCCTGACCTTGACCTTCGGCCTGTCCGTTTGGGGGCAGGATCAGCCACCGATTCCTTACGACCCCCGTCCGAAGATCAATGTCTCCGGCGAAGCCGTCGTAAATGTGAAACCCGACAAGATCATCATCAGCTTCGGGATCCAGACTTCGGATGCCGAGATTGCCATCGCGAAACAGAAAAACAACGACATCCTCAAGAAGGCCGTGACAGCGATGAAGGACTGCGGCATCCTCGATAAGGACATCCAGACCGACAACCTGTCAATCGAGCCCCGGTATCAGGATGGCGAAATCCAGGCAAACTTCATCGGCTATTTCGTCCGCAACACGTTCGCCGTAACGGTCAACGACACCCAGAAGGTTGAAGACGTCGTCTCGCGCGCCCTTGAGGCAGGCGTCAACTACATTCACGGGATTGATTTCCAGACCACTGAGTTCAGAAAATACCGCGACCAGGCGCGCGAACTCGCGCTCAAGGCGGCGAAAGAAAAGGCCGATGCCATGGCCGCCGTGCTCGGACAGACCGTCGGCGTCCCTCTTCAGATCAACGAAAACCAGAGCGGCTCCCCTTGGTGGTACGGCTCGAGTGGGTGGGGATGGGGCGGCGGACGATCACAGGGCATGGCGCAGAACGTTATGCAGGACGCCGGCCCGGCCACAACCGAGATCTCCGACACGATCGCCCTCGGCAAGATCTCCATCCGCGCAAACGTCACCGTGACCTTCGCGCTCAAACAGTAATCGCGCCGGCCCGGAGGTCCGAAACAATCTCGGATCTACAAGCTTCACCGCTTGATGAGAAAGTACTCGTAAGCGCCAATGTCATAATCTGAGCCGTCCCCGGTGGAGCCCCGGCCAATACCGTCGCCATCAAACCCGCGTTGCGCTCCTGCGAGGTCAACAAGCACTGTGCCGTAGGACGGTGCGCTCGTGTCTCTTCCAGTATCGATACAAGGAGAGCTCCCCTTGAGGGTGTAATTGCCGTTTGCGGGGTCGACAAGCGCCGGGTCCGCGTTGATGTTGTTCGCGCCGACGGTTCCTTCCCACCCCCCGCGGACATCGCAGTATGTTACCACTGGAGATGCGGCCCCTTCAGCGACGTAAAGCTGCGCGTCAGCCGTATCGCCCCAGAGAATGCAATTGGTCACGCTGACAGCCGACGATGCCCTCTCCACAAATGCAAGCGACACCCCGGCACTGGCCGAATTGCTGAAGAAGGTGCAGTTCGTGAAAAAGCCCGCGCTTCCGTCGCCGTAAGCGCCTCCCCCAAACTGTCCTCTGTTCTCTGCGAGGACGCAATTGACCACCCTGCATGTCCCCTCCGTGTTGGAGATGCCTCCTCCATTGAACACGCACGAGTTCCCCAGGAACATGCAGTCACGGACCGCCGCGCCGGAGGAGATGAGGCTCACACCGCCGCCGTTCGCTAGCGAGAGGTTGTCCGAGAACTCGCACCGGGTAAGGGCCAGCGTTGATCGATCTCCGCAAATCCCTGCCCCGGACGACCAGCCGACATTGTCCCGGAAGGTACAATCGGTCAGTTGAAGCACGGAATTGAGACAGTACATTCCGGCTCCCTGGCTCCAGGCAACATTCTCCTGGAACGCACAGTCCGAAATCAGCGGTGCGGCAAGTTCGTTGTAAACGGCTGCACCATCGAGCGCCTTATTGTCCTCAAACGTGCAATTGGCGACGATGGGGGACGTGCGCAGATTGTAGAGTCCGCCGCCATCGGAGTTTGGTGACTGTTGCTCGGTGGCCATGCCGCCGCGGATCGTAAAGCCGTCAAGCCTGGCTTCGCTGGCCCCTATCACGACATGAATGGCCGCCGTTCCTCCGAGAGCCGTCGCTCCTTCGACGACGGTCACGTTGTTCAGCCAATCGCGCTGATCAAGCGTGGTCTCCATGCCGGCGAAGCCGCCGTAAATATCCACGCCGCGCCGCATAATGAGGGAACCGGTCATGTTCGTGCGTTCTTCGTCGTAGACGCCCTCGGCCACCCACACCTGGCCCCCCCTATAGTGATAAAACGCCCTATCGACTGCTTCTTGGACCGACGGGAACGCCGTGGCCCAGGACAAGCCGTCTTGAACAGACGACTCATTTCTTTTGTCAACGTACACAACCGGTGGTTCGCCTTCTCCCTCGCCTTCCCCTTCGCCCTCACCCTCACCCTCACCTTCACCTTCGCCCTCTCCTTCGCCCTCTCCTTCTCCTTCCCCTTCGCCCTCGCCTGCCTCGCGGAACGCTACGACCGTTATCTCGAGTGCCCGGTCATCCCAGACCACTGTGATGATGCCTTCGTTGACGCCCTGTAGAAGGGTCTCCCGGCGGACGGTGACATGAATCGTCTGGATGTCGTTGGGACCGGCGCTCGAACCTCCGCCGGGCGTCACTGTAATCCAGGCCTGGCTCACAAAGATCCCAAATGAAATGGGGGAGGCCACGCGGGTGGCGCTCCACACATCAAAGGCCCACTGGGTTTCGGCGCTGCCGAAGTCGTGGTGTGACTCGGAAACTCGAACAAGTGGACAACCAACGAGCATCAGACAGAACAACACAGTCAGTGCGGTCACTACAACGGTCTTGCCCCTCATTTTGCATATCCCTCCCAAAAGTCGAGGCTAGGGGAAGAGAGGCTAGAGGAAGAGAGGTCAAAAGAACGCGCGCTAAACTCTCCAGCTTCCCATCTGCCAGCCTGTCGCCTCTGGCTCCGGGTACCAGTATAGCACGGGATGCCTACGCACTGGGCAACAGACGATCCGGATAGAGAAAGAGAGGCTGGCGGAAACCTGCCTTCCTCTCTTCCTCTAGCCTCTCTTCCTCTAGGCTCCCTTCCTCTAGCCTCTCACAAACCGATAAACCGTATCGTACGCGAAAGTGAGTTCATCAATCGTGCAATGGTCCTGCACGAAGTGAGAAGTGCAGTACAGGAGGCCCCCGTCGCGGAACAGGCTCAACACTCGCTCGATCTCCGTCTTGAGGAAATCCAGCCGGCCGAATCCCAACGTGGTCTGGATGTCGAGCCCGCCCATCACCACGAAACGATCTCCATACTTCGTCTTCTGCTCGACGAGGCTCATTCCGGCCGATTCCTGCCAGGGGTGAACAACGTCGTATCCAAGTTCGATGATGCCGTCAATGACCGCGTTCACATTGCCGTCGCTGTGCAGGCTCAAGAACGCCCCACGCCTCTTCACGGCCTCCGCCGTGACCTTGTGATATGGA
>Ga0315274_10012806_pt1 | contig 11952 bp, 10 predicted proteins | sample YL17G02_20_MG_FD_203700 | JGI IMG/M metagenome (GOLD analysis project Ga0315274, IMG submission 203700) | Sediment microbial communities from Yellowstone Lake, YNP, Wyoming, USA - YL17G02_20 | ecosystem: Environmental > Aquatic > Freshwater > Lake > Sediment | place: USA: Wyoming | collected... | reverse complement strand
CTTAGGGCTCGTAAAGAAACAAGATAAACTATTGTGCCGCGTCGAGCCGATGTTTGAAGCATGATCGACACGAAGGCTATCTGCCAAAGGTACTCGGTGATCAAGGGACTGCTGGACGAGCGGGCCAGGCGTCTGTGGGCGGCCGCCGAGGTTCAGGCGGCTGGCCGGGGCGGTTTTGCGGCCGTGCGGCGGGCGACGGGAATGTCCTCCAAGACATTGGCCCGCGGCTTGCGGGACGTGGAGGCCAAAGACTCGCCGGGGCCGGGACGCATTCGACGCCCCGGGGGCGGCCGCAAGTCCGCCAAGGCGCTGGAACCGGGATTGGTGGCCGCCTTGGAGCACCTGGTGGAACCGGTCACGCGTGGAGACCCGGATTCCCCGTTGCGTTGGACCTGTAAGAGTACTCGGCGGTTGGCCACCGAGTTGCAGGGCCAAGGCTACCACGTCAGCCACACGCTGGCGGCTCAACTGTTGCACGAGGCCGGGTACAGTCTCCAGGGCAACCGCAAAGTGCGCGAAGGCACGAGCCATCCGGATCGCAACGCCCAGTTCGAGCACATCAACCGGCAAGTGACCCGGCAGTTGCGGCGGGGCGATCCGGCGATCTCTGTGGATACGAAGAAGAAGGAACTCGTCGGCGACTTCAAGAACGGGGGCCGGCAGTGGCGTCCCCGCGGTCAGCCCGAGGAAGTGCGCGTCCATGACTTCCTGGATCCCGCCCTGGGCAAGGCCATTCCCTACGGCGTGTATGATCTGGGACGCAACCTCGGATGGGTCAGCGTGGGCATGACCAGCGACACGGCGTCCTTTGCCGTGGCCACGATCCGGCGCTGGTGGCGACGGATGGGCAAGCCGCTGTACCCCCGGGCCCGCTCGCTGCTCGTGACGGCCGACAGTGGCGGCAGCAACGGCGCCCGCGTGCGCCTGTGGAAATGGGAGTTGCAGCGTTTCGCCGACGAGACGGGATTGAGCCTCCGGGTCTGCCACCTGCCGCCCGGAACCAGCAAGTGGAACAAGATCGAGCATCGCCTGTTCTCGTTCATCACCCAGAACTGGCGCGGCCGCCCCCTGCTGACGCACGCGACGATAGTCAACCTCATCGCGGCGACCCGGACCAACGCGGGCTTGAAGGTCCGGTGCGAACTGGACCGTCAAGACTATCCAAGAGATGTGAAGGTCACCGATGACCAGATGCAGGCCATTCATCTCGAACCTGACCCCTTTCACGGTGACTGGAACTACACCATACGCCCGAACCTTCGCCGAGAATAGTTTACGTTATTGCTTTACGCGCCCATAGGTTGTACCGTCTCAGTACGGGTTCGGTGACCCCAGCTTCCAGCAAGTAGCGGCGGCTCACGATGTGCGGCAGTGTGCCATACGACGACGGCTGATTCCCATCGACCCACAGGCTGAAACCTGCCGGGTCCACATCCTCCAGCTCAACCATATCACCACGTACGACCACTTGGTGCTCGGGCTTATAAATCTTGCACCCTCTCGCAGCGAAATGCACTAATTTCTGTTCTGTCGTTTCGCAGCAGGCTCCAGCAATGTGCATATTTGACAGAGCCGGTGTTTGCAGGTAGAGTCCTCTTAGTGCCATAGATGCCAGGTGAGAGGGCTTTCCCGATGACTGCAAGCCGGAGGTTCACTGAGGGAACAGTCGCATGCTGTGACGAGGCGCCGTGCGGTCCGCCGGATGGCCCCGGCCCCGGATTATTCGGCGCGGTTCTCCGCCGCCCGAGCATCTCATGAAAGGAGAAGGAATGTGCAAGTGCAGGGGACCAGTGAAACTCCCTGGGGTGCCGGTTCCGTGCTACCTGTAGACGCTACGCGCGGGCATAGGAGGGGTGGCTGCCAAGGAGCATCCAAGTGGCTGAGCTGACGAATACTACGGCCGTGGTCGATGAACCGATCAACCTTGCACTCAGGGAACACCAGAAATCGGCAGAGGACTGGCGCCTTCGCGCCCTGCTGGCAGAACTGCACACCTGGGCGGAGCGGTTTTGTTTACGGTTTAAACTGCAGACACCCGTTCCCGCCGTCATGATCGAACGCTTGCGCGGGCGGGTTCTCGGACACTTTCGACCCTCTCGTAACGCGCTGGGGCTGAACTTCGAGATAGCCATCGACGAACGCCGTGCAGCATCGGATCCTTTTTGGCCTGCCCTTGGCACCCTCCTTCACGAGCTGCTCCATCTTTGGCAGGAAGTCCACGGCGCCCACCCCAGCCGTTCCTCGTCTAACTATCACAATAAAGAGTTTCGAGAGAAGGCCGCCGCTCTCGGGCTCATCGTCGACTGCCGAGGACACACGAGCTATGCAGGCGAAAACTCTCCATTCCTCGACCTCCTGAAGGCTTACGGTGTCAACGTACCACCTCTGCCGCCGCTCGAGAATCAGAACACCCGGCTCGGACGGTTGGGCTCCTCCAAACTGAAACTGTGGCAATGCGCGTGCCCGGTGCGGGTCAGAGTCGCGGTTCCGAATTTCCGCGCCCGGTGTCTTGTCTGCGGTTGCCTCTTCATGAAGGACGAAGGAACCGTCATGAGGGTTTTGCCCCACAAGTCGGACAAGGCGACACAGGTGCGCAGCCCGCTCGACCGCTGTCGGGAAGATGGAGTCCTGGGCGAGGGCACTGAGATGAGCACAGACGTGACCGTTGCCGGTCTCCATCCTCCCGACCCGGCCCTTTTCGCCGGGATGCCGGCTCCGGTCGCGCTTCGGTGGGCGAGGTATTTTCTCACAACGCCCAGGGACAGAGCCAAGGCAGCAAGCCTGAGAAACCACGTGCTCGCGCTCTACGATCCCTTCGCCAGGCGGTCTCAATTCCCTGCCGGCATTCGCTTCTGCATCAACGTGTACACGGGTTGCGAACACGCGTGCCGTTACTGCTACAGCCAGAACTACGTGCCGAACCCCACCAGGCCGAGAGACAAGAAGCACCTTATGCAAAGGGCCCGGGACGACGTGGAGGAACTCCGAGCTCTGGACCTGCCGCCGGTCCCCCTGCACATGTCGAACTCGACGGACCCGTTCCAGGAGGCTCTGGAGAAGAAACACCGCCACACCTTCCATATGATGGAGCTGCTGGCGGCCAACCGGCGCCATTTCACCACAATCACCTTCCTCACGAAGAATCCCCTGTTGCTCTCGCAACCCGCCTACGTCGGGCTGCTTCGTTCGCTCACACCCTGTCAGGTCGAGGCAAGCCTTGCGTTTGCCGACGAAAGGGCCCGGCAACTCTACGAGCCGTCTGCCCCGAGCATCGGCTCCCGCCTTGCGGGCGTGCGCCGGTTGCGCGAAGCCGGCATCCCCGTCAGTATCAGGATTGACCCGCTGTTCCCGCGCGAGCCCCTGCCTCTCTAATACTGGCCGCAGCCAAGGTTGGCGGACTACGGCCTGGAGCGCACGCAAACCCTCGACGAGATCGGAACCTTGATTCGGTTTGCGTCTGAAACTGGCTGCCAGAAGGTTATCGTTTCGGCGCTCAAGGTGCCGGTCGGCAGGTGGGCGTCGGCCGACTTCAAAGACGCGTTCCGGAATCTCTACAGCGCCCCCTGGGGCGGCAAACCGAAAACCCCCTCGTTCGCGTGGCGGTTGCCGGAGGCTTACATTCGCGGGCCTTTGATCGGCGAGGTGCAGCAGATCGCCTCCCGCTACGCGGTACCGCTGACGACCTGCTGGGAGAATCTGGCCACAACCAGGTGAAAGGGCAGCCATGGGTCACTGCGAGGAAGTCTTACGGCGATGCGCGGAAGCCTGCCTGACAGTCCTGCTCATCGGTTATCACGGCGTAGGCAAGACCATGATGGTCCTCCAGGAAGCGGCACGACGTCATCTAAGATTAAAATACTACAGTGCGTCGACGCTAGACCCATGGACCGACCTGGTCGGCGTACCGGTTCCCGAGAAGGTGAGTGGTACCGGACAAGACTCTCCCGGTTGGTTCCTGCGGTTTGTGCGGCCTGAGGACCTCCTTCTGGCCGAGATCGTTTTCTTTGACGAACTGAACAGGAGCCATCCTAAGATTCAGAACGCCGTCCTGGAGATGATCCAGTTCAGAACCATCAACGGCGTGCCCCTTCCGAAACTCAAAATGGTGTGGGCCGCAATAAACCCGCCCAATGATATCTACCACGTGACAGAACTCGACCCCGCGCTTCTGGACAGGTTCCAGGTCCATCTGTGTGTTCCTGCCGAGCCATCCGTCGCCTTCTACCGGAACAAGGCGGGCCTGCCCATGGGGGTTGCTCAGGCCTTGGTGAACTGGTGGAGATTCGACCTGGATGACGACCTCCGCCGCGCGATCTCCCCTCGGCGTCTGGAGTACATGGGGCGGAATTTTGTCAACGGGATAGAGTTGCGGCACTCGTTACCGCCCTCCACCAAGGCCCCTCTGCCGAATCTCGCGCGACGACTCAGCGGTAAGAATTCTCTCCCATTCGAACTCACGCGGGAAACCCTCGTGACCCACCAGGTGGAAATCATTTCCGAGATGAAGTCAAACGCCGACGTCATGCTGGCAGTGCACGAGCGATTGGAGTGCTGGCCCGACGTCGTGGCGCGCTGTGTTCCTCTGTTTCTGGCGCTCACGTCGGAGAATCAGCTGGCGATCCTCAAGAATACGGCCGTCAAAGTGGCCCTGCTGAATCTAGCGCGCCAGGGGCGCAACGGCAACGGTGATCTGCGGCAATTGGCTGACAGATTGCTCGCGGTCGGGATTATGAGATGACGGGCATCCGTGAGTCATACTAATGCAGATGACACTATTTACGATAGAGCCGACGGACCAAGCGCGCCTGGACCGCTTTTACCAGGTGCTGGACCAGTTTGACCTGTGCGGCGAGCTGGCCAAGAGAGTCTTTCATCTCGGACAGCCCTGCTTTGCGGACGCCGGCTCGACGGCGTCCCTGGTGGTGTCCGCTGAGGGCAAGCCGCTCTTTCTTTTCAACCGCAGATTCTTCGACAGTCTCGGGCCCCACGCCCTGGCGTTCGTGCTCCTGCATGAAGCCGCCCACTGGGCCTTCCTGCATCATCTGCGCCGCCAGGAGCGGCTGCCCACTGTATGGAACATCGCCGCCGACCTTGTCGTCAACCAGTTCCTCCTTCGTTGTGTCGGCTTCGGCAAGATAGCCGATCCGGACTTCCTGAGATTCTTGGATACCGCGGTCCTGTTCGAGAACCTGAACCTCTGTGCCCCGACTCAGTCTGCGCGCCTGACGGCTGAAGAGGCCTACGACCTGTTGAACAAGAACTTGAAACACGCCCTGGGGTCCGCCCCTCGCCTTGCCGCCTGCGACGAGCACGCCTGGTCGTTGGAGGAGGCTGAAGGATCTTCGCAGGTTGAGCAAATCGAAGAACTGATCACCCAGATTCAGGAGACCTTCCGCGAATTTGTCCCGTCCTGGGGAGATCATGCCCTGGGCGATATGCGGACCATCGGCGGGGTGGTCGAGCCGACTCGTTTGAACTGGGACCTTGTCCTCTCCAATCGAATCGCTTCGTGTATCATGCTCGCATTCGAGCAGCGATGGGCGCCCCCCAACCGGAAGATCGCGTGGCTGTACCCAGAGGTGCTTCTCCCGTCCGATCAGGAAATCGAGAAAGCTCAGTCTTACGTCCTTCTGGCCATCGATGCGTCCGGGAGCATTTCCAACACCGTCTTGACGCGGCTCCTGGGCCTCGCCCGAGGCATCCCGCCAGACCGCGTGGAACTGGCGGCCATCTCGTTCGATACGACGAGTTATTCCCTCGACATCTGGGCAAAGGACCCACAGATTCGCGGGGGCGGCGGCACATCATTTGACGCCATCGAGAGTTTCGCAACAAAACTCCCCCGTTACCCGGACCTCATTGTCGTGCTTACGGACGGGCACGCCCCCCGGCCTACGGTTCGCCATCCCGACCTGTGGTTCTGGCTCCTGACAGAACGTGGCACGCCTGAGAAAGTGGAAGGGATCGGTTGTTGGTGCCGCATCAGTGAAATCGCGTCGGACAATCCGGACGACACGGCCATCCCCTTTTGAAAGACAGGGTGACCCGTGAAGAGGACAACGGCAATGGCGGAAGACTTGAAACCCAAGGTTCCGTCTGGGATGACGCCGGCGGCTGTTGCCGGGATCGCGCCGGCGCGGGCCTCATCCAATGGCGCCTTCGCGCTGGACGTCTTCCTTGACCGCGCGAACGTCGCACAGGGATCCCGGCGCGCCAGGCTGGGGGCTCTGGACATCGAGGAGATCGTCAGGGCAGCCGTGGAGGAGTTTGCGCGGCGGCTGGGAATGGCTGTGGCCGACGGCACCGGTACACGTCGAGCGGGAGAGGCCGCGGAGCCGCAGAAGCCAGCGGTCGTGTGCCGTCGGGTTTTCTGTTTCACGGCCCGGGCCGTCAACGTGCATCCCGACGACGAGGCGTTGCTCGAGCGGGAGGAAGCCTCATTGGCGTCGGTTGCGGGGCTTCGCAATGTCGAAGTGCTCGCCGTGCCCATCGACTTCCGTGGGCACCATTACAGGGCCGGCCGAAGACTGGCGGGCCCGACTCGCGCCGAGCGTACCTTCCGGGCCGTGGAGAAGGGCGTGGACGTCGCGCTGGCGTCGCATCTCGTCCAGCGGTGTCTGGCCCCGGACCGGCCGGACGGCGTGCTGTTAGTCTCAGGCGACGCTGACTTTGCCCCTGCCCTCCAGCAGGTTGTGCGGCTGGAGCCCCCGGTCGTGGCGATGGTCGCCGCCTTTGCCAACTCCGTGTCGTCCTTGTACCGCAACACGGCGGTCACTGGCCACGCGCCTATCATACTCGACAAGTGCCTAATGGCTATGCGTGTCAATCGGAGTCTACCTTTTAAGAGAGGAGGCGGTCCCATGTTAGCTCCACGACCACGGAAGCCCGGGAGCCAGAAGCCTGGCAACGGCAACGGAGGGCACCCTGACCCCTGTGCTGACCTGGCCCTCGGAACGGCGGCGGTGACCCGGCCGCACTACGGGCGCCTGGAGGTCTACCTGAAGGCCGAAGACGTCCTGGGCGCGCGTTTCCTTTCCGAGGCGAACGGCGGCAAGTACGGCACGACCCATGGCGTCCGGGAGTGTTTTTCTCGGCCCGGCACCTACCAGGGGTGGGCGTACACGGACGCCGGACGAGGTGTCGTCTTCCGGTTCGTCGAGGGCGAGGAGGGCCAGGCGCCAGCGGCCTTGCTCTCGGTCGAAACGCCGGACGGCCGTGTGGGATTGGCTCGTGATTGCGTGGGCAGCGACGGGCTCGCACAGGGCAACTGGGTCGCGTTCTACGTTGGTCATCCCAAGTACAGACGCAACGCGACTCCTTTGCGGCAAGTCAGCCACGTCTTCGCGCTGAACGAGAAGCGGCCACTCCTGCTCGCCCAACTGGTCGCGGCCGGTCGCCTGGGGTACCCGCAACACGCCGAAGTCGTGGAGAAGTTTCTCGAGTCCCTGCCGGGGTTGGACGAGGTCCTGGCCAGCCAGGACGCGGAGGCGGTTCGGGCCGCGCTGACGCGGCTCTCGGATGACCCGAAGGTCCCGGACAACCTGCGGATGGTGGCCAGGGCGGAGCGTGCTCGCTTGGGGGTTCCTGGGCAGGAGACGAAACCGGTTGGTCCGGGCGCTCCTGAAACAGGGAAAGCCTCCGGGGCATCATCAGACAGTGCGGCGAAGGAAAAACGTCCGCAAGCCGCGCCAAAGCCCCGGCGGCGCCCGAACCCTGGGCTGGGGGACATCGAGGATTTGAACCTGCGGCTGGACTGACGGACTGGGAGTGAGGCGACGCCATGGAACAGGAACTCGAACTGCGGCTGCGGGCGAAGACCCCGATCCTCTGGCTCGCAACCCCTGAGGAGGACCGGTGTGTGCCGCGCACGCGGGCCGTGGCCGAGAAGCTGGGCTACGCCGCGTTCCTGTGGAACTGCCTGCACGGCTTCGCGCAACTGTCCGAAGGCAATTTCCGTCAGCCGGGCGACAGCCACTGCACGAACGTTGACCAGGCACTTCAGGCCGCGGGCGCGTACACCCAACAGCGGGCCCTTTTCATCATGCACGACGTCGCGCTGCTGGCCAGGCGCCTCGAGGCCCAGGGGCAGGCCGATTACGTGGTCCTGGTGCGCCGCTTGAAAGAGCTTTACGGCGCGCTCCGCCAGGCGGACAACGCCGTCGTCTTCCTCGCGCCGAGCGCGGTCGTGCCGGCGGAGATTGAGGATTGCGTGGCGCTGGTCGAGACCCTCCTGCCCGACCCAAAGGAGCGCGTGGGCATCATAAGTACGTGGATCGCCAGGAACTGCCGCAACCTGCCGTGCACCCTCGACGAGGAAGGCATCCACGGGCTTGCTTCCGCCGCTGCCGCGATGACGTCGCGCCAGATACAGAACGCGCTGGCGTTTTCGGTGGTCAGGCGCAGGGGCCTGACCGCGGAGGCCATCGACGACATGATCGGGGAAAAGGTCGCTGCGGTCAAGAAGAGCGAAGTCCTCGAGTACGTCCACGTGACCGAGACGCTGGACGACGTTGGCGGCCTGGAGGGAATCAAGGACTATCTGCGGAAGCGCTCCTCGGCGTTCGGCCGTGCTGCCGCGGTGTATGGCCTGCCTGCGCCCAAAGGCATTCTCATTGTCGGCGTTCCAGGCACGGGCAAGTCCCTCATCGAAAAGGTGACGGCAAGCGTACTGCGGGTGCCCCTGTTGCGGCTGGACATGGGCCGGATTCACGGCTCTCTGCTGGGCCAGAGCGAGGATCGCATGCGGCGCGCCCTGGCCATGGCGGCGAGCCAGGCGCCGGTGGTCGTGGGCCTCGAAGAGCTGGAGAAGGCTTTTGCGGGCGCCAGGGGCTCTGCGGCCGACGGCGGCACGACGCAGCGGGTTCTCGGTCACGTGTTGACGTGGATGCAGGAAAGGAAAGAACCCATCTACATTGCCGCTACAGCAAACGACATCCGGCAGCTTCCGCCCGAGTTCACGCGGCCCGGTCGGTTCGACACGGTGTTCTTCGTCGACCTGCCGACGGCCAGCGAGCGCAAGGCCATCCTTCACGTCTTGTTGCGCAGGCGGGGATTGCGCGGCACCGGACTGGTGACTGACGCGCTCGTGCGCAGGACCGACCGCTACACGGGCGCCGAGCTCGAGGTCCTCGTGGCCGAGGCCATGGTCGAGGCCTTCAGCGACAAACAGCGGCCTGTATGCGTGCGGGACCTTGAAGCCGCCACGGCCCGGGTCATCCCGCTGGCCGACCAGCGGGCAGACGAGATCGAGGCCCTGCGGCGCTGGGGCAAGGCGAACGCGCGGCCGGCTTCGTGAGCCGCGAGAGCTGACATGAAAGGAGAATAATATGTCCGGACCGAAGCGCGGAACCTGGCGCATCGCGTACGACCCCGTGCCAGGGCGTCTCGCTGACCTCAGCGATTTCGCCACCAAACAGGAGGCGTGGCTCGAACGTCAGGGCGCCTTCCTGGAGCGTTACCTGGGCAGGCAGGCGCTGGCAGAGGCAGAGCAAGCCCACGGGCTTGTCCTCGAGTGCCTGGAGGACGGCGATCCGGACGCGGGGTTCGACGCGTACGGCGCGGCCTGGGCCCTGTTCAACGCGCTCCACCGCGACGCACGCGAGGCCCGCCGCCGCAGGATCCTGGAAGCGCAGGAGAGGCAGCGTCACGCTGCGAGCGAACTCCTGGCCGCGTGCAGGCAGGCCTGGGCCGAGGCCGAGGACGAGAACCAGCGCCTGCTGTCGCGCTGGCTGGAACCGGGCGAGCGGGCGTGCCTGGCGTCGGCCCTTAACGCTGCCGCTGCCGGTTCGGCCGAGGAGGTGCAGAACAAGTCGCGGGCGTGGCAGGCGGACTTCGGGCGCGCGCTGGACCTTGCGGGCCGGCGGGCCGGCGAGAACGCCAGGGCTGTGCGCGCCGCTGTTCCCGACTTGCGGAGCGCGGTGCAGGCCCTTGGCGGGCTGAACATCCCGTTGCTTTCGGAAGACGAACAGAAACGGTTCGCCGGCACAAAGGCACGGCTCGAGCAAACAGCCGAGGCCGCGCTCGCGCAGGAGGACCTGGCCGGCCTCAGGTCAACCGTGCGCCACATCAGGAACCTGGCCGCCGAATACGAGCCAAGGATCAGGTCCGCTGAACTGCGCAAGGCGGCCGAGGCCTGGCGGGCGGCCCTGGTCACGTGCGGCTATGCGGTGGCCTGTCGCGAGGAACGCGACGGCACTCTCGTGCTGGAGGCCAGCGGCTTCCCCACGAGGACTGTGAGCGTCCAGGTGAGACCGGGCACCGAGGAGGTTCTGCTGAACGTCGGCAGACAGCACGACCACACGCGCTGCGTAAGGGACGTGCAGGAGCTCCAGGCCGAACTCGGGCGTCAGGGCGTGGCGCTTACCATGACCGACTGGGGCCGTGGCAACCCTGGCAGCGTGCTGCAGCATTCGGACGCAGGGCTGTCGGTTGGCTCCCGGGGCTGATACATGGTTGGAGTAAAGCGATGAGCGATCCTGTGCATGAGATCCTGTCCAGGCCTGATGCGGTCAACGTCGCGCACGTGGTGGAGCGGTGCCGCGTGCTCGGGCCAGGCGAGCGGTTCGTGCTCTGGGTGCAGGGCTGCCCGCTCCGGTGTCCGGGCTGCCACAACCCCGACTTCCTGGCCTTCAGGGACGCGACGTGGGCGGCCGTGGACGCGCTCGGGCACCGCATCCTGGCGACCACGAGCATCGAGGGCGTGACGTTCGTCGGGGGCGAGCCGTTCGCGCAGGCGCGGGCGCTTGCAGGGCTCGCACGCACGGTGCGCCGCTCCGGGCTGACGGTGATGGCTTACAGCGGGTACGCGATCGAGGAACTTGCTTCGAATGTGCTGCCCGACGCGCGGCTGCTGCTGGACGCCCTGGACCTTCTGATGGACGGGCCCTACAGGCAGGAGCTTCCGACGCAGAAGCCCTGGCGCGGCTCAGACAACCAGCGGCTCCTGGCGCTTTCGGCGCGCTATGCGGACAGGGTCGAGGCATGGAACCGGTCTACGGGTCAGGACTTCGAGGTCCGGGTACGCGCGGACGGGACGCTGGAGGTCCTCGGCATTCCTCCCGTGGGGCCGGTTGCGCAGTTGCATGCCAAGCCAACGGCTGGCGGTTCCGGGCCAGGCGGATGCGGAGAGGAGACAGACCGTGGATGAAAAGACACGCGCCGAGCTCCTGGACCTCCTCGCGCGCTCCAACCCGCGCACGCGCAGGACCGTCTTGCGCGTGATCGAGGGCAAGGTCGGGCAGGACGATATTGCGTTCCTGCAGGAACAGTTGAGTTTCGTGGCCCCGGATCTCACGGTCAGAAACGTTGATTTCGTCAGCATCCGCCTCTGTAGCGCGGGCCACGTCCTGGGGCAGGAACAGCACCTGGTCGCGCAGTGCAGCCGGTGTTCTGCCTGGACGTGTTCCGCTCCAGGGTGCACACGTACGTGCAGTTCCTGCAATACGCTTCTATGCAGTGCCTGTGCGCACGTTTACGGCGCGGACGAGGCATACTGCGCGCGATGCCACCCGCGCGCGCTTCTGCGGTGGCTGGTTCTGGGGAGCAGGAGAACGATGCGAGGCGAGGGGCAGACAAAGTGAGGAGACGGCTATGTTCTGGCTCGCAATTGCGATTCTCACGCTGGTGCTGTTGATAGCGCCCCTGCGGCGCGCGTTCCTGAGGGCCTGGCCAATCACGGTTCCCCTCGTCGTGGGCGGGCTGGCCGGGCTCTTGCTGACCGCGCACGTGGTTGCCAACCTTGGCTTCCCGCCGTGGATAGTGCTTTTTGCGGTCCCGCTCCTGGCGGTGTGGGCGATCGGAGCCTTCGCTCAGCTGCTCGCCCTGGGCGCGCGCCGACCTGGCGACGGGGATTCGCGCAGGCCGTGACCGTGGTCCTGCTGCGGGCGAGCACGCGGTTTGCGTCTTCGGGCTCGCCCGCGTCGCCGAAGCCGCGCGGCCAGGCACTGCACGAGC
>Ga0315274_10012805_pt1 | contig 11954 bp, 9 predicted proteins | sample YL17G02_20_MG_FD_203700 | JGI IMG/M metagenome (GOLD analysis project Ga0315274, IMG submission 203700) | Sediment microbial communities from Yellowstone Lake, YNP, Wyoming, USA - YL17G02_20 | ecosystem: Environmental > Aquatic > Freshwater > Lake > Sediment | place: USA: Wyoming | collected... | reverse complement strand
TGCCACTACGGACGCTGGCGATCGCGCACCGACGCGAGAGAGGATGGGGTCTCCAGCGGATCGTTCATACTCCTGACCGAAATGACGAAAAAGGAGGCACAGGACTCGTTGGCCAAATACGGCAAGATCTGTTTCAACGACGCCTCAGTGCCGGAAGGCTCTCCCGTTTGCTATGCTTACTTGGTCAGAGCAAAAGATAAAAGTCAGAATGAGAGCGGCAGCGCCTCTTCCTATCCGGACTTGACCAGAGAGACGGTGGTCTGTCAGCGTCTGCGCGATGATACGGCGCCATCCCTGCCGGTAGTCAGCGGCATGCGGGCGCAGGACTCGGCAATCCGCATCGAATGGATAGCGCCGCCGGTGCAGGATCTGGGCGCCTTTCACGTCTACCGATCCGACGAGGAAAAGGGTAAATATACCTGGATCGGCGGCAGTAAAATCAACAAACCGCCCAAAACAGCGACCCCGCTCACTACGGCCTTTGCGAAGGGAAAACCGTGCGGGTGCGATACCATTCCCCTGGTGGCCCATAAAGGGATGACATCAGGATATTTCATCGATAAAAATGTCGAGGCCAAAAAAATATACTGGTACAAGGTCACTACGGTCGATCAAAACGGCAATGAAGCCGGAAACGACAACGCGGTGCCCTACAGCACCTTCACTTTCAATACCGCCGGGCCGACGCAGCCTGTCCTCACGACGCCCATCGACAAGAGTCAAACCGGATGCGGACTGGAGATCACATGGACGCCGGAGTACGACGCTGCCAAATTGCAGGGATTTCTTCTCTTTCGCGCTCCGAGCGAAAATGGACTCTACCGGCAGATCAGCGGACTGCTGCTCACCAGCAGTTACGTCGATTCGACGGTGAATCAAAATGCCGCCTACTGGTACAGGGTGCAGGCCATCGACCGTCAGGGGCAGCCATCGAAAGTCTCGCAGTCTCAGAAAGGCGCTTTCGAATAATCTGCGGACTCAGGAGTCGAGCAATACTCGCGTTGGTCTATGGATGTACGACTCCAAAACCTGTAAACCTGAAAGGTCTTCAAGACCTTTCAGGTTTACAGTTATTTCACCTTCACGCATTTTTGCGTCACGGTCCGTTTGCCTGAAGTCATGCGGATGACGTACAATCCCGAAGGAGCGCCGGCCGCGTTCCATTCCGCGGAGTAACAGCCTGCTGTTGTCGTTCCGTCCACAAGCACCTTGATGAGACATCCGGAGTCGTCAAAAACGGAAATGGTAACCGGCGAGGCATCGGCGATGTGATAGTAAAAGCGGGCGGATGGATTGAACGGATTCGGATAGACCTGACTCAACAAAAAAACTCCGGGCAAGACGCCGAGCCCGGCGCCTCCGCAGCCGGAGGCGGACAGGCTATCCATCCCGGCGTTCATGCCGTCGCGGTTGCCGGAAACGATTCGGTCAAACACGCGGTCCAACGCGGATTGGATGAACGGATCGTTCGCCCCGGTTCTTCTCAATTCAAGTATCCGGGCAGGGACAAACAGGTCCACCGTTTTGAATGGAAACAACGAATCGACGTCCGAGCGGCGAAAGTCCTGCACGATTTCAAGGTATTGGTACCCGAATTCCCTCGTGGGCTCGATGATCGTGCCTTCCCCGTAGTCGTTCCACGTCACCAGCTGGATGACATCCGGGTCTCGGCTCAAAGCCCGCTGGAGCGTGGATTGGAACGTTGCCCCGTTTTCGGAGTCCAGCAATCCGTATCCCTGGCTAACGCCCGCCTCCTTGTAGATATCGTTGAACCCCGGGAATGCGCTCGTCACGAGAAAGTCCCACGCCGCCGCTTTCTGATAGAACTGATTCAGATAATCGCTTAGCGCCGCCTGAGTCAGCAGGCCGGCGGCATTCGATCGCGACATCGGGGGCCACGGATAGGCTCCGGCCGCGGCGGGGGAGAGCCTGTTGTCCAGCGTGAAGAACAGCGGCGTCACGGGCAGCCCCGAAAACATCGAGGCCCAGTCCGAACTGTTCATGAAATACTGGGGCCCGAACGTCAGCAGAACCGGGCGGCCGTCCAGTTTCAAATACGCGTCCTCGGCAAACCAGTTGTCCTGCATGTAGCGCATCACCGCCTTGCCGTGGTCGAGCGCAGCGCTTTTGACGATGTGCCCTTTTTCGACCATGTGCTTGACGGTCTGATCCTCGTACACGATCGAAAACAGCAGGCCGGCTTTTTTGATCATCCCGAACAGGGCCTGCGTGCTCTCGTTCAGAGCCGCGTAGTCCGCGAAATCCTCCATCCCGTACCAGTCCACCATAACACCGTCGATTCCGCTAAGCTTCATCAGAAGGATCTGGTATTCCAGAATGTCCTCGTCCCGCGAATCGTAGGGGCCGGTCAGCGGGTAATAATGGGAGGCGATCTCTCGCCTGCCGGTCGAGTCCGTTTTTTCCGGATCGAAGTGGTTCATTGTCCAATGATATCCCCAATAGCCGCTGACTTCGGGCGTCTGATGCCAGGGCATAAAGTGGGCCATGAACACGGGGCGTTTCGCGTCCGCCGCGGAGGCAACGGAGAACGTCAATCCGAGCACGAACAGGACGGCGGTCAAAAGGATGAAGCGCGCGCGGTTGAAGGATTTCATAATCCCTGCTCCGGCATTCCCGAATATTCGAACCAGTCGAAATCCGCTGGGTTGGCGCAGGGCCTGCCGTTGCCCGTGGCGAACATCGCGGAAAACATGCCCGTCCACACGTTGGCCACCTCGGTGGCCACAGACTGGCAGGAGGCGTGGTCCATTTCGATGAACTTGCCATTTTCAACGATGCCCAGATGGTAGTTGTACTGGTCCGCCGTGATCCGCAGGACAACGTCGTCCGCTTTCACCGGGCGCACAACGGTTTCCGTCCGGATATCCGCCACGGTCTTACGCACCACGACGACGGATTTTCCACCGCGAACCGTTCGGAAAATATCATAATGAAACCGGTCGCGCATATAGCAGGAGAGGCCAGCCTCCTCATTCGCGGCTTCGGGCTTGAAGTACAGCCGGGTGGTCGCGGTGCAAGCGTAATGCTCCTGCCTTCGCCCGACAAAGGCGGGGGATGCGATGCTGTCGAGGTTCATCGCGTTCCCGCGGAGACGGAGGTAGCCCGGTTTCTCCGCCAGGCTCCACGATCCTTCCTCGGGATTGCGAAGAAAATTCCAGCAGAACCGGAGCGACGGTTTGTCGAAATCGTCCCTGACGGGTTCGGGATCGAACGGGTGGGGGGGAAGCAGGGGCGCCGTGACGTCGATCTTCGACCGTCCGTTTCCGTTGACCACGGGCCAGCCGTCCTTCCATGTCACGGGCAGGAGGAACGTTTCACGGCCCATCACGCTCATGGCGCCGTAATTCGGATGCCGTGTGGCGAGGTGCACCATCCACCAGTTTCCCAGATGGTCCTGAAACAGGTCCGCGTGTCCGGTGGTCCGCACTTCGTTCCATCCGTCATGGTTGGCGAGGATTGGATTCCACGGACAGGGTTCGAAGGGGCCCCAGGGGCTCTCGCTCCGACCGATGGTTTCCATGTGTGTGAAACGCGAGCCGCCCTCCGCGGGCATGAGATAGTACGTGCCGTTGATCTTGTAGAGATGCGGCCCCTCCTGGTCAGTGGACACGAATCCGCTGGCGATTTTTTTCAGGGGAGCGAGGAGCTTTCCCGTCTTGATGTCGATCTCGGCCTGCTGGGTGCCGCCCAGCTCCCAGTCCGCCCGGCGCGTGTAGTAAACCTTTCCGTCGTCATCGAAAAAGAGGGAGGGGTCGAACACGTTTTTATCCACCCAGAAGGGATCGGACCACCAACCGGCGGGATCTCTGGCGGTGACGTAAAAATTTCCGTTTCCGCTCATGTTCGTGGTGATCATATAGAACGTCCCGTCATGGAACCGGATGGTCGCCGCGAAAATACCCCCGCTTGCCCCGGCCTTCGATACATCGAGCTGGCTTTTGCGCGTGAGCACATGGCCGATTTGGCGCCAGTTCACCAGGTCCTTCGAATGGAAGATCGGCACTCCGGGAAAATACTCGAAGGAGCTGGTCACCAGGTAATAGTCCTCGCCCACCCGGCACACACTGGGATCGGGGTGGAATCCGGGAATGACGGGGTTGCGGTAGGTTCCAGGATTTGTTTGCGCAATCGCCGAGACGGCGAGCGCGAGGGCGATGATGACGATACCATTTTTCATGTTACCTTTTCCTGAGTTATTTTAATGTAATTTTGCCTTCGTTGAACTTGTGAATCAGCATCGAAATCAAGGATTGATAGGGGATGCCTTCGCGCAAGGCATTTATCTTGATTTTCTGCAAGTCGCGTTCCGCCATCCTAATGTTGATCCTTTTATGCTTGTTCAGGCTATGTTTGGCGTACTCCTGATACTTTTTTTTGACGGTTCTGTCAAAGTCGGATACCCATTCTCCCTTATCCAAGGATTCAAGGATTTTCTTTTCATCATTGTCCAGATGATTATTTTTTTTCATCGGTTTTACCTCCCAGATACCTTCGGGTCGCTTTCCTGTCGGGTATGATCGTTTTATAATATATTTTTTCTACATCTTCGACGTATGGAACCGCGTACACATAGTCTTCAATCTTTACGTAGAAAATATATTGAGCCGGATACTTGTCGAGATTGAGGTGTTTTACACGATCCAATAAATCTCCGCTTTCAATGGCCAGCACCACTTCCTCGAATGTGACACCCCTGACTCTTCGTAAGAAGTCATTCTTGTTACCGTTCCAGTCAAAAAATTTCATAATGGATGCCTTTTGTATTCAATCTAATTTAATCATTTTTTGCGCTTTGTCAATAGGTTTTTACCTGATGTTTTTTACATATTTCGCAAAATACCCGACGCACGCGTCCCGCCAGAGCCGGACGTTTTCCTCCTGCGCTTCCAGTTTCTCTTCGACCATCCGGTACCGTTCGGGATCGACGGCATTCTGAATGGACCGCCACTTCCGGCGCATCCCGACCACCGACTCCACGCCCGAATCGTAGCGGGCCTGGAGTTCGTCCCACAGCGTCCGGCCCGAGACCATCCGGCGGCCCCACGGAACATGGTGAAAAAACAGCAGAAATTTTTCGGGGCAGGTTTCCGGGTCGTTCCACTGCGTCCTCAGGGGCCCGCGGTAAAGGTTCACGGCGCCGCTGCCCGAAACACCGCGCTCGAATCCTATGCCGAGCGAGTCCGCGCGGTGGTAATAGGTCGAATTCCAGTCCGGACGGGGCGCGGTGTCGAGTCCCGGCTCGGGTCCATAATGGATGCCTTCCTTCATGAGGTGACAGAGGCCCAGGGGCGTCATGGCGTTCACGCAGGCCTCCCACGAGCCTAGCATCATGGACCGGATCGAATCCACGACTGCCGCATCATTGGACCAGGTCGAGCGGATCCATTCCCCGGCAATTGTCCCGGCGGACAGGCGGTGGTCCCAGGCGAGGCGGCCGAAGGCGTACCAGTTGGCCTGGCCGAATGGGTGGCCGCACCAGTTCCGGTCGGAACCTGTGTTCGCCACTCCGGCGATTCCGGAAAGGGCGTGTCCGTCCGCGGAACCGTCCACGATCGAGGCGACCGGGGTGCCGGGACCATTCGCGTAGGTATCCGATTCGAACGTTTCCTTCCACATGGGCGCGAGATACGCCAGATATACGGATTGGCCCAGATATTCCTGGGTGATTTGAAGTTCCAGCATCAGAGGCGTCTTCGGCATCGCTCCGAACAGCGGATGGAACGGCTCCCTCGGCTGAAAGTCGATGGGGCCGTTCTTCACCTGGACGAGCGTGTTTGGTCTGAACCGTCCGTCCAGAGCCGTGAACTCCTTGAATGCGCATTTTGCGCGGTCCGCGTCGATCCCCGCGTCGTACACGAACGCCCGCCACATGACCGTTCCCCCGTGTGGGGCAAGGGCATCGGCGAGCATGTTGGCTCCGTCCGCGTGCGTGGCGCCGAATTCCTGAGGCCCGGGCTGGCCCTCCGAATTCGCCTTGACGACGAATCCGCCGAAATCGGGGATGAGGCCGTAAATTTCATCCGCCTTTTTTTTCCACCATGCCGCCACCGCGGGGTCGCGCGGATCCGACGTTTTCGCGCCGCCCAGCTGAACGGGGGCGGAGAAACGGGCGGACAGGAACACGCGGATTCCATAAGGCCGGAACAGGTCGGCCAGGGCCGCGGTTTTTTTCAGATGGTCCGGAGTGAGGCTCTCCGCGGACGCGTTGACGTTGTTCAGCACGGTTCCGTTGATGCCGATCGAGGCGCAGGCCCGCGCGTAATCCACGACCCTTGGATCCGTTTTTTCCGGCAGATCCTTCCATTTCCACAATGAGCGTCCCGCGTACCCGCGCTCGATCGAGCCGTCCAGATTGTCCCAGTGGTTGAGCAGGCGGAGCCTGATCCGCGGAACCGTTTTCACGCGCAGGCCGGCGATGTCCTGCCGGGTCTGGAGCAGGCGGAGGAGATGGAAGGCGCCGTAGAGCGCGGCGACGTCCGTGTTGGCCGCGACAACAATACGGAGATGTTTTTCTCCGCCAGCGGACAGGATGATGAATCCTTCATCGCCTAAATCCTTACCGTCGAACTCTCGCGGCAGGCGGACGCCTCCGGTTCGAAGGGTTTGAAACGTCCCGATGAGCAGGCCGTCGCCTTCGGTCCGATCGGAGGAAACCGGCACGGTCGCGTCCAAAATCGCGGGAAGGGCGCGGCGCAGTTCGCTCCGGATGAGTTCGGCGGTCGTGCTTTTTCCTAAAACCGAGGCATTCGGGATCGCCGTGCGGTATTGCGAGAGCCTCGAGGCGTTCTCGACTTTCCGGTAACGCAGCCAGAGCTCGTACCCGTCCTCCGAGCGGACGGGAAGGCATGCGGCCGTCATCAGAAAAAAGAAGATAAAGGCAAAAAGTATTTTATTCATTGGATTCACTTTCGTCCAAAGTGACGATCCTTTAATGACATCGCCGTTCGTCCTTCGACATGCTTAGGACGAATCCCGCTGCGCACAGGCGCGTCAACTTAACGTTATAATAAAACTGAAATGATTTATTTTAATCCAAAACCCTGTCATTCCCGCGGTGTTTTGAGCGGGAATCCACCTTTTTAGTTGACGCGCATGCGCTGCGTGGGGCTCAGTGTGAAAGACCGTTTCAACCCGCGAAAAATCCGTCAGCCTTCCTCGCGCACTGCCTGCAGAAAAGCGTTGATGTTGGCGGTCGTGACGCCCGGCGGCATGCCTCCGCCGCACGAAAGAATGACCCGCGACCTGTCCTTCAGGCCTCCAATCAAATTTCGGACGGATTTCCGAATGTCCTCCGGTGTGCCGTTCGCCAGCACGTCCCTCGGCGGGATGTTGCCCAGCATGGCGACCCGGTTCCGCGTTGCGGCCTTCAATTCGTCCAGGTCCGTGTCGAACGCCATGTTGAACAAGTTGACGCCCATGCCCGGCAGGTGGGACAGGGACGCTTCGCAGCGCGCGTCGTTGTGCAGGAACCGCACACGCACGTCCCTCTGGAAGAGTTCCTTGAAATAAGGAAAGCCGAATTCGAGAAAATCCCCCTCACCGATGAATCCGATGATGTCGTCGAGAATGAGGATGCCGTCGATGGAAGGCAGGGTTTTCCGCTGGAGGTCGTGCCATCCGCACAGGTAATGAGTGATGGTACGCAGCAGCCTGTGCGTACGGTCGGCGTCCGTTTTCATTGCGATCAGAAACTCCGTCACGCCCATCAGGTGGGTCGCGACGTTGAGCGGACCGCGAGACACGGAAAAGCGGACGCGGTGGCCGTGTTCCGCCAGTTTCTCATCGTGCCTCCGGAGACGGTTCAGGATCAGCGGCGCCAGGCCATCGAGCGCCGGGTCCGGCGTCTTGAGGACGTCCGCCTCTTCGATTGAACGGAGGCACGGCTTCGCGTGCGGGAAACCGTCGGGCGGGAATACGGACACGGAACCGAACGCCGAGGGCTCGGAGCACATTCCGTACTCCGACCAGAAGCCGGGAAGGAACAGGCAATCCGGAAACGTCCGGACCGCGTTCCAATTCGATTCGAACCAGACCGAATCGGAGGCGAAATAATCCAGAATCGCGTTTCCGTTCCAATTGGGAAGCCAGGGGCTGTCGATGATGAAGCCGGCCGGCAGAGGTTTCAGGATTTTTCCGTCAATGACCTCGAGCAGGTCGTTCCATTGGGCGTCGGTCATGGGTCCGCTCCTCAATCCGGCATGAGGTCTTCTTCCTCGGTCTTCCCGTCCGAGTAGAAGGTCTTGAAATGGACGCGCGTTTTCGGGCCGATCGACGATACAAAGTCGCAGGGCAGAACCTCGAGGATCAGTTCGTTTCCCTTTTGTTCGCCCCGAAGATGCGCGTCCGCCTTTTCAGCGCCGTCGCCAGTCAGTTTCCACACCGACATCTGCGCGTTGTCGACGATGCCGCCCCTGACCGTTTTCGTCTCCGGATCCTTGAACCCCACCAACTCCACGCTGTACTCGTCTTCGCCGTCCCCGTTCATGTCGAACATCGCGGCCCACCGGTATTCCATGGTATTTTCCCTGACGCTGGGCTGGTTGAAGGTCAGCGGTTGTGACAGATCGGCGAGCCGCATGCGGACGATCAGCCCATCGGCGTCCTTTTCCACGGAGGCGTTCATCAGGTCGATGAACGGACGCGCCGCATCGCCCTCTGGATCCGCTTCGTCCGCGATGTCCTCCAGCGAGGCGCGGTTTTCCAATCGGGGGGCATACGGATCCACCGTCCCGCCCTGCGTGTCCGTGTACCTCCGGTCCTCCATCTCGGCCGCGATTACCGCGTATACCGATTCGGGATTCCATCCCCGCGCATGCTCCTTCACGGTTTCGAGCACGGCGAGGTATTCGGGTTTTTTCATCTCCTCGTCCAGCAGGGTGTATACGATCATGAAATTCATGTGTCCGACGGTGCCGTTCCCCTGGTTGATGTACAGCATATTGTCCTGCTCGGAGATCTTCCAGCCGTAACCCCGCAGGCGCTCGAAAATCGCCGGCTTTTCGGCGAAATAATCGCGCATCAGGTCGGAACCGTTTTGATCGACGGCCAGGAAGGTGTAACACCAGACCTTGTTGTCGAGGATCCCCCTGTAAAGGTCAGGATGATGCTCCTTCGCGTACATCAGGTATTTGAAAATGAAAAACCTGAATTCCAGGCATCCATAATAGGTGGAATTCACGCCCGTGAAAAAGTCATGCCAGTTCGCGGCTTTGCCTTTTTTCTCGTAAACCCCCAGCAGGTCGAACGCCGCCTTGGTGCCCTGGTAATAGGAGTTGAACTCATCCAGCAGGCCGTAGATGCCCTGGTTCTGGGTGCTCTGGAGTTCGTTGGACGTGTCGATGTAGTCGGGGAACCGGAAAGTACGCAGTCTCTCCGGAATGGTCGGTATCATTTCCTTCGATGGAAACGTCTTGGTCCTCTTCATGAGGGTAAATCTGCCGTCTTTCAGGTAAAAATAATCGTACGAATAAAACACGTCGGAGAAGCCGCCGAATTTTTTCTTCAGCACTTCGCGGCTCCAGAATGTGTGGAGGGTGTGGTTTTCCTCGTGCACGATGGTGTTGAGGGAGGTGAGGCAGGCGCGTTCGTCGTTGCCATCGATCATGTGGACGAAATCCTGATCCGATACGGTCCCGACAAGGGTAAGCGCCGACCGTACGATGTGCGAACCGGCCGGGCAATACGCGTCCAGAACCTCCAGGGTTTTATTGCGGAGAAAGCCATCATCCCCGGCGGAAGCGGAGGAGGTGAGTATCAATAGTGCCGTTCCTATCCAACCGTATTTCCTGAGCATCGGTTTTCCTTTCATTTCAATCTTGTTCAAAATAGATGGATCAATAACAGAAGGCGTCGGGACGTTTTCCGCCCCTGCTGACGGCGATCCGTTTCTGGCCGGAGGCGACGCCGGGTTCATGCCGTGGATGGCCTTTCACTGACCCGCCACGCCAGCAGCCCCATCGACAGGCACGCGATCGCGGCTCCGGTTCCGAACGCGGCGGCCGCCCCGAAGGTTTTATAGAGAACGCCGAACAGGACGCTCGCGGGGAGCGCGCCCAATCCCACGGCGAGGCTGTAAAGTCCGAACGCGCCACCGCGGCGTTCGGGGCCGACCAGATCGGCCACGAACGCCTTTTCGGCGCCCTCGCTGAAGGCGTAATAGAGAGCGTACACGGCGAAGAGGATTAAAGTCGCGACAATCTGCCATCCGCCGGGCAGTCTGTCCAGCAGGGCGAAACACAGGTACACGAATGCGTAAATGCCCCAGCCAATCTGGATGACCCGTTTCCGTCCGACTCTGTCGGACAAGGCGCCCAGGGGAGTGGAAAAAGCGGCCTTGATCACGTGGAAGAATGACCAGACCAGGGGAAGGAACAGAATGTCCACCAGTTTTTTTTGCGTCTCCGAGTTTCCGAATCCGGCGAGCATCCCCTCGAGCGCAGGCGAGCGGCGGATTAAGGAAAACAGCGCGCCGCTTTGATGCAGGGCCTCCTCCACGCGGAAAAGCAGAAACGCGTCGGAGGAATTGCCCAGCGTGAACAGCAGCACGACGGACAGGTAAGCGATGAAATTGCCGCCGAATCCTTTCAGGGAAAATCTTGAAGGTCCGTCGGATGGGGAGGCGTCCCGTTTTTCCCTGACGAAGAAAACGGCGGCCGCCACGGCCAGAAACCCGGGGACGAGGGCCAGGCCGAAGGTCCAGCGGAGGATCCGGAGGTTGTCCTTCATCCCGAAAACGGAGGTCAGTGTCAGGAGTACGGCCACGGCGAGCAGTGGTCCGATAACCGCGCCCGCGTGGTCCATGGCCCTGTGAAAGCCGTACGCGCGGCCGCGCATGGCCGGGTCCACGGACGAGGCGATGAGGGCGTCGCGCGGAGCCGTGCGGATTCCCTTGCCCACGCGGTCCGCCATGCGCACGGGTACGATCTGCCAGGCTGCGGACACGAGCCCAGTGAGCGGCCGGACGATGGAGGAAATCGAATAACCGATGACGACCAGCAGTTTCCGCTTTCCCAGCCGGTCCGAGAGAATTCCGCTGTAGAGTTTCAGAACGGAGGCGGTAGTCTCCGCGACTCCCTCGATCACGCCCAGAATCAGGGCTCCGGATCCCAGGGCGGAGACGAACAGGGGGATAAGCGGGTAGATCATTTCGGTCGCCGAGTCGGTGAGCAGGCTCACGACGCCGAGGGCGATGACGTTCAGGGGCATTTTTCTGCGGTTCGAACGGTCCGGTTTCATGGGGTCCAATATGTCAAAAAAACGGACCAATTTCAAGTCCAAATCAAATGCATTTTGGGAAACAAATGCAATTTGATTTGTTTGGCGGCTTTCGCCAATAAATCCCGAAACCTCGATGGCTTACGATCTTCCGCGTGCGTCCGATGTGCGCATGGAGGTGTTCAGCCTGAGCGGTGACAAGGTCCGCGAATGGGTGAATGAAAGACAGCAGGCCGACCCGCATGCGGTGCCCTTCAACGCGGCGTCTCTGCCAAGCGGCGTGTACGTGGTCCGCCTGACTGCAGGCGGTTTCATGCAGCAGAGGAAAATGGTGCTGATGAAATAGTCGAGGTCTGGTCTTTTTAAGTTGGTTTAAGGTTTGTCGCTCGGCGAGGTGTTCTTCACCTCGCCGGAGGGGAACGGGTGAAGTGACCGATCAGATTCTTGATGTGCGGGGGTGAAGAACACCCCCGCGAGCGTGAAAAAAAATCCCAATCGATATCAAAGAAATGGGTGCCAAAGGGCAAGACTATTGAGAACTTCATTTGGCCCCATAAAATATCGGTTTTCAAAAGTTCGTGATAAAACGACTGGGAAAAATCTGGTCCCCCTTCGGGACCGATTGAAGATCCCTAAATATCGGCAATACCAGGACGAATCGATGGAATCAGCCATTGGTTTATCCGTTCACTTGTCTTATCGACGTTCGAAGTCCGAGA
>Ga0315274_10012802_pt1 | contig 11955 bp, 7 predicted proteins | sample YL17G02_20_MG_FD_203700 | JGI IMG/M metagenome (GOLD analysis project Ga0315274, IMG submission 203700) | Sediment microbial communities from Yellowstone Lake, YNP, Wyoming, USA - YL17G02_20 | ecosystem: Environmental > Aquatic > Freshwater > Lake > Sediment | place: USA: Wyoming | collected... | reverse complement strand
TTCAGTGCTGTATCGTTGCCGCGCAGCGTATCTTACCCGCTGTCGGCGGGTAGGTCTCTCCTGGCCAGTCTCTAGTCTGAAGTTTGCTTCGGAGGCGACTGGGTCCTCAGGCGCGATTTGGTCCAGCAGCAGTGTAAGGGTATCTCTCATCTCCCCGATCGCGCCAGAGTAATTGGGCAAGTCGGCCTGGTAGATTCGCCAGGCGCTCAGGTACTTGTCCGCCAGCGTAGGCTGAAGAGCAGATAGACGGTCGTACAGAACCGGGTCATGCTGGGAAGTTTCCGCCAATGTGCCGTATATCCGGTACCATCTGCGGAACATCTCGCCTGTGTAACGGAATGCAAATCCATCTTCCTCTGCTTTGACCAGCCCAATGTGCTGCAATATCTCCAACGCCTCGTTGGTGTCGCTCACCCCGAATTCGCGGGTTAGAGCACGTAAGGGTAGGGTGGTGCCGTCGTCCGGAAGACGGATGTACACTCGCTGAGCAATCGGTGTACAGTATCGCCCCCACCATTCACTGAACTGCCAACCACGCTCGCGCCCGAACTTACCTACGATTGTGTCAAGCCGTTGTGTAGCTTCTTCGAATGGGTTCGCACAGATGTGTTGCATAACGTATTGCACGAGCATTGGATGCCCGCCAGTCTCCGCGTATACACGCTCCAGAAATGAGGCAGACCATTCATGCTGGATTGGTTCCTGCATCAGCCTGGAGGCGTCCTCGAACTCCAGGTTCCTCAAGCTGTGCCACTCCATGATATCTTTCAGAGGCGATCCCACATCACATTGGAGAATCGACAGCTCATGCGCTCCAGCAAACACAGCCGTGAAGTACTCACTTATACCTGGAGTGTTACTGAGCAATGCCCGCCAGTTAGCCAGGAAACCTGCAGCCCAGTCACACACAGCTATGGGCTCGATCTCATCGAAGATGACAACAATACGTGGCCGTTTCTCCAGATCGGTTAGCACAGGCTGCAAGATCTGTTTGAACTCCGCGAAATCTGCTGGCTCAACTAAAACAGGAATCTGTGGCAGAACGCACCTTAGCTGGTCTAGTATACAGCCCCAAACATCCGGGGCAGACAACGGGCGCGGTAGGGCGAGGCCGTCTATGTAGAGCGGAATCACCAGAAGGCCACCAGCACTCCATTGTTCGGCGCTGGATTCCAACTCGGCCTCGACTCGACGTAGCAGGGTGGTTTTTCCCATTCGTCGTCCCCCCGCCAGCCCGAATGAATACCGAGGGCTGCCAGGCAATCCGCTCAATAACTCGTTCAGTAGTCCATCGCGTCCGTAACAGAGATCCGGGTTGACGACATTCGAGGCGTAAGGGTTTTCGATCATCCTCTCACTCCAGCTCTACGCCGCAACCAACGACGCAGAAGATTGAGCGTCAACTTATATCCCCTACCATCATCTGATGCTATCAACTGATATCCCAGCAAGTGCCGTAGAGACTCATCTTGCAGTTCAGAGGGACGCTCGTCTAGCGCGATCCGTTCCAGGAAGGTTTCCTCCTGGGGGAAATTGACCCTCAGCAACTCAGTGATCTGCTCCAGTTTGTCACTCTCGTTGCGGATAAAGGGATCTATCTGCTCTTGTACCGTTGCAGATGTTACCGTCAGCGGTCGCGTCGGATTCTGTCTAGCGATGTGGCTACAGAGCGAGCGTGTCAAGAAAGGGTGTCCACCTGTTTCGGCAAAGACTGCCCGAATTGCGTCGTCCTCCCAGTACACGCTCATCCCCTTCCCTAGTGTCCGGATCATCTCATCACATTCGCTTTCTGATAGCGGTGGCAAGAAAATGGGTCTGTACAGTGCAAAAACGGGGTTCTCACGCCCCTCCCAGTAGCCTCGCTCACTGATTGCTGCATTGGCGGCCACCACAACACTGGACAAAAGCCCTCGGTACCGTTCCGTTTGGGCCAATCCCCGCAACAAGGCAAAGAACTCCAAGTACCCCTTGACGCCATCTTGACCGGCGACCGGCAGAATACGTTCCAACTCATCCAAGATGACGATCAGGTGCTTGACTGGTGGGACTGCATCCGCTTTGACTTGGTCTAGGAACGACCGGATGTCCTCAGCGAAGAAGAGAGCAGCTTGACTACCGCCCTCTGGCAAATCACTGAACCGTGCGAATTTGCCCAGTCGCAAGAGTTCAGCTCCTCGGGGACAACGCTCGCGCAATCGAGCATACAGATCATGCTCCAATTCCCAATACAGAGGAGTACAGTCGCGCATGGTCAGAGCGGCGCTGGCCTGCAGATCCACATAAGCTACTGCTTCGCCACGCAGCTTTTCATCTCGGAGCTGGTACAGAAGCGAAGTCTTGCCTATCTTGCGCAGTCCATAGATGCCTACAAACTGACCGTTCTGGATCTGATCAGATAGCTGCAGGAGTAGTCGCTCGCGGCCGAAGAAACGGCGCCCGGAAACGGGCAATGTGCCGCTATACAGGTCACGCAGACCGAGATGCTGACCCAAGACATCGCGTAGCTTCTTGATTGGCTCATCACCTTCCCTGAACAAGGCATCGTCTAGAGGGACAAGAGCTTCACTACCCTCGCCCAACATGCTCATGATCTGGTCGCGCACCGCATCACTGTTGGGGACAGCCGCAAACGCCAGAGAGGAGTTGATAACTACCTCACCATCCTGCAGCCCCAGCACGCCAGATACGCCGAACTTCTGCAAGTACCTTCTCAGGTCTATGAGCTCAATCTGCTGCGGCGGGCGTTGGAAGCAACGCACCAGGAAAGCCCCTGACAGCCCGAAAGACTCGCCAAACTCCTGACTAGAGATCGTTACAGCCAGATCGGTGATATGACTGGGGAGATTCCGTGTCCCGGCAATACCCACGGCCATTCCGGCCGTTCGGAAAAAGTCGTACGCTTTGTTCGCGCGCGGACTCCGTTGCAGAGCTTTGAACCGTTGGTATAGCCCATCGCGTCTGTTGAGCTTGCCTTGCTTTTCCAGAAACTCGAATATCTGGCCTGCTTCTCGGAAGCTCTCGTCACTCCCCATTTGTACGAGAATCTGAGCCAGACCTGCAAGCAGTAGACTATGCTTGGGCAGGTGTTCCAAGCCTTGTCGGAAAACCTTCTCAGCTTGAGCAAAAGCTCGGCTGCGCCGTTCCAACTGACCAAGCATGACATAGAAATTCACGTATTCGGGAAAAGTATCTATTCCTGCTTGAAGGATCCGCCGTGCTTCTGCCCGATTACGCTCCTTTTCTATTTTGGCGAAAGCCTCATAGACATGGGCTCCGCCTCCAGCCTCTATGGACTGCCGAAACAAACGACGGGCATCCTCAATGCGGCCTTCAGCGCGAGCAATAGCTGCGTTCTGGTATAGGCCCTGTGATTTCTGGCTTCCTCTAACTGGCGGCCTCTTTGCAGATCGTACCCGGCCTGCTTCTGATGACTGCACGGGCCCAGGTTGAGACACCATGTCAGCTGGGGTAGCGATCGGGGCAGACGCTATTGCATGAGCCTGCCGTTGATCTGCCGTTGGCACGATCCGAATGGCTCGCGCCTGCAATCCTTTGCGCGATGCGTGCAACTCAAACTCAACCGTATCTCCTGGAAGTGGCTGACCAATGGGTTTCAGCAGGTAATCCGAATCCAACCAGACCACACGGTTGTCCGGCAACCGGGCATAGCCAAAGCCCTGTGTGGGATTGTAACTGAATACTCGTCCCCGAACGCGGTTCGTCGTGGGTGCAGAGGTGGCTGGACCCGGCTTTTCGGCGACAGTCAGACCACCTGCTGCTTCTGGTTCGGTCGAGAGAGGGGCATCGGGCGTTCGTTCTTCCTCTGGCGAAGTGCCTACCGCTGCAGCCGAAGGTGATACGTCAGACGGTCGTTTGTCTTCTCGGACAGCGCCCTGACCACCAGGCTCGGCTTGAGGGACGACCTGCTTTGCTTCAGCCGATTGCGTCAGTGACTGATCCAGGGTCTCTCGGCTTATGCGCCATTTTCCGGCGACAAACAGGCCTGGAATATGCCCTGACTCCAACTCACGGCACAACTCGTCAGGGCCCAATTGCAGATACTCTGCGGCCTGCTCAAGGGTCAGAACCCGCGGAAGTGAGGTAGTGTCCATGTCCGGCCTCCCATCACCTGCCGTCATGCCACTGGAACGCCACCAACGATGCATCCTTTGGGGCACCACTGGATGGACTGCGACTTTGCCTCTATTGTACGCCGAAATCCGATCCCGTGCCAACCAACGCGGATCCTGGTCCCATGGGCCTACACCTCGCCGACCGCGACGGCCTGGAGCCGGTGCAGCGGTCTCATCCCGGCCTGGGCCTGCGTTTCGTTGGGCAATGAGGCTTCGTCTGGCTTGTCGGATACCCCAAAGGTCAGAGCCCCCCGCTCGCGCAGGGTGGCGGCGGCCTGCCGCACCTCTTCGGTGATCACGATGCGCTGCGCCAGCACCTGTTCCATTGATGCCCCTGGCAGGTCGCCAAAGCAGGCGACGGTGGTCAAATACTCGTTGTATCGAAATGTCTTGAAGGGCGTGGGGTCACCTTGCTGGAAGCAGCGCCACACCTCGTCGTGGATAGAGGTTAGCCCCGATCGAGCCAGTTTCGAGCGCCGTCCCTGCACCTCGGTGATGAAATCCGCGAAATGCTGCACCGATCCCTCTTGGATGCGGCGGATCAGAGTCTCGAGTTCAGACAGGCCCGCTCCCAGCATCAGGCAGATGTAGGCCAGGTAATCCTGGTTGTCGGCAGTAAAGGGATGATAGGTGGCCTGTCTCAGGGTGTCGTACGCTGTGTCAAAGGCAGCCTGGTCAAAGCTCAGACCCAGCAGGTCTGCCACCGTGCGCTGAACGGCGTCAACTCGTGCCCGGTCAATCACCCCGTCGTTGCGCCCTCGCGCGCCGATGGCAGTCTTGTCCACGTCGATCACCACCGCCGTCTCTTCATCCAGTGCAAGTCCCTCTTTCTCCGCAAAGCGCAGGAAATCGGGCAACGCTGACCAGCGATTGCACAGGTAGAGCGCGCCATCGATCTGTACTTGAGCGGGCATTCGCATATCATCACGACCAATGAACGCCCAGCCGGGCCACTCTGCCGCGGTGCAGATGCTGCGAAACGCCGTGCTGTCGTTCATCTGCGTATCGCCGATATAGACCAGCCGCCGGACCGTCGTCCGTGGCAGGTCAAGCGTTCGGGTACGGCGGAGCATCTCGGCCACGACCATTCCGTAGGCGGGCTCTGCCTTGCGAGGCAGCGTCCTGTCATCCAGGCCCAGGTCACGCTGCAACTGGGACAGCGACGGCAGTCGCCGGTCGGCCGGGGTCAGGTTCCGGTAGACGATCCGATCACCAAATAGCTCGAACAGCGAAGTCAGGCCGTATGTTCGATACACCGCTTTATGCTCCGGAAAACTCGTTATTCACTTCCAGGCTGTACATGCCGGGGGCCCAGTTGTGGGCCCATTATACCCTGCGGCAATGGATCACGCAATCCACTGTTGCGACACCAGCAGTTCGGCGTTGTGGATCGACCCGCCGGCTGCACCCCGGACGGTATTGTGCCCTAGGACGACAAACTTGACATCGAACAGGGGGCACGGACGCACACGACCCACGCTGACCGCCATGCCCTTTCCTGCGTCTCTGTCACGGATCGGCTGCGGGCGGTCGGTCTCTCGCCGGACTATGATCGGCCTGGCGGGGGTGCTGGGCAACTGCGCTACCTCTGCTGAAGGGCGGAATGCCTCCAAGGCGGCGATCACGTCGTCGACGGTGGTGCTCTGTTCCATCTCGATCGAGACACACTCGGTATGTCCGTCGCGCACAGACACGCGGTTGCACTGAGCGCTGACCACGATGGGCGCCATGCCCACTTGGTCGTGCTCGAACGTGCCCAGCAGCTTGCGCGATTCGCGCTCGATTTTCTCCTCTTCACCCCCAACGTAGGGGATGACATTGTCCACGATGTCCAGGGAGGGCACGCCGGGGTAGCCCGCTCCGGAGACGGCCTGCATAGTGACCACCAACAGCTTGCGCAGGCCAAAGCTGGTGTGCAAGGGTTTGAGAGCGAGTGCCAACTCGGTGGTCGAGCAGTTTGCGCTGGTGACAATGAGCCCATCCCATCCGCGCTGGCGGCGCTGCACGTCGATGAGCGCGGTGTGATCTGCGTTGACCTCGGGAATGATCAACGGCACATCGGCATCCATGCGATGAGACGAAGCATTGGAGCACACCGCATATCCTGCCTGGGCAAAGCTCTCCTCTGCCGGGCCAGCGATGTCTGCTGGCAGGGCAGAGAAGACCAGGCGACACTCCAATGTGGGCTCGATGGGCTGCACCACCAGGTCGCACACAGCCTCAGGCATGGGCGTGGGCAGCAGCCAGTGGCAGGCCTCGGCGTACCGTCTACCAGTGGAGCGGTCGGAAGCGGCGAGGGCCACGGTCTCGAACCAGGGGTGATCGGCGAGCAGTTGGATGAACCGCTGTCCCACCGTGCCTGTCGCCCCCAGGATGCCTACGGGGATCTTGTCCATCTTCTTTCCTCCAGTCCTAGTTCACGAGGCAGGAAACGTACGATATCGTCCATTTGATCCTCATGGTACCCTCTGCGCTAGAGGCGGCTCAGTGCCTGGCTCAAGTCGGCGATCAGGTCGTCGGCATCCTCGATGCCCGCCGCGAACCGGACCAGATTGTCGGTGATGCCAGAAGCCTGTCGCTCTCCAGGGTCCAGGGAGACAAACATGGCCTGCTGCTGGACGATGCTTTCCACCCCGCCCAGGGTAGGGCCGATATAAGGCAGGTTGAGCAAATCCACAAAACGACCGGTCTTCTCGGTGTCGCCACCGATCTCAAAGCTGACGACTCCGCCAAACCCGGTCATCTGTCGCCGGGCGGTGTCATGGTCAGGATGACTCGGCAGGCCGGGGTAGTAGACACGGCATACTGCTGGCTGCTCCTCGAGGAATTGGGCAATGCGTTCTGCATTCTCGTTCTGACGGCGAACACGCAGCGCGAGGGTCTTGAGCCCGCGGATCAGCAGGTAGGCGTCATGAGGGCTGCTCACACCGCCCAGGATCCCTCTCATCTCTCTGATCGGTGCCACGAGTTCGGGCCTGCCGACGACCGCTCCGGCCAGCATGTCGTTGTGGCCGGCCAGGTACTTGGTTGCGCTGTGCATCACCAGGTCTACGCCATGTTCCAGTGGACGCAGGTTGATGGGCGTGGCAAAGGTGCTATCCAGCAGAGTGATCACGCCCCTTTCGCGGGCTACAGCCGTCATTTGCGACAGATCGATCACCCGCAGGTAGGGGTTAGTGGGAGTCTCAGCCAGGATCAGACGCGTGTTCGGCCGGATGGCGGCAGCCCAGGCTTCGGCAGCAGATCCCGTGTTGACCACTTGCGCTGACATCAACGTGACCTCAATCCCCCAACGGCTTAGGCATTTCAGGGCGAAATCCCGTGTCCGACGGTAGCTGTCGCGCACCATAAGCAAGTGGTCGCCGCTGGACAAGAGGGCCAGGACCGTGGTAGTGATGGCGCACATGCCGCTGGCGAACAACAGCGCTTCCTGCCCTCGCTCCAGGGCCGCGATCTTGTGCTCAGCGGCGCTTTGCGTTGGGTTGCTGTACCGACCATACTCATCGCGTGCTGCAGGATCGTTGGCAGTTTTGTGCTGCATGAAATCAACGACTTCAGCAGTGTCGGCAAAGGTATAGGTCGAAGTCTGGACGATGGGGGTGGTCAGCGCCCCATAGGGTTTGCGTCTTTCCTCGCCGGCGTGCACGGCGATAGTGGAGAAATGGTCTGTCATTCAGGAACTCCTCTCTGGCGATCCGCCCAGGGAGATGACCCGGCTGTGGCGGTCGGTCTCGGGTGTGCTCTTACCAGGGAGGGTTGGGGGGAACAGAAAAGCCTCTTCAGCGGAGTGAAAGAGGCTGTCAACATCATCGTAACGCGCTCTCATCTTCCAGAACCCGCTGGGGGTCTGCCGGAATTGGCACCATGGCATGCAAGGAGCGCACACCGGGTTGCCGAGGCTTCACAGGGCCGGTCCCTCCACCTCTCTGGATAAGATTAGGCGATCTCGATATTCGGTTGTCGGCACAGGACTGGTGCTCATGGGGCCATGAGCCAGTGCACCCACAAGCAAACCATCCTCACAGAGGACATTATACTATGCTTTCAGCGCTAGCGCAAATCTAGAGCGATCACCGGACTCTCACCAACTTGCGCAGGCAACGTGCCGTTCTCGGCGGGGTCAGTCTACTGCCATAGGCGCTCCAGGACACTTCACCCACATAGAGGTCACCTCGTGAGTCGACAGCCAGGCCATGTGGCGCGGTGAACTGCCCGGCGCCTTCCCCAAGCCGAACGTCGCCGAGCCGGGTCAGGCGATGACCGGTCAAGTCGTGGACCGTGACGCAGGCACCGAGGTTTGGGTAGTCAGCATTGACGGTCAGATGTGTAGGTAGCTGGCCGACGTAGACCAGTCCCCCGTGGATGTGCAGGCCACAGGGGCGATGAAGGTCGTGCCATTGGTCGAGGTACCGACCACGGTCGTCGAATATCTGCACGCGATGGCTTTCGCGGTCGGCGACGTACACTCTGCCTGCGCTATCTGTGGCGACGCTGTGCACCAGGTTGAACTGCCCGGGATCGGTGCCGTGCTGTCCCCACGAAAAGAGGTGCGCTCCGTCGGAAGAGTACTTGTGCACGCGCGCGTTCCCGTATCCGTCGGAAACATAGAGGTCACCGGTCTTGGGATCAAAGGCCACCTTGGTGGGCTGGTTGAACGGTTGGCCGCTGTGGCGTGGCGCCGCCCTGCCGGGCGTGCCGATGGTCATTAGCACTCGGCCATCCAGGGTGCATTTGCGGATGCAGTGTCCTCCATCGTCCACGCAGTACAGGGTCCCGTCGGGCCCCAGGGTGAGGCCATGAGGACGAACAAAGAGCCCTTCACCCCAGGCTGCGACAAAACTCCCGTCTGGGTCGAAGACGATCACGGGATGCTCGCCGCGATTGAATACATAGACGCGGTCCTTCGAGTCGACGACCACGTCGGCAACCTCCTTCAGGGTCCAGTTGGTGGGCAGTTTGCCCCAGTCAGCCAGTTCCTCATAGGCATAATCCCCACTTCCCAACCTCGTTGTCATGTCTGGTCTCCTTTCCTGGTGCCCAGTTCCTCAAAACACCACTACCCCGCGCGCGATCTTGCCGGCTTCCATGTCCTCGAAAGCCTGTGGCAGGCCTTCGAGTGGGTAGCGTTTGGTGATCAGGGCATCAAGGTCAAGCTTCCCGGCCCGATATAGCTCAACCAGCATCGGTAGGTCGAGGTGAGGGCGGATCGAACCCACAAAGGAGCCGAGCAGGCGCTTGTTCTGCATCACCAGCGTGCCGGGAGAGATCGCCACTTCGGTCTTGGCCGCGTGCAGACCCATCACGACTACCGTGCCACCCGGGCGGGCGGCCTGCAGCGCCTGGGGGATGGTGACACCTGAGCCAACGCTGTCGAAAACGTACTCCGGGCCGCCGCTGGTCAGGGCGCGAAGCGCCCGGACGACATCGGTCTCGCTGGCGTTCACGGTGTGGGTGGCTCCCATCTGACGGGCGAACTCTAACTTGCTGTCCATCACGTCCACGGCGATGATCGGATGACAACCGACCAATCTGCAACCCTGGATGGCGCTCAGGCCGACGCCGCCGCAGCCGATCACGGCGGCGGGCAGGCCAGCCCTGGCCTGGGCCGTGTTGACCACTGCCCCAACTCCGGTAGCTACCGCACAGCCGACGATCTCGGCTACCTCAAACGGCACGTCATCTGGGAACGGGATGGCACTGGCCTGGTGGATGACAATGTACTCGGACATCGTGGCGGAGCTGAGATAGTGTTTGAGCGGCACCCCGTCGAGGGTCTTGAGGCGACAGGTCCCGTCTGGCAGCAGAGCCTGGAAGGTGGTCCCCGGCAACCGCTCGCACAGGTTGTAGCGCCCATTGAGGCAGGTAGGACAGATCTTGCAAGCCGGAAGCCAGTTGACCAGAACGCGGTCGCCCGGTCGGACCTGCGCCACGTTGCTACCCACCTCCTCTACGATGCCGGCACCTTCATGCCCGAGCACCAGGGGAGGCACAGCCCGCAGCTCACCTCTGTAGGTATGCAGATCCGAGTGGCATACTCCGGCAGCGCGCACGCGAACCAATAGCTCGTCTGCCTTGGGCGGATCCAACTCTACCTGCTCAATGGTCAGTCTCCCAATCTCGCGCACAACAGCTGCTTGGATCTTCACGGATACGCTCCTCCAGTGCCTGGTATGATAGCACCGATTGCGTGCATGGGCAAGCCGCTGTCGAGGTGCCCAAACCGTGAAATGTGGTACAATGGGTGAACACGCCACAATCCACCTTTGACGAGGATAGCCCTGCATGACAAAGCTTCAATGGGTTTCACCGATTCCCGGGCGCACCAAACTGAACCTCGACGCGGCCCGGCAGGTGGTTATGTCTCCCCTGTTCCGATACGGCGCACTTGTAACTGTGCTGTACCTGATCTTGGTAGTGGCTTTTCCACTGCCGAGATACGCCGCACAAGGCCAACTGTACGACCTGAAGAGTCTGACACAAGAGAGCAGTTGGTTTGCTTGGCTGTACGCCCTGCTGATCCTGGCGCTTTTCGGCCTGCACTGGCTGGCCTGGCACTCCATCGAGAGCCGGTGCGACAGCAGGCAGCCCGAGTCTACGCGCTCCTTGGGCATCGTACTGGCCTTCGCTGCGCTCTTTGCCCTGCTGCTCATGTGGCTGTACCCTATCAATGCCATAGACTTGTTCCAGTACTTTTTCCGCAGCCGGATCTATGTGGTGTACCACGCTAACCCGTTCGCCGCTGCGCCGATGCAGTTCCACGACGATCCATACCGGTATACGGTCGGTGAGTGGGCGGACGTTGGCTCGCTCTATGGGCCGGGGTGGGAACTACTGGCTGCAGGTGCCGCGTGGCTCACGAGGGGCAGGTTCATCCCCAATGTGCTGGTGCTCAAGGGAGCGTCAGCAGTCTTTTACCTGGGCAGTGTCTTGCTGGTCTCCTCGACCTTGAGACGGGTCGCGCCCGAGCGATGGATCGCTGGTACGTTGCTCCTGGCGTGGAATCCCCTGGTCCTGTTGGAGTGGGTGGGCAATGGACACAGTGACGTGGTGATGATGTTTTTCGTCTTGCTGGGTGTGTGGCTGTGGGCGCGACAACGTCATGTCTGGGTTCTGCCAGCGTTAGTTATGGCGGCCCTGGTGAAGGGGATTGCAGCGATCACCATTCCTCTGTTCGCACTGGCGATCTGGCTGGGAGAGCCACGCCTGCTGGTGCGGCTGCGCTGGCTGGGCTTGTCTCTGCTTGTCTCTGTCGGGCTAGCCATGGCCTTGTGCCTGCCATTTGGCCCTCCTTGGCAGAACATGGGCCAGGTTGTAGGCAAGACAACCGCTGACTATGGGTTCTCGGTGTCGGCGCTTCTGGTTCTCGTGCTGCGGCAGGTCATCGACGTATCTACTGGCCGTTTCTTGGCTCTTCCGGCGGAGACGCGGGAGATGCTGCTCATCTGTGTTTACATAGTCCCTCGCTGGCTGGCGCTGGCGGCTCTGTACGTGCGGCAGCTTGTGATGGTGTGGCGTAAGAAGCAGGATCCAATAGCTGGCAGTACCGAGGCCCTTTTCGCTTGTGCGCTGCTGGTACCCAGCTACAGGATATGGTATCCGTCCTGGTCTATGGCCCTGGCTGCGCTGCGGCCCGGGGGAAGACGCTGCTTGCGCACTGGTACGGCTTGCCTGACTGCCGAGCTTTCGGTGCTCATATATGACTCCACTGCAAAAAGGTCATTTGGGATCGGGTGCCCGGCACTTTGGCACATATCAAACGTAGCTTGGCGTTTCTGAAGCATAGCAACATTCAACCGGTCTCAAGTGCCGGGCCATCGCTTAC
>Ga0315274_10012800_pt1 | contig 11956 bp, 16 predicted proteins | sample YL17G02_20_MG_FD_203700 | JGI IMG/M metagenome (GOLD analysis project Ga0315274, IMG submission 203700) | Sediment microbial communities from Yellowstone Lake, YNP, Wyoming, USA - YL17G02_20 | ecosystem: Environmental > Aquatic > Freshwater > Lake > Sediment | place: USA: Wyoming | collected... | reverse complement strand
ACTACGAGAACCGCTTGGCGGCGGTGGAGTTGCCCAGCAGCGCGGTCAGTACTTTCACATACAAGGGCGATGGGTTGCGCGTGGAGAAGGAAGACTCCGCCGGCACGACGAAGTTCGTGTGGGATGGCCAGAACGTTTTGCTCGAGACAGACGGCGATGGCGACACCGTGGCGGCCTATACTCTCGCGCCGGCCAATTTCGGAGTGCTTCTCGCCCAGCGGCGCGGCGGTGCAACCAAGTTCTTCCACTTCGACGCCCTGGGTTCGACCGACCGCCTGACCAACGCCGCGCAGGCGGTGAGCGACAGCTACCTCTACGAGGCCTTCGGGAAGATCGTTACCAGCAGCGGCAGCACGGCGAACCCGTTCAAATATGTCGGCCGCCTCGGCTACTACTTCGACCCCGAGCTTAGCCAATACTACCTCCGCGCCCGCTGGTATGACCCCGCGACGGGGCGGTTTGTGTCCAGGGATCAGGCATCCCCGTTAGGGTCTCACCGTTACGTGTTCTGCATTGACAATCCCGTGCGGTATGTTGATCCCGATGGCGTGGCTCCGGTGGTACCACCGTCCCCTGGACCGTTCCTAGAGAGACCTCCTGTCACGCACCCCGGCGGTGAGGATACCGGCCCTTCGCTTCAGATATGCCCCACGCCCCCCATACTAGGTCCTTCTCCCCCATCTCCTCCGGTTGCCGGTGGCGGTTGCCCCCTCTGCCCGGTCTATTGGGGCATTTGCATGGCAGCAGTGGCTGCGGCGTGCACAGCCCAAGCTCTGACCGTTCCCCAAAACCAGCGGGCAGCGACCTTCGCCGCGTGCATGGCTCAGGGCTCGTTGGTCTGCTTTCCCTTACTGTTTGCGCCATGATATGTTTCAGAGGGGCCACACCTTTGAAGACCAGCATTTGGATACTCATACTAACCGCGACCACCACGTCATGCCAGCGCGGGGACCGTGTGGCTGCGCGCGACGAGAAGGCAGAGGATGCTCTGGTGGCTCTGCTCTTGGACGTGGAGCGACTCGAGGACCACAGACCGAGCAGAATCGGGATTGGCTTCTTCGTGTCGGCAAGAGCAACCGTTCTTACCGCCGCCCATATGGTCCCAACCACTCACCCTGTTGTGCTGGTGTATAAGTCGGGAGCAGCCACCTCTTGCGGTGTCGCAGCAACCGTCGTCAAGAGGGATACCAGATTGGACTTGGCGCTGCTTCAGCCGGTTCAGCCCCTTTCTCCCCCCAAGTTTCTTCGACTTGATCTGCAAAAAACTCCCGCGCGGGGTCAACCTGTTGTAATACTCACACTTCTTACTGTCAGGCCGCGAGAACTCAACGAGGAAAGCTATTATGCCGCCGCAGCGTTTCCCGGAACAGTGGTTGCAGTCTTGCGAGAAGGACGGCTTCTGACGGATGTGCCCGCCTATTCCGGGATTAGCGGGTCCCCGATCGTGGACCCTTCGTCAGGGAACGTCGTTGGGATAGGCATGAAGCGCTTTGATTTGTTTTACGACGAGGAGCTCACGCTTGCCCGGGCAAATGGAACGACCGTTTCTCTCGCTGTACCTCCTATCAGCTACGCGATTGGACGTTGCCTTAATTGGGCACGTGATTTCCTTGCCGGCGTGGGTGACGTCGATAGTGGCACGACAAGGCAAGGAATGTGATCGGGAACGAAGGGATATGTTATCATTCCCTGAGCGGGTATGACCAAAGGCTTGAAGGATGAGCTTGTGACGCGCTACAAGTGTGACCTTCTGGGCCGGCGGCTGGCCAAGCGGGTGAACGGCGGCGACTGGTGGTGGTATTTCTACGACGGGCTGAAGGTGCTGGCCGAGGGGTGGAATGCGTCGAATAACCGGACGATCTACACGAGAATTCGAGAACAGGTTATGTGTTCTGAGAGACGCGGCGGGGCGCGTGGTCTGCGAGGAGCTGGGCAATGGAACGCGTGCGTCCTATACGTATGACGACACCAACCGGATCGTGGTTCTGGCCAACATCCGATCGAGTGGAACGACGATTTCGAGTTTTGAGTATTCGTATGATGGCGTGGGTAACCGCATGGGTGTGGTCGAAGCGAACGGCGACCGGGTGACGTGGACGTATGACAGCACTTACCAGTTGACGCGCGAGCGGCGTTGGGGTACAAATACCTGCAATTCGAGAATGCAGCTGTGAGTGAAACGTCGAAGTATCGGCACTTAACGGCTCCCTATTGCCAAGGAAACGGTGTCGACATTGGCTCTGGGGGCGATCCGGTTGTTCCCTGGGCTATTCAGCTGGATTTGCCAGACAAAGAGTATCAAAAGTATCATTCTGGCCAGGTTATACCGCGGCAAATTCAATGGCGCGGAAGTTGCATCGAATTGCCGTTTAAGGACAGCGTTTTGGATTTCGTCTATTCTTCCCACTTGATTGAGGACTTTACAGATTGGGACCAATTGCTGATAGAGTGGCTTCGCGTCCTGAAGCCAGAGGGCCACCTTGTCATTTTGGCCCCTGACAAGGATCTATGGGGCGGAGCTCTTCAACGTGGACAACCGGCAAATCGCGCTCACAAACACGAGGCGTACCCCGGCGAGTTTACGGAGTGTGTCCAACGAATTGCGCTTGTGAAAGTAATAGAGGATCGACGCACATGTTGCTTCCCGGGCGATTACACTATCCTATTCGTGGCCCAGAAGATCTGCTTGGGGATAGGCAACAAGCAGTAGCGTCCCTGGCGATCACTTAAGCGCGAGATGCTCTATTGAAAGGACATTGCTGAGACCCTATGGAAGAGAAAACGGTTATCGTGCTTGGCAATGCGAGAAGCGGGACTTCAATGATCTCAGGAATTCTATCCATACTCGGGGTTAACATGAACCAGCAGGACAATCCCCACCGAGGAAATCCCAAGGGCAGTTTTGAGGATGTTGATTTCCTAAATGTTACAATGCAAATGCGCATGGACATGATGGCTGGTATTCCCCTAGCGAAGATTAGGGAGACGTACATCTGTCAGATTGAGGATCTTCTTCATCATCGAAGGGGCCTTTGGGGTTGGAAGAGCGCACTGACGCATTATTCAATTGATCTGTTTCTGCCTTTGCTTACAAATCCACATTTAGTCTTTGTCTTTCGGAACTTCGTGCACAATTCATATTCCTTCGTGGTTCACCAGCTTGAGCGCTATGGAAAATGCATAGCGATTGAAGATGCTTTTTTGGCTATATCGGATTCTACCCATGTGCTAATTCAGAAATTCCTTCAATATCCAGGCCTTCCTAAGGCTCTAGTCACGTATGAGGATACGAAAGGGAATCCTGTTGGAGTGGCTCAGAAGCTGGCCGATTTTCTTCAAGTGAGGTTTACGGCCGAAATGGATCAGCGCGTTAGGGAGTTCATAATGCCTGAGTACAGCACACTGAAAGGAGTGCAATTCTGATGCCACGAGTTTGACTGGCTAGCCATAGGTTCAGCGACGGGAGGAATATCTACGATGAGTCGCATTCCGCGTCGAATTCCGGGTTGCCAGAGCTGGCAAGCGTCGCAATGCAACAGAATTCTCGCTGGTGCACAGGGCACAGGTTATCAGGGTCAGGCCGTGACGCCAAGGGGTGGCTTTTGTGCGCTTTGAAACGGGATTATGTTTCGACACCGGTTGAATCGGGCCCTTATACAGGAGAGGAAGTGAATGGAATTGGTCGCACCGCATGGAGGTTTTCTCAAGGAGATGCTCGCCAACGAAAAGAAGGTCGAAGGTCTCCGGGAGGAGGCACTTGCTTTGCCGTCTTGGGATCTTACGCCGTACCAGGCTTGGGACATCGAACTGCTTTTGAATGGCGCTTTTTCTCCGTTGGATGGCTTTCTTACGAAAAAGGAGTACGATTCAGTCTGTGAGCGGATGCGTCTCCAAGACGGAACGCTCTGGCCAATGCCGATCACGCTTGATGTCAGCGAATCTCTTGCCGAATCCTTGTCAGAAGGTGACCGGATTGCGCTGCGCCATCCCGAGGGAATGATGCTTGCGGTCCTTACAGTTCGGAGCGCTTGGAGAGTAGAATGCGAACGAGAGGCACAGACCGTTTTCGGCACGACGGATGACGCGCATCCGGCAGTGTTCCACCTGTTTCACCATACGCATTCGGTGTACCTTGGCGGTCCGATCGAGGGAATCAGTCTCCCCCCTCACTATATGTTCAAACACTTGTACCACACGCCCACGGAGCTTCGGGCGCAGTTCATCACGCGGGGCTGGAGCAGAATCGTCGCCTTTCAACCCCGAAGCCCCATGCACCGGGCCGATGTGGAACTGACAAAGCAAGGGATGGAGAAAGTCAAGGCCAATCTCCTTATCAATCCTACAGTGGGGATGACCAAACCCGGCGATATCGACTATTTCGCCCGAGTGCGCTGTTATCACGCGGTGCTGAAGCACTATCCAGCGAAGACTGCAATGCTGAGTCTCCTTCCGCTGACAATGCGTTTGGGCGGGCCGCGTGAGGCTATTTGGCATGCGATAATTCGTAAGAACTACGGCTGCTCGCACTTTATTGCTGAACGGGATCATGCCGCGCTCGGCAACGACCGAAATGGCAAGCCATTCTATGATCCGGACGCTGCTCAGAAGATCGTGAAGGATCATGAAATGGAGCTGGGAGTTTCAATTCTTGGTTTGGAAGAAATGGTCTATGTTAAAGATCAGGCTCGGTACGTGCCACGTTCCAAAGTACCCCAAAATGCACGGATTCTTTCCATTTCGGGTACGGAGCTGCAGCGTCGGCTTCACGAAGGTTTGGGAATTCCTGAATGGTTCTCGTACCCAGAGGTTATCGCGGAACTGAGGCATTGGTATCCGCCTCGCTTGAGCCAAGGTTTCACGATTTTTCTAACCGGCCTTCCAGGTTCGGGAAAATCCACAATCGCAAACGCTCTTTTGGCCAAGCTCATGGATGTAACCTCAAGACCGGTAACGCTTCTTGATGGTGATTGGGTTCGCAAAAACCTCTCAAGCGATCTTGGATTTTCCAGGGAGCATCGCGATCTCAACATTCGAAGAATCGGTTTGCTGGCAGGCGAAATCACTAAGCATCATGGGATCACGATTTGTGCGCTAATCGCCCCGTACCGAGATATGCGTCGGGAAGTACGAGATCTAATAGGGCAGTACGGTTGTTTCGTTGAGATTTACGTTAGTACACCTCTTGAGGTGTGTGAACAACGCGACCACAAGGGGCTATATGCGAAAGCACGAGCTGGCTTGATCAGAGAGTTTACAGGTATAAGTGATCCGTACGAGGCGCCGGAAAATGCAGAGATCGTCATTGATACTTCCAAAATAAGTGCCGATGAAGCAGCAGAGAGAGTTATTATGCATCTGGGACGAGAAGGACTCGTTAACAGTGAAAGGCCGGCTCGTTACTGGCATCTGCCTGAGTAATGCAACATTCACGGAGGAAAGGAGGAGGTTCAGATTGGTGGACGCAAGCAGTGAACCTTCGCGCTCCTCTCTGGTGAGTTCCTGCCGAGAAGCTGTGGCGTTTTACGTGAGGGCCATTGTCTTGTCTCAACGAGTGTGTTGTTTTCGTCGGATGCCCAGCGTGCGTCCCTTTCCCTTGGGGTTTTTCGGCGGCAGCAGAGGCTGGACTTACCGTAAAAGTCTGTTCAACATCAGCCACTGCGGATCCGTCTTGCAGTCTTGCGGAGCAATCGAACGGGGCATGACCAATACCTCTTGTACAAGAGTGAATCTTCTGAGTCATTCTCGCTATTGTTTTCACATTGCGACAGAAGTGAGTAAAGCTGAATGATGAATCTTCAAGTCTCTTACTTTTTACACATCATTTGTAAGGCGGTGTTGCGCCTTGAATACAGGCAACTGCGACGACTTGTTGATGAACTGACTGGAGCTGAGGACGAGAATTGGAGTCGGGTGGCTATGCGGCGCGGTTGTTATCAGATTATCGAAGGGCTGCGACCCCAAGAACTGAGGGCTTTAGAGATATCTGGCAATTATTTCAATAAGACGAGTTTTAAGGAATACAAGACAGTATGCTACCCAGAGTATGATATATGTACAAGTTCTTCTTCTGAAGAATTTGACCTAGTTATCGCCGAGCAGGTTTTTGAGCACTTGCTATGGCCATACCGTGCTGGAAAGAATGTGTACCAAATGCTGAGACCAGGTGGCTACTTCCTCATTTCGACGCCTTTTTTGGTTCGAGTTCACAATTACCCTACAGATTGTACACGCTGGACAGAAACGGGGCTAAAGTATTTTCTTGCCGAATGTGGATTTCCTCTAGAAAAGATAAGGACTTTCTCCTGGGGTAATCGAGCCTGCATTAAAGCGAATCTTGCTGAATGGGTACGTTATCGTCGTAGAATTCATCCGCTAAACAATGAACCTGATTATCCATATCATGTTTGGGCTTTAGCGCAAAAGTGATATAACCGTCCGGCGAAGGGCATCTTCCCATAGGGTGGGGGCTGTGAGAGAATCTGGTCATTGCTGAGCGAAAGGAGGCAAGGCGATGGCCCAGGGAAAGAGTCGGGATTGGGCTAAGGGGCGGTTGAGGTGGCGGCACGTGCGTGTGTAGCAGGCCGGCGGGTAGTCGGTGCACAGATACTGCCAGGAGCACCGCCTCGCGGAGGTGGGGTTTTACCGGTGGCGGCGGGACTTGACGCGGCGAGCGAGCGATTCTTGCGCGATGGAGAGTCGCGACTTGGCGCGGCGAGCGACAAAGCGGGAAGCGTCGCGATCACCGGAAGATGTAGCGCCAAGGGCTGTGTGTGCGACTATCAATAGCCGCTTTAGTGTGACCCACCAGATGTCGGCCGGTGTGACCCACCTGTGATCGGGCGATTTGACCCAGGGATGATTGGCCAGTGTGACCCGTCGAGAGTCGGCGAAATTGACCCGCAGCAGGGTGGCCGATTTGACCCGTAGGGAATCAGGGGGGTATGCCCGCTCGGCAAGGGTCAGGAAGTCGGAGTCGGCGGGTGTGACCCACCGGTGATCGGCCGGTTTGACCCGGGGGGTGGGTGTGGTAGAGGTCCCCGCATCGTAAACGTCGGGCAGAGCGACGTTGGAGCGAGGGCAGACGTTGAAAGATGCGGACTTCGGCGAGCTCAGTCGAGCCGAGGATCGAGATGGAGCGACTGCACATGAATGAGGTTCGAGAGTTGATTCACCGACTGCGGGAAGGCGAAGGGGTGCGAGAGATCGCGCGGGAGATGGCGTTATCGCGAAACACCGTGCGGAAGTATCGGGACATGGCGCAGGAGGAAGGTCTGCTGGATGCGGACAAGGCGCTGTCGGACTGGGGCTACAATCGGGACAAGAAGCAGATTGTAGGGGGACTGTTGTGCGACGAAGAAGGGGAGCCGGTCTCGGTGGAGGTGTTCCGGGGCAACACGCAGGGCGTGACAACGTTGGGAGCGCGGGTGCGCAAGGTGACCGAGCGGTTCGGCTGCGAGCGCGTGACATTTGTTCGGCGACCGGGAGATGATCAAGAGTGGGCAGGTCGCCGACCTGTCGCGCGCGGGCTTTCACTACATCACGGCACTGACGCGCCCGCAGATCGAAGTGCTTTTGCGGGAGGGCGTGTTGCAGATGGACTTGTTCGACGAGGCGGTCTGTGAGGCCCGCGGCGAAGGGGTGCGCTATGTGCTGACGTCGGCGAGCTCAGCCGAACCGCGGCGCAATCCCCAGCGCGTTGAGCGTCTCTCGCGCATGCGCCGCGACAAACGCCAAACGGTCCAACGGCTGGTCGAACTCGCAGCGCAAGCGCCTGCGCAGCGCGAAGAAAAACGCCTATCTGGCCGAACACAAACGGGCGCGCGTGGCGGTCGCCGCCCGCGAAGTCCACGCCAAAATCGCCGCGCTGAAGATCGCCGGCTGGGCTGCACGTGGAAGCCGAAGACCAGCGCGTGCGGCTTGCGCGTGGACGAGCAGGCCCTGGCCGCCGAGGCCGGCTTGGACGGCTGCTACGTCATCAAAACTGGCCTGCCGGCCGAGGTCGCCGACAAGCAGCTCGTCCACGACCGCTACAAAGACCTTGCCGAAGTCGAGCGCGCCTTTCGCACCCGCAGAACCGCGCACCTGGAAATCCGGCCCGTCTATGTGCGAACCGAAGACAGCACGCGGGGCCACGTCCTGGTGGTCATGCTGGCCTATCTGGTCGTGCGCGCGCTGCGACGGGCATGGGCGCATCTCAACGTCACCGTCGAAGAGGGCCTCGAACGGCTCACCACGCTGTGCAGCCAGGAAGTCACCTTGCACCGCCGCGGCGCCACCGTCCACCGCATCCCCTGACCCCGTGAGCTGTCGGTCCAATTGCTCAAAGCCGCCTCCGTTCGGTTGCCTGACGTGCTGCCCAGTCACCATGCGCCCGTAGTCACCAGACGCACCCTCCCCGAGCGCCGCGTAAAACCTTGATCTCCATTGACTTCAACCACGAATCTTCTCCGCCCTCAATTCGGAGCATTCGTCTCAACAGAAACTCTGCGCCTGTGTTCACCAGTCTGAACTGCCCCCCTTTTCGCCATGGTTGTTGCAATAGTTATGCAGATGTCTGTGGATCATACCCGCTAGGTGACGGGGGAATCTCACCCCTTCGAAACGAAGCCTCGAGCGAGGCGTAGAATCTTTCGCAAAGACGGATCCGGAACGAAAGTTCATCCGAAGACGGACCCGCTACAATATCGTACAGGTGAATTTTCTCTGGATTACTCAGATTCCAGGTTCCTACACTATCCAAACGAACACATTGTGGAATAAGCAGGTCCAGAACACTGCCGGTGGATGTCAACGCCAGCAACCGAATCCTCGCAGGCGGCAAATGGAAGCTATTGCCGTGACCCGTTTTAGGATCCAACTGTATCCTCGGCGACTTCTCCAACAAGCAGAAGATGTCGTCTGTTTCGCCTGCTGTATGGGAAGAACGGTTACCAGGTGAACACTCATAAGTCTCTCCCGGGGAATCGGACACCCTGTGCTGCTTGTATAACAGATTAAGTAGATTCTTGAGTTCCATTACCGTAGAAGGCAGGAATCCAAGACGCACCTTCAGCTCCCCATCGCTCATGTAGTACTCATTAATGATATCTATACCATAATCCGCCGCCAGCTCTAGTTGGTATTGATCAAGAATCAAGCGGGCTCGCAAAAGATCGTAATGATGCGTATGCATTCATGCCTCCTTTAGTATCGGAGCCTAATCGGGTCTTCCTGGTTGCCCAGCCGGAACGCGTGGGATGCAGAATCCGTCCAGTACTCTCCATTGTCGCAAGTAGCTTTGTGTGACTGGCTATGGATTCGTGATGCGACCAGCCGTACGCATGTCCTGCCAGACTTCGGCTTTCCTCCAATGTTGAACAAAACTCTGGAAGTACGGGTGAGCCATTTTCTCCTTGGCACTTCGGGCCGTATTTGCGTGCGCGGCAACAACGACTTCTGGCCCAAGAAAAAGACGGAAACACTCATCTGCTCGGAGTGTAGGAGATGGGAACATCAGCGACGTATTGTATCGCGGATGTACTCTCTTGACGTACCCTGGAAAATAGTAGGCCCACAAATTGAGTATGGTTTGATCGAATCCGAATCCAATTTCCCTCCAACACTTTGAAAAGCTGAGAATCCTCCGATAGGTTCTCCCTAGTTCAGTTCCACCGAAAAATCCGCCGTTTATGATAGGACGCCCCGCGAGCCCTCCAATGATGGATCTCTGAAAACCAGAGGATAAATGCGAACTGACTGTCATCGCGTTCCTCTCATTGAATCCTTGCTTGCTGAAGAAATCGGAAACGCAGTGATCTCGTGCAATTTCACAGGCTAGCAAGACACCTTCTTCCGCCAGATCGAACAAAGGTTGAATCTCGGCCATGAACCAAATATCGCAATCGTAATAGTACACCTCCTGATACTGCTCTTGAAACTCAGCTGCATATTCAAACTTCCAGATTTGATTCAAATTCAAATCCTTTGCTGTTGGCAAGGCTATTCCAGCGTCAACGAAACGCCTAATCCTGTGCTCTGGATGTGTGCCAAAAAGAATGACTTTAACGTCGTCGCCATAGCGACCATACTGACGGAGTGTTGGATAGAACATCTCCGAGAACAATTCCCAAAAAGATGGGTCAGCAGCTGTGAATATCAGTCTGGAGTTCATGACGTTGCTGATCCTCAGAGATTGTCGTAATGCAAATCGCGATGGAAAATGGGGGAGCAATCGAGCCAGACCGTTCTTGACATGAAATGTCTAAATTCCAGTTCGAGAGACTCCGCTGATGAACGCCTGCGTTCTTTTCGAGCTGGCGAAATGGTTCGTCCGCTGTTTTGCGCGACTTGGTTTCGCACATCTTAGGAGCCCGGCGTACGTGTTCATGAACCACGGTCGCTGGCCGTGCCGCCAGGTGTGACAGAGTCGCTGTGAGCGGCTTCGAGGGAATTACTGGTCTTGTGCCAAATGAACCTTGTGATTGCTGCAGCTTCTTCTTTGTAATGATGGAGTCCATGCGTCGCTATGCCTCGAGTCCGGCGTCCCAAAACAATTCACATGTCGCACCTTCTCGCTATCCCATGGGGAATAGCGGCAACGGCCGCCCACAGTAGGAACAACAAAACAACAAAATCACTGCCCAGGCCTCCAGTGGTATGATTCGCAACTAACATTGCAATGTATCAAGCGACAGAAAGTTCCTCCATGCGGCATTTCCAACGAAACACGGCCGGGTCGGCGTTGACTTGGTCAAGGTACTTGCGGATGCATTCTTTCAGCTCGGCTTTGGACGCAACCTGAATGTCGCGCAGCAGGGCGCGGGCCATTTTGCCGAAGAAGGATTGGATGGGGTTAAGCCACGAGCCGTGCGTGGGTGTGAAGATGAATTCTAAGCGTTTGGGGCGCGTGGCCAGATAGGCACGGGTTTCTTTGGAGATATGCGCGGAATAATTATCGAGGATCACACGGATGCTCTTCTCCGGCGGATAGGCGGCATCGACCATTCGCAGGAACTCGATGAATTTGCGGCTGCGGTGACGCTCGACGATGTGTCCATGAACATGGCCCGTCAGCAGATTAATGGCGGCCATCAACGTCACGGTTCCGTGGCGGCGATACTGGTGGTCGCGCATGATGCACTCGTGCTTGCCAGGAAGCGGCTCGAGGTCGGGGTCGAAGTAGTAGCCGAAGCGGCCGACATATTTGAACGGGTTCGCGGTGCTGCCGCTGCTGGCGATGATCTTCCCGAAGGCTTCGTAGAGGTAGCTGTCGCTGACGGCCTGGGCGGCATTCGTCAGGCGGTCGGTTGAACCCAGGGCGTCGAAGTGGAAGAACTTGGTCGCCCCGCTGCGCCGCTGGGCGAGAAGCGTTCCGAAATTGGCCGGGGCCAGAGTATAGGCCGCCACGGTGCTGCCATCGTCGTCTGTCTCGAACAGAACGTTCTGGCCATCCCAGATGAACTTCGTCGTGCCGGCGGAATCTTCTTTCTGCAGGTTCCTCGCGAGGATTTGTGGGTAAGAGTAGGATGAGTTTTTCGCATTTTCAGCCAAAACAGTAGGCAAGAAGCCGGGCCGGGGACAAGGCTTGCGGCCCAGTCTCCGGCCCTTGTGTTCCGGCATCGTCCGCGGCGCTCGGGTTGCTCTCCAGCAGAGCCCTATCCTCCGGGACGATGGGCAGAAGTGTAGGGCGCGGAGGGGAGAATTCAAGGGGGAAGTTGATATTGAAAGTGCATCCCGTCGCGCGTTGGGGTTGATTGGTTTTGTCAGAAAACAATCATCCGACGCGGAGGCGAGATGCACATTCAAACGATTCTGAACCGAGTGCAAAAACACAAGGGTTTTGTGTATGGCGAGGCCCAGTTGTTGAAGGAGAAGAAGGAGACGGTTCTGGAGGTTGCGGTCCGTGCGCGGAAGGGCAGCCGTGGGAAGTGTTCGCAGTGCGGGCGGAAGGCCGCCGGCTACGACGTGCTCGCGCCGC
>Ga0315274_10012796_pt1 | contig 11958 bp, 8 predicted proteins | sample YL17G02_20_MG_FD_203700 | JGI IMG/M metagenome (GOLD analysis project Ga0315274, IMG submission 203700) | Sediment microbial communities from Yellowstone Lake, YNP, Wyoming, USA - YL17G02_20 | ecosystem: Environmental > Aquatic > Freshwater > Lake > Sediment | place: USA: Wyoming | collected... | reverse complement strand
CGCGGCCCGGTCCCCGCCGGTTTGCGGCCTGCGTTGCCGGTTCGTGTTCCACCGGGCAAGTTCGTCTTTCAGCTTGTCTTTCGCGTTGGCGTAGAAGGCGACCTTGCCCCACCCCGGATGATGCGCGTAGCTCTGCGCGTAACAATACCGGCACTCGTTCGGACACCCCGCCGTGAGATTGACCGTACGAAACTCCGCCAGACACGGCAGCTTCGGTCGCGTCAGCGCCTCCGCCCGCCGTTGCCACGCGACGACCTTGAGTGGGTCTCTGCATTCCGCCCCGCGATTCTTACTTGGGACCTTCTCGTGATTCATGCCACCCACGACCACAGTCCTTTCAATCCGACGAATCTCTCGACCTTTCTACAACACCCTCCGTATGTTATGCAATAGTTTATGTGTCAATAACTGCCATCGCGTATCCGCAAGGGATAATGAATTGCCTGTCTTATTTTGCCTGTCTTATCTTGTTGCGCGTGGTGGGGTTTCGTGCAATCATGCTTGGCAAGCCCGTTTGAAGGCAAAGCACCTTAGCCTGACGTATGCAGTCACAAGCATGAATACAAAGGATAGAAAGGAGAGGGCGCGCCCAATAATCGTCTTCAAGAGGCTTACAACAATGACCAATATCCTCCCTACATTTTTCCCTGAGCGCCGTCTTCTCAGGTCTGAGGATGAGCCGGTGCTTGATACGCATGGATTTCTCGATGAGACATACGCAGAGAATCTGCCTTCCTTCGCTGACTTGCTTGATCTGCAGGCTGTCTTGATCCTTGCGCCGCCCTGGTATGGGAAGACGACAACTGCGAAGCAACTCGAACACCACTTCAGAGAGGAAGCCTCAAAGCGGGGGAGTGCTATTCCCTTTGGCCGTTTCTTTCATTTCACTTCGTTTGACGAGGACCGAATAAGCGCTGATGCTGATCCGGGGTGGTGGAACGAGTGGCAACAAGGCGAAGAACGGGCGTGCTGGATCATTGATGCCGTGGACCAGGACTACCGCCAGGGAACTCGCCGCACAAATCAAATCGTGAGGAGAATCGAGGAACTCGACAAGGGAACAAGGTCACGGCTCCTCCTCATGGTGTTCGCGCGAACAGATGAAATGCCCGCTGAGGTGAGGGAAAAACTTGAAAACATATACAGCCCTGAAGAGCCACAGGGATCGAAGGGACTGCAGGTTCTGAAACTCGCGCCACCTGATAGGTCGTTGGCAAGAGTGATAGCAGGAAACGATGACGAGTCTTTTCAGAAAGTATGCCGAACAATAGAGAGGAACAACCTCGAACAACTTGCGGCGTTTCCAGCGGCGATTCTTGCGCTTAAGAGTTTCGACGAAAACACGGCCATATCCGCGGAAGAAGTTTGGCGTGGAGTGCTTAGACATCTCCTCTTAAGGTCGGGTTTGGACGAATCCCTGCTGGAGGAGGCATTCATGGCCCTTGGGACCATGACTGCCGTTCTTTCTTTCAGTGATGCATCGGAGATTAGCGAGGTGATTGGAGGATCGAGGGGACCATGCGTTGATGATGTGTTTCCGAGACGACGCGATCAGTTTCAGGCTCTTCGGGGAGCCGCTAGAATGGCCATAAAGACGGCTGTTTTTCAGAGAACTGGCACAGGCTTCCAGTTCGCCCAATCCCACGTGCAGGAGTGGTTCACGGCGTTTGCCGTCCGGGGCTTTCCCCTTACTCGATTCCGTCCGCTCGTGACGGATAACAACGGCACACCACTAAACATCTACAACGGGTTGTTCGGGATCCTCTGCAAGATTCTCCCGGAAAAAAATGAAGTGCGTCGCTGGATTGTCGAGAGCCATGGTGGGATTGCTCCTCGTTCCGACGCCGCACCATGGTCCTTGCATGATGCCGTTGCCGCCCTTGGTCACCTTCAGAGTCTTGCCAAGGAGGCAAAATACGGGTTGCCGGAACTTGCTCGGGAAAGCTTAAAGCGTCTGAAACATCCTGGAATTGGGGACGAGATTGCCAAGCGTCTGGGCGACAAGACACTCACCCTGGGAGAAAGAGATTTTCTTCTTGATGCAGCGGTAGCGGTTACGGCGGGAGAGGCCGTACCGGTGGCGGTGGATATTGTATGCGATGAAAACGAAGACGATTCCCTGCGGCTTTCTGCGACCGTTTTGTTGCAGGACCTGGGGTGGGTGGAGCATTTCGAACGGCTGGATCAGGCGGTGCGCTGTATGCAAAAGACGTCTCAGATGAAGAAGCGTATCCAATCAAGTCTGGTCCACGAATTCTACGTTCACAAGTACTGGAGTTTCGAGAAAACTGTTGAGTATATTCCTGAGCCTGGGGATGAAGATGTTATTGATATGACTTATCTCTTGGAATTTGCGCTGGAAGAAGACCTTAACGCAGCGCGCGCCCGCCAGATTCTCGAAAAGGCGGATTGGGAGAGAGTCAGAAAAGAAGCGGGAGAGAAGCATAAACACGGTCCTGGTCTGTATAGGGGGACCGCACGATTGGTCATGAAGGCTCTTGATGTTTTGAATCAACAAGATCAGTGGAGTGAAGAAGACGAGAGAATTCTCTTGAACGTTCTTCTAACCCTAAGAGGGGAACGTTGGGCCGACCATTTCTGGTACGATCTACTTCATCGGCTTGGGCGAGCACGCGACGTTCGCAGATCTCTCTGCCTCAAAGATCTAGATGAAGGTGAACAAGGCACGAGGAGGGATCGCTTGTCCGTTTGGTATCATATGGACCTGGGGGACTTGGACTGGGTGCTGGAATTGCATAGAGGCGGAAAGAAGATTCCAAGGGATATCTTGGTCGAGATACTATCGCTGGCATACCGGAATAAGGCTCCTTGCCCAAAGATAGGCAAGGTCCGTTGCATTATCAAACATGAGTGCGGTGCAAACTTCTTGGCAAAGGCGGACAGCGAGAGGAAAGACCACGAGGATCTGTTGCGCAAGCACAACCTCGACAATCAACGTCGCCAAGAGAGCCCAAGAAGATACTCTCTGCACGAAGTTATCGAAGACTGCCTCTCCAGGGAGGGCGCGCCCCTTCTCCGCCGGTTTCATGACATCGCGTGTGTCTGTTTCACCGGTGATCATATGCGGCCAACAAATATTGACGGAGTCTGGGATGACCTGGGCGATGATCTCAAACAAAAATGCCTCTCTTTATGTGAGAAGGCCCTCCAGGAGTGTGAGCCGACGGATATTCCGGTTGGAGACTCTTTCTCTTCAGTGATTCTGTGCGAAGCCGCAGCTTTCAATAGGGTCGCGCTTGCTAGCAAAACGTTCGCTCTCGAAGCGGCGGTCATAGGGAAATGGCTACCAGCAACACTCCGCCTATACAACATGACAGGGATTCGGTCGGACAGCGAATCTGTTCTTCTTGCATGCTTGGACGCAGATCGCCAGATCACTGAAGATTTGATTGTCAAAGAGCTGCGTAGGGAGATGTGCGCCGAAGAGGGAACAGCGTTGCTCGCATTACGGCTTCCAGAGACGGCGTGGTCGGAGCGATTCAAGAAGTTAACTGCCATATTGGTAGAAGAGAAAGACCTTTTCGGGGCGGCTCGATGTGAGTTGTTAAGGACTTTGGCTGGACATGCCCCGGGGTATGTTCGCACGATCGCGGAAAAGTGGTCGGAAAGAGATCCGTCTACGGATAGCGCGATGGAGGAAATGCTGACAGCAGGTTTGGATGCTCTTCTCGTCATTGATCCGGAATTGGCATTACCGAGGGTAGTGGCTTGTTTTGATCAAAGCGGGGCAAAGTTCCTGACGAAACTGAAGTCCCTAGGGGAAAGAAACGGGTCCTCATTCGCGGATGCATCTGCTTGGCCGTCCCACAGCCTCAAGGAGCTTGCCGATGTTCTGCATAGAGCGTTCCCGGTGGAAAATGACCCCGAAGATAAATCACTCGAAGTTACGTGGGTGGGTCCTGAGGATAGACTGCGGGATCTAAGAGAGGCTATTCCTCGGCGTCTTTTTGAGCGCGATAGTCAAGATGCAACAAATGTCCTTCAGGACCTGGCGAATTCATACCCGAACGTCAAGAGATGGTATGATTACAGTCGCGCTCATCGAGAGGCAACGGGATTCCTGAGATGGGTCACGCCATCCGGGGAACCCACCAAGGATGAAGCTGGGCGCGTACCGGTCGATGATCTGATACGCGCATTGGGAGATGAAACGGACTATCGTTTGATCCGAAATAGCGATGACTTGTTGCGTGTCCTGATTGAAGAACTGGACGCTATCGGAAAAGACGCAAAGAAGCACCTTCCCGTGCTGTACCATCCTTCGGAAAATGGAGAGCGCAAGCGGCTGCGCGAAGAAGCGCTTCAGGCCTATGTGTTCTGTCGGCTCAACGACAGGCTGCCGGGGCGTGTCCTGAACCGCGACACGAAGACCGTCTTTCTCAATCGGGAGCCACTGGAGGCTCGGAACGAGCGGGACGACATCAAAGTGGAAACGATAGCGATAGATAGAAAGCCAGCCACTGTGATCATCGAAATCAAGTGGTCGGATAACCGTGACATATCAACAAGCCTTAAGGAACAGTTGGGTCAGAAGTATCTCGTAGATGGAAACCATACCCACGGGATCTATCTCGTCGGGTGGTGCGGACCCGGTAGGTGGAAGGGATCTGCCGGAGCGAAGCCCAAACCAAGAGACTCGATGGAAGCGTGGAAAGCTGCTTTTCAGAAACAAGCCGAGGAGTTCAGGAAGGAGCATACGAATAATCCGAATAATGTGATTCGTCCGTTTGTTATGGATCTCCAATGGCAGTAGCGCCGCCGGCAAAGCGATCCTGAAAGTCGTTGAGATTCGCCAAAAGCTCCACAGCGAGTTCGTGTTACGAGCATTTCATCTCCCTCACTAAACCACTTTTGGGTATAGTAAATCGGCATTTTTTCGACATACTATGCAGAATAATCGCACCTGTTAAGCAATCTCCTTGTCTGAATCCTCATTCCAAATTCTCACTCAGATTGGTTGCCCTGCGCCCCGAAAAACGGTTCCGCGGAGGGAAATTCCTCCCTCGCGCGAAATCCGGCCTTGTCCAGCCTTTCGAGAAACGCCGACTTCCAGCGGTGACACTCTCGAATACTGCTTATAGGGTATCTCCTTGACTGGGGTAGGTACAATGTGTAGCATATGAGGCATGGAGGATTATCCCCAAACGCTCCCGGAATTCGAAGACCGGTTCGCTTCGGAAGAAGCGTGTCGAGACTACCTGCACCATTTGCGGTGGCCCGAGGGGTTTGTGTGTCCGCGATGCGGGAACAAAAAGGCTTGGGGCGCAGGGGGCATCCTGTATCAATGCGCCCAGTGCGGCTACAAAGCGTCGGTCACGGCGGGAACGGTCTTTCAGGACACGCGCAAGCCTCTGCGACTGTGGTTTCGCGCGATGTGGTGGGTGACGAGCCAGAAGAACGGAGCCAGTGCGCTTGGACTGCAACGGGTACTGGGGTTGGGCAGTTACGAGACGGCATGGAGTTGGTTGCACAAATTGCGTCGAGCCATGGTCCGTCCGGGCCGCGACCGCTTGTCGGGACGGGTCGAAGTCGATGAAACCTACCTGGGCGCGGAGGCGCATGGAACTCGCGGACGCGGGGCGCAAGGGAAGGCGCTGATTGTTGTGGCAGCGCAAGAAGACGGCGCGGGCATTGGGCGGATCCGGTTGCGCCATGTGCCGGACGCCTCGGCTCAAAGCCTCCTCCGCTTTGTCGAGGAATCGATCGAACCGGCCAGCACGGTTTGTACGGATGGGTGGAAGGGCTACAGCGGTTTGGAATCGAAGGGCTATGGTCACGAGGTTCTTTTCGCAAACCGCCAAATGAAAACCGACCCGCATCTGTTGCCGCGCGTACGTCGCGTGGTGGCGTTGCTCAAACGTTGGTTGCCTGGCACACATCAGGGCAGGGTCAGTCATGAGCACCTGGCGCACTATCTGGACGAATTCACGTTTCGTTTCAACCGGCGCGCCTGGCGCCACCGGGGGAAACTGTTCTACCGCCTTGTCCAGCAGGCCGTGTCGGTTGAACCGGTGCCGTACAGCCATCTCGTGGCCCATTGCCGCAGTCTCAAGCCGGCAAAGCACAAGATGTAGTGTCAACACCAGTTAAAGGGATACCCCTATTCCATGATTTAGCCTGTTTTCATGTCCAAGAATCCCACCCTCTGCGTCAGCGGGACTCGCTTCCTTCCTGGAATATCCTTGTTTTCACTGCAATGTCCTGTTGTGCGGCTCTTGCGAGATGGGTGAAAATGACCAGAAGTCTTTAGGCTGTCCCTAGTCGTCTCTGATCGCACACTGAGGGGGCAAGGGGTATGAGGCTTCCAAGGAAATTGCAGCAACAGCTGATCGAGAAGTGCGGGGAGGCGCTATCCTGTCACGCAGATCGGCTGCCGTGCGGGTCGTATCTTGGGGAGGCGCATCGGCAGGGGACCCTATCGGTGGTATTGGAGAGGATGCTGCCCCCTTTTGCAGCCGAGCTGAGGATTACGGAAGGGGCGCAATTGGCGGCGTTGGCGAAGGAGTACCCAGCCACGCAGCCGGGAAAACGAGGTCCGATCGAAGATAGGTTCCAGGAGATCGTGCTTCGCGTGGCAGATCGTCTCCCTGCGGGGAAAGGGGATTGGGAGCAGGCGCTGACCTCTGTGCGGGCGCTGGCGAGGTCGGTGTATGGGACTCAGGGACAGGAATGAGTGCCGGATAAGGGGAATGCCGTACGAGTTCCGGGGAGGCGGGGTGAACACTTTCTTTGAAAGTGAGGAATGGGAAAATGACTGAGGAGACGACGCTTCAGCGATTGGGTGAGCAAGCGGGCACCGCGCCTTGCGAGAGCGAGAAGAAGTCTCTCTGCCTTTGGGTGAACCGTGGGATTCTGAAGACGGCCAAGTTGACGGGCAAGGCTATCCGGGCGTGCCGGGAGGGCGTGGGTGCGACTGGCTCGCTGCTGACCAAGCCCTTTCGCGGGCACAAGCTGCCGCTGCCGATCCGCGCCTCGAAGGCAATTCACCAAGCCCAGGTCCGGGGCGGTCGCGGAGAAAAGGAGATCGCGAAACTGACAAGCCGTCTTGCGGAATGCCTAGCACAGAACGTGGGAGTTGGAAGCGCTGATCCAGCTGACGAGCCGAATACAAGAGAGATCGCACGCGCCATTGAGGCGGCCAGAGCGAGAGTGGGCGAGGTTCGCGGTCTCATCGAGAGCGTGGAGAAGACTGTGACCCTTCTGGAAGAACGGCTGGCATCTCTTGCCGAGAGCGGCGAAGAGGACACGCCGAACCTTTCGGTGAGTGCGCCGGAAGCGAGGCCGGCTTCGTCGCGACAGCTCCGCGGTCCACTGTTCCCAACGCCGCGGCACCGGCGAAAAACGGCGTCCGCGGAGCCGAAGGAGCTGCCAGTTGAAGAAGGAAGCGCCGAAGTGATGGAAAACGACCCAGGCGCCCAAGATGAGGCGACTCGAAAGGGGATCACGTTATGAATGCCACAGCCAACCCCGGAAATGTGGCCACACTGGCCGCCTACACGTTGGGGCGGGGGGTGGGATCTGTAAGGCTAGGCGCGGGCAGCGGCGCGGCGACGTTGCGCACAGCGGCGAAGGGGGGAGCGCGCGTGAGCGCGGTGGCGGGTGGTGCGCTCATCACCGCCCTGAGCAGCGTGTTCTACGGGTATTCCAATGCGAGGAGATGGAAACAAGGTAGAATGACGGGGGCGGAAGCGATTCGTCATACGGCCTCCGAATCGGTCGGGATGGGCGTGGCAGCGGGAATCGGTGTGGCGGCTTCGAGTTTTCTGGCGGCTACCGTGTGGATTGCCTCGGCTACAGCGCTAGTGCCTTTTGCGGCCGGCGCGGCCGCGGCAACCGCGGCAAAGACAGCGTGGGACCACACGATGAAGCGAGAGATTGCCCCCAAGCAGGAAAAGAAGAGGCTGGAGCGCCCCGCCGGAAGCCACAATACCTGAGTGGGCCTCAAACATCGCCCTCGCTCAAATCACATCGCAAACAGCAGCTTTGCGGCGATCAGAAGCACCACTACGGCGTAAACACCCTTCACCCCGTTTATCGGCACAACGCCGTTCAGGAGGGCGCCCAGCTGTCCTCCGATGATCGAGCCGGGTGTAATCGCCATCCAGATCTGGAGAAAGGTCCCCATCGAGAATCGCTCCCGCATCAGCCCGTCAATCATGAGCAGCAACCCTCCTCCCAAGAAAGCGTCGAAGATGACCGTAACCACCGTGTTGGCGATGCATGTCCGGATGGGCGCCTTCAGGAGAATCCTGTGGAGGGGTTCTCCCACAATACCACCCGTGATGCCCAGGACGGTGCTGAATACGCCGGCCGGGAAACCGGCGAAAATCAACAAGGCGTAGGGGCGGTCCGGCTCGAAGGGACGGTCTTCGGGCACCACCTCGTCGGGCAGTTTTCCCCGGGCGTTCCACACAACCTGGAGGATATTTTCGATCCCGACGAAAATGAGGAAACAGGCGAGAAGGGTCTCCAGAAAATGCCGGCCAACGAGGATGCTGATGCCCACTCCGCATATCGCGCCGACGATAGAGGAGGGAATCAGATATCTTAAGCACTTCCAGTCCGCTTGCTTCGTCTTGAAATACTGATGGGAGGCGGAAAGGCCCATGCAGCCGGACGACAGGATGGAAAGGACCTTGGCCAGGAAGATTTCAATGCCGAAGAACGCCAACAAGAGGGAGACCTTTAAGACTCCGCCCCCGCTCCCAATGAAGGCCGCCAAGGTGTCCACCAGGATTCCCATGCACATGAACGCAAGAAAGTCGGCAAAAGTCAGATGGTAGTGGTAGGTGGAGCGCACGCGAGGCGCACTTGCGCTCAACGCCCGGTATTCCAGGGCGCTTTTGGTGGAGTAAACCATGCCGTCCCGGAGATAAATAATCCGAATCGGATCCCTCGCGCGCCCCTCCTCCAGGAACATCGGAATGTCACCGGGCTGGAGGATCGGGCTATTGTCCAGCGTGAGGACCACGTCGCCTCTCCTCAATCCGGCCCAGGCAGCCGGGGAATTCTCTATCACCTGATTGATCAACGCGCCTCCTTCGCTGGTCACGCCGAACTGCCGCCGGATGGTGTCGGTCACGGGCAGAACTTCCACCCCCAGCCAAAGCCTCTCGCGCGGGATGAGCCGCTTGGCAAGATTGCGGGAACTTAGTGCGAGGATCACAAGAGCCGCCATCAGGATCCCGAGGATCAAGACAGCCGTTCCGACCCGCAGAATCTTCTCCATGTGGGTGTTCATTGGCCGTCTTTCTTTACCGGAAAGGATAAAGGCGTCTCATCAATCGGATTTCTGGCGGGCAAGCAAGACGTGATCCTGCTCCAGAATCCCCGTTTGGCGGCCATAACGGGCGGTTCATTCTCCAGGTAGATCACCGCGTCCTGAATGTGGGAAAAACTCCGCATGAGGGCGCTGCGCACTTCGCGGGCAACGCGGTCCGCCTTGTAGAGGGATATCGCACCCGGCACGACGATGCCGACGTCCACCCACATCTTCTGGCCGATCTGCCGCGCTTTCAGATAGGCGACGCGTTGGACGCCCGGCACGACAGCGGTGCGCCGAAGCATTCGCCCGCGTTCGGTTTCGGTCACCGAGCGGTCCATCAGGCCATCCGTGGCGTTTTTCAGGATGCGGACGCCGATGCGGGCAATCAGGAGGGCCACGAGAACCGCGGCGAGGGGATCGAGAACCGGATAGCCGACGCGAGCGCCGATGATTCCCAGGAGCGTCGCGGTTGACGAAAGGGCATCGGACATGTTCTCGGCATTCGCGGCGATCACGGGGCTGTGGATCTGGCGGCTGACGCACATCCCGAACCGGCTTATGCTGATGTTGCTGATAATGGAGATCAGAGCGGGCCCGATAGCCACGAGCAACGGTGGCGCCAAGTTGCCTTTTGCGATGGCCGAAACCGCCCGGATGATCATGACCAAGGCAACGATGAGCAGGATGAAGCCGAAAATGGCCGACATGAGAAACTCGACATTGCCGTGGCCGTAAGGGTGGGTTTCGTCTTTGGGCCATCGTGAGACTCGCAGGGAAATGAGAGTGATGAAGGCGGTAATCACGCTCGTAAGCGACTGAAATCCATCGGCAACCAGAACCTGGCTGTTTGCCCATATTCCGACGAAGATTTTCAGAGCGCCATTAAAGGCGCCGTTTGCCATGCAAATCCATCCATAGTATTTTCCGCAGAAGTTCTGGCATTGGGGCTTGAGCATGGCGGCAACGAGGTGCGCGGGGTTTTTACCGGCTATATTTCCGCGGCTGGATGGTAGTGGATGAAAACGCTGTGCAAATGGGCGATTTTTCTTTTCAGAGAGTGCTCGAGTTCTCTCACGGCGGCGTTGCACTCCGCGATCGTCCACCGTCCGTCGAGTATGAGTTCGATATCGAGGCTGACGCCGCGGCCCACGTGTTTGCCTTTGATATCGCTTACGGCGACCACCGCGGGATTCTGCGACAATAGAGTCCGGATCGTTTGGATCTCGGGATCGAAGACCGCGGCGTCCATCAGATGGCTATACGCTTTGTGCATCATCTTGGCGCACTCGTAGAGAATCTCAATTCCTTCGAGGATGGCAATGATGGCGTCGGCCTCCTTGAAACCGGCCTCGCCCACGAGGATCGCCAGGATAACGACGAGATTGGAGAGCAAATCCGTGTGAATGTGGCTGGCGTGGGAGTGCATGGCGGGGCTGTTGGCCTGCTTTGCCGCGCATCGGACCAGCCGGTAGATAATGACGCTGAGAAAGAAGCACGCGAGCGAGGACCAGATGCCGATCCAGTGGGGCAGCGCCGCAGCGTCTATGCGGTAGAGCGTGAGTGTGGATAGAAGGATCAGGGAGACCGTGCTCACCGTGATGATCAAACCGATGACGAGGCTGACCACGTGCTCGATCTTTCCGTAGCCGTAGGGGTGGGTTTTGTCGGCGGGCCATGCGGAGATCTTGAACCCGATGATGAGGAGGATGGCGGAGAGGAGATCCGTAAACGAATAGAGGGCGGAGCCGAGCATGGCCCGGCTGCCGCCCGCAAAACCAATCATCACTTTGAAGATCGTGAGGAAAAGCGCGACGCAAAAGGAGACCCAGATCGTGCTCTTGAGGCAACGCCGACATTGAGGGGCTTCTTTACTCATGTCTGACGTCCTTTGGGCGCATGACTGGCGCGGAAACCGGCGCGGGGCGCCTTTGGAGGAAGGTCTCGGTAGTCGGAGAGTTCAGCGACATGTTCTGGACCCGGGCGGCAAGATAGGTCGAATAAAACTCCTTGATGTCCAGGGGGGGAGTGGCGAACTCGCTGTAGGAGTAAGGGGGGCGTCTCTTCATCCCGAATAGGATCCCGTAAACGTTGCTCGGAAACCTGGTCCACAGGGCGTTGTGGTTCCGTATGGCCTGAATATAGTCGGCGCGCGCTTTGGCCACCCTGTCCTCGGTTTCCGTCCAGTCCTTCATCAACTGCTCGAAGGATCGCGACGCCTGGAGATAGGGGTATTGCTCCGAGACAGCCAGAAGCGAGGTCATGATTTTCTCGAGAGCGGGAGAGGACCCGGCGGCGGGTTTTTCCTTCTGGTTGCCAAGGAGGGTTCTCATTTCGGAAACGTATTTGTAGAGAGTCACCTCGTGGGCGCTGTACTCGGCCGAGACAACCGTCAGGTTGGGGATCAGGTCGGCGCGGCGCATGGCTTCGCTCTGAGTCAGCGAACCGGTTCTATCCAACTCGCTCATGGTCAGCGCGAAGGCATTGTAGTAGTAGACGGCTCCCCATACGACGAGAACGACAAAGCAAACCACGACGATCGTCGTTATAAAACGCAACGTGGGGGTCTTGGTGATCGTTTCCCATCCCGGCAGCCGGCTCAGCAGTTGCCGGCGCTTGACTTTCCGGATCTGCTTTTCCGTGTCAAGAATCTTGTGGTAGTCGGCCGAGTGGAT
>Ga0315274_10012793_pt1 | contig 11958 bp, 8 predicted proteins | sample YL17G02_20_MG_FD_203700 | JGI IMG/M metagenome (GOLD analysis project Ga0315274, IMG submission 203700) | Sediment microbial communities from Yellowstone Lake, YNP, Wyoming, USA - YL17G02_20 | ecosystem: Environmental > Aquatic > Freshwater > Lake > Sediment | place: USA: Wyoming | collected... | reverse complement strand
GTTTTGCCGCCCACTGTTTAGCTGCCGGCAGGACTACCATTGATCTGACCCAGAAAACAGCTCTCGCCGATGAGAAAAAGACTGAAAAATTTTCCCCTGTCACCCAACTGCGGAACTTGGGCTAAAGGGCCGTGGAAGTGATATATACGTACTTCAGACAGTTCGACTCAGAACTCTGGAGCTACGGAGGGTCAAGAGGCGATCAAAACCGACCACTGACCGCGGGCCGTCTTGTCTGTTGAGAAGCGATGAATATTCCAGGGCGGCGGCATAAGAGGACGAGGTTTAGCCAGGCGTTCAAACAGCCAGGTGTTCAGGATTCGCTTTTTGTAAGTCTACGCTCTTTACGCTGGTGTGCATCGCGCAACCTCAATATCATCATCGCTGCGGCAAGGGCCATATAGGGCAATAGAAACTCGACAATACTACCGTTACCAGTGGCAGACACCGAGCAGCCTCCACCGCCACCGCCGCCTCCGCCAGTTCCACCAGTCGTGCCTTCAACTACGTAGAATGGTGTAAAGTGCGTTGTCTCGAAGGAAAGAACGTGTAGTGTTGGTGATATTTCCATATCCTGAATGTTGGTCATACCTTGTTGACTGAGTGCTCCGGTTAGAGAATTGAACCAATATGGCTTAGGTGAGCTGCCAGAAAAGCTATATGGTATCATAATTTTAACTGGCTGATTAAACTGCACTCCGCTTGGACCAAAATCATAAACCGCAAGACACTGCGCGGCAAATTCCTGCGGGTTTTTGATTTCGGAAATCGTAATCTGCAGGTCACAAGAACATGCTCCGGGTGGGATAATGACAGAAACATCGTCCACACTATCTATATTTTCCGGCCTCGTTCCTACGATCGCGCCCGCAGAAGCAGCAACGAGTTCGGAATCCACAGCCTCGCTGTCCAGATAAGTGCTTCCGGCGTAATAAATCTGCGGATTTGCACTTCTACTATCACTCCAAACCAGATACGGATGACCTTGCGCATCCACGCCGATTGCCGGCTGGTTCTGATTGCTATTTGTACTATCATCACCTACGAAGACGTTTGTCCCACCATCTGAGTTGACTTCGGCGAAATACAAGTCTGTATCGCCAATTGCACCGGCAACATTTCGTCGATCCTGCCAGCAGGCAAAAATTTCTAAGTTATTGCCCGTGCTGCCGGTCACCGCAATTGCAGGCTCGACCTGGTTACGGCCGGAACTGTCGTCGATAATACTACTGCCGGTTAATGGACTGCTCGGCAAACCATTTGTAGCCGCGTGGTATATGTCGCTGTTGCCGGACGCGTCATCTACCCACAATAGATGCAGAATTGACCCGGCAGTCTCCGCAGCAATCGCGGGGCTGGACTGATTGCCTGTGTTATTCGCGATGGGCACATTCGTCCAGGGGCCGCTGTTCGAGGCTGCTCCGTAAATGTCGTTCGAGCCATTCCGCTTATCAGTCCACACGACATAGACCGTGTTAGCAGAATCCACAGCAATGGCAGGGTCAGTCTGGTCGGAAGCGTTGGCTGTTATTTGCGAAACTGCTTTCGTTGCGAAGCCGTCGCTGGAAGTGGCTATATGAATATCCGGATTCCCTGTTTGGTTGTCCTGTTGCCAAACAATACCCGCACCGCCAGTGGAACCAACGGCTATAGCAGGGTTAGTCTCGCTGTCATTCGAGTCAGAAATCCTGCTTGCAGCCGACCAGTTTACTCCGTCGGCCGAACTGCACAGATAGACATCCCAATTGCCTCGGCGGTTGTCCTGCCACACAACGTACAGGTTGTCACTGCTGCCCAAGGCAATGGCAGGATTACATTGATCAGCGGGATCGGCTATTAACTGAATACTACCGGTGAAATTGGCTGCTTCGTCCACAAGCTTGTTGACATAAATATCTCTGCTGCCTGCTGGCCCTGCGTGCCAGACTGCGTATATGTTTCCATTGCTATCTCGGACGGTTGAGGGTGCTGCGCTGCCGAGGTTATCTAAACCCAAGCTGACCCTTTTATTTTTGCCGAACGAACGCATCTCGGTCCAGAAGGAATATGTGCATTCGGGCATCACCTTCCCGCCAAGGTCTGCAGCATTTACCGCGACCGTTAGTTTTTGCTCGAAGTCGAACATCTCGTTCGGCTGATAGACGAATGTGTAATCGGATTTCGTGCCTGTTCTGCGGCAATTGCCGGTCGCGCTGGTGTAGTTGGCGGTGTTGCCGGAGTACACAGTATTGCTATTAACCTTGATTGTCACAGAGTTGGCATCGACACCCTTGCCAGCATCCACAATGTGCAAGGTTATCAGATTGTTTAATGGCACCTGTATGGAGTCAGCCGCCGGCGAACAATTAGTTACACTTGGCGGGCTATTATCGTTAATCGGATTGATCGTTATCATTACTGTATCTGTGTCTGTCAGGCCGCCATTATCGGTGACAGTAAGGGTAATAGTATGCTGACCGACTGACAGCGTCACAGTTGGGTTTGCACCTGTCGAGATCTGGCTGCCTCCTTCTCTCCACACGTAAGTCTGGATGGCGCCGCCCGGATCGGAAGAACCTGAGCCGTTCAGAGTAACCTGCTCACTGCCGTTGCCGTCAGCATCGGTAACGGTCTGATCCGATCCAGCATTCGCAATAGGAGGCTGATTGGTGCCGGATTTATTGACCGTGATCACTACTGCATCCGTATCCGTCAGACCGCCATTATCTGTGACTGTAAGCGTGATGGTGTGCTGACCGACAGCCAGTGTCACAGTTGGGTTCACGCCCGTGGCAAGCTGAGTACCACCTTCACTCCATACGTAGCTCTGAATGGTGCCGTCCGAGTCGGTAGAACCTGACCCATTCAGAGTCACCTGCTGACTTCCATTGCCGTCAGAATCGATGGCTGTCTGGTCCGGCCCAGCATTGGCAGTGGGAGCTTGGTTGGTACTTTTCACCGTGATTGTGATTGTCTCGGAATCTTGCTCTGAACCATCGCCTGCAATGAATGTCACTTGGTAGGTGCCAACCTGTCCACCTGTCGGTGTCCAACTGAAGGTTTGACCCTGAAAAGCCGCACCGCTTGGCAGATTCTGAACTGAAAATGTTATGGGATCACCATCGGGGTCAGTGGCGTTTATGGTAAAGGTGAGAAGGTTGTTCACAAATATGGTCTTATCCCCAATATTGTCCAACACTGGACCATGATATTCATAACAACCTGCGTCCGGCAAGGTATCACGGAGATTCCCCGCAATATCGTCCGTTGGTGAATTCGATGGGTCGGCAAATCCTACCGGCAGACTTCCACCCGATGCCGGCCGGAAATCCCCAGCGCTGGCATCGGCAAATATCCCCCAAAAGGCGGGATCGGTGGCGTACGCTGAATTTATGCCGCCTGGATGAAAACAAACTGTGTGGGAACCCTGAGTCGGAAAGATTCCTCTATTGATTATATTGTAATCCGCGCTGGTAATGATTACGGATGGGGACGACTCGACGGTTAGATAAGAGATGACGTTGTTGTAGATAGATACATTCTTGCAGTCTGCGAACTTCACATACCCGCTTACTGTATTATTCCGGAATGTTATGCCATCTATGAAACTCATCTGTACTTGAGGTCCCCCCGACAGTTTATCTACATTTGGTTCACCCTCGTGCCAATATAATAGATTGTTTTCAATCAGCATATTGTGCGTTCCATAGGTTCTCGTAGCCGGATTGCTGGTTGAAGGATTATTAAGCCACCATATTTGATTATGTACGCCATACATCTTGTTGCGTCTGATGATGATATTCTGGCAATCTGGTTGGTACGCAGACATCTGCATCCCGTCACCATGAAAATACGATTCAATTATGTAATTGACATCGTGTGGAGCAGGACTCTCATTTGCATCTTTTATGGAATACAATAAAGTAATCTGCGTATCACTATCCACACTGGCGATCATAAGGTCGTGTTGACTCCCATCTATCCATGTAGCACAACTATCTCCAGTCACACAGTGACTACCGCTATATATGCGTAGTTTCATACCAGCTGAGGGAACATAACCAACGCCTGGAGTGTTCCACTTCGCGTTGGGATTTGTCATAACGTAGCCATCAGAGCTCCAAGTTGTTTCTGTCGGCGTTTCACTTAGTACAGGCGTATATAACTCCAAATCACGTACCACGTTATCCTCAATAGTCACATCCTGCCCACTGAAGATTATGCCATCAGATGAAATGTTATGGATGTAATTGCGGGCAATAAGTGTATTCGTCCCGCCTTGGACTATTCCCCTCAAAGATTGCATTATGTTGCAATCGGTTATCTTTATATTACTGGTTGTTCCTGAACCGTGTACTCCACATCCCCAGCCATCATGTCGCCCCGTACCCCATCCGCGTATCGTACAGTTACTCACATTGACGTCTGTAGAGTTATCGTACCTTATGGCCTCTTCATTTGATGCGCTTGACCCTGGACTTATCCCGTTGCCAATGAGCGTGCAATTTAAGCAGTTGATGTAGTTGGCATAAGTAAAGTATATTCCTCGCAACGTAGAGGTATCAAGGGGTCGTCTTATTGTAAGTCCATCTAGGATTAAATGGACTTCTTTTGCCGAGGAGTTATTTACATGTATGCGTGTAAATTCTGGAGTATGACCAGTATCAGCTTTCCAGGTTATCCAATCACCTGCATTGAGATAATTGGTCTTGTAGATTTCACCATAACTGCCGGTGCGCAACAGAACTGTATCGCCAGGGGCTAAACTGGCCCACCCCTTATCGACAGTTTTCCAGGGCAAGGCACTCGTGCCTGGATTGGAGTCATCACCATTAACGGCATCGAGGTAGTAGGTTGCTCCGCCTGCGATGTCCCCCAGAGGAGCAGTGAAGAACAGGCCGGCGATTAGCAAGTAGCATACGGGAAATATGCGTAACGGCTGCCGATGACTGCTGCGCAGCCACCCACGTGCACTGGCTGAGTCTACCATACTGTTGACCTCCTACCAGAAGCTTACTCGGTGTGGCCAGAGTACCAACTAAATTGTAATAATAAGTTACGCCACAGGCAAACGGAAACTTAGGCCTCCTGCCTACTACATAGGTAAATCCATTATAGGACTTTTTTGCAGAGAAGTGAACCAAAAAGCCGAACAAGTGGTGAATGCCAGGATATTCGGGGTACTGGGCCTAATACCAAGAAGGTCTCACTATGACGAATTGGTGCTTCTCTCCGGAGACCAGCCAATTAGGCATCCGTGGTCATTGCCCGTCGCATAGGTTTTTTCGAAGGTTATCGGAAGTTGTGCGGAAATTAGTTGGAGCGGGCCTTTTTGCTAAAATTCGGTTGACAAACTGACGATTAGCTGAATATTATGATAGTGTAGCGGCGTGTATCTCTGAGGAGGTGCCTGCAATTTTCCGCTATTCTAAGGGAAGAACTGATGGTCAGAGCCGAGAGTATGTGTGACCCGGCTACCCCAAAAGGGATATGGAATTTGGTTTATGGCTTTCACCGTTGTTTGAGGGTCGACATAGCGAAGCCGCGAAGTTCACGGCCATGCTCTTGCCACAGTTCCTGCCCGTCAAAAGGGCGAGCTCCAAGTGGTGAGTATCTATGACGCCCTGCGGGCTCTGAGTCCTTGAGCAAGCACAGAAGGCGGCTAAGACCGGTGCAGAGAAGCAGCCGGAGTTCTTTTTTTTGCATGCGGTTGCATCAATTTTGCGGTGTAACCGACGGGGACGGAGTCTGTAAAGTATAAAAATGGTTTCATACGCTGGCGTTCAACGCCATGCTTATGCTCGAAACTACTGAAAACGAGAAACTGACGCAACCGCCTCCCGCGGATGAGTATTTCGATACATCGCATCTGAAGGCGGACTTAAAGGGGCGCTTTGTACGAGGCAGTGCCATAACCATGCTTGGGCAGGCAGCGCGGTTTGTCATTCAAACCGGCTCAACAGTGATCTTGGCACGATTATTGTCTCCAAAGGATTACGGCCTGGTGGCAATGGTAACAGCCGTGACAGGGTTCATAATGACTTTCAAAGACCTCGGGCTTTCTACCGCGACAGTCCAGAAAGCCCAGACCAATCATCAACAGATAAGCACACTGTTCTGGATAAACGTTGCCATCAGCATCATTGCAATGCTCATAACTGCCGCCCTGGCGCCTGCTATCGCATGGTTCTACAATGAACCGAGACTGACCTGGATTGGGCTGGCGCTGTCAACGAGTTTTTTATTTGTTGGTCTGAGCGTTCAGCACCAGGCCTTGCTCAGAAGACAAATGCGTTTTACAGCGATCGTAACAAGAGATATTGCTGCTATGCTGATTGGAACTGTCCTTGCTATTGTGCTGGCATGGAGAGGAGCGGTCTATTGGTCATTAGTTGCTATGCAGGTCGGAGCAGCGGTTTCCGGCACAATAATGCTATGGCTTGTCTGCAAATGGCGGCCCGGTTTGCCGGTACGCGGGGCCGGTGTCCGCTCAATGGTGCACTTCGGCCTCGGCGTAACTGGTTTTCAAGCAGTAAACTATTTTGCCCGAAATTTTGACAATATTCTTCTTGGGCGATTTTGGGGTGCAAGTGTTCTTGGTTTGTATAGTAGGGCATATAGTCTGTTCATGCTGCCCATCACACAGATACGGGCGCCCCTGACTGCTGTGGCGCTGCCGGCCCTGAGCCGATTGCAGAATGAGCCAGACAAATGCGCGAAATACTACTACAGGTTTGTTTCTGTGCTCACATTTATTACTGTGCCCATTATGGGTTTTCTTTTTGTCTGCTCGGAGAATATTATTCGCCTGTTACTTGGTGAGAGATGGCTTGGCGCAAACGCCATCTTCAAAATTCTGGCAATTGCTGGTTTCATCCAGGCCGCCGAAACCACTAGAGGACTTATACTGCTCTCGTCCGGTCTTGGCAAGAGATACTTCACCTATGGCTTACTGCGCAGCGTTTTTCTTGTGGGATGCTTCGCCGTAGGAATCCCCTGGGGTGGGTTTGGCGTTGCGGCAGGATTCACAATTGGCGATTATCTCATCCTATTTCCCGCCCTGTGGTATTGCTTTCGGGGCACACCCCTGTCCATCACCGGATTCTTTCGTGCCATCGCGCAGCCGACGATAGCCGGGCTGATTTCGACAGGCGTAATGTTCTTGACATACAGGTCGTTCTTGCTCGAGCAGCACGATTTTGTAGTGATTGGGGTTTGCTTACTTGTGGGCCTGCTATCGTATTTCGGCGTATGGACAATCATACCAGGGGGGCCAACAACACTGTGGGAATTCTCTTCGTATCTCCGTTTGGTCTTCCGTAATAAAACCAATAGACAGCAAGACAAACTCAATGTCTGAGAGAAGTATCGTGTGTGTTCTTCGCCATATGTGGTAGTTGTTTCACTTGGGAGGTATGAAAATAAGTTGATAGATATGAAAGGCCAAGTGAAGAGGTTGGTTCGAAAAATATTTTATCCTTTTTTAAGTAATCGATACATAAGAATATTTTGTGCCTACTATCTGTACCGGAGGTGGATAGCACACAGCGAAGCTATGGTTGCACTTCGCAGAAAAGAAAAGAACCTTGATGAGTCCTACTGGATGGGCAAGCTTAGACAGTACACCCACATGGTTGACAAGGGGTTGCACAGGGGAGATTTCTCGAAGGGGCGCGGGACTCGAGCCTACGGGGTAGCCAAAGACGCGTTATCTCACATCAAATCGCGTGAAGGATTGCGCGATCCATCTACCCAATGGGCTGCAAGAAAGATCAAGCAGTATGATGAGTTTCAATCCGGTAAATCAACGAGACTTGTAACTGAGTATGTTAGAACGACCTGCACGTATAAGGACCTTCTAAATGCCATCAAGACAAGGCGGTCGATACGGCAGTATGTTGACAAGCCCGTAGAGGACGAAGTGATAGACAAAATAGCCAGTGTCTTGGACTGGTCTCCAACAAGCTGCAATCGCCAGCCAGCAAGAGTATATGCAACAAATAATCCTGACATAGTGAGAAAGTGCGTGACACTACATAGAGGAGCAGCTTGTTTCACTGACATTTATGCTCCGCTTTTTCTGATGTTCTGCACAGACTCCAGGTTGTATGAGATGCCCGCTGAAATGGCTTTGCCACACGTTGATGTTGCATTGGGTGTGCAGAACTGTGTTCTTGTTGCGCATTCCTTAGGGATTTCTCTGACACTCCTTACGTGTGCCACCCTTGGGGTTCGTGAGGAACAAAATCTGCGGGAGATATTGGGGATCCCTCAACACTTCCAGATCGTCACAAGTGCTGTCGGAGGATACGTTAATGGTGGCGCTGAAGTACCCGCGAGAAAGAACAAGGAACTCTTCATCGTAAGGTAGGCAATTTTAATGGCAAGGGTAGGTATTCTGACATTCCATTATGCCAACAACTATGGGGCCGTACTTCAAGCATACGGCCTTTCAAAAGCTATTAAGGAAATGGGGCATTACGTGGAAGTGCTCGATTACTGTCCTTTAGCTGCTCGGCGTAGTTACGGTCGTTGGCCGCGACGACACCCACTAAGGATTTTCCCCTTTGCAGTGAAACGCTGGAGATTCCGTCAGTTTAGGCAACGATACTTGCCTCTCTCCCTGCGAACTTACTGGACACTAAAGGACCTACAAAGCTATCCGCCGGACGTAGATTGTGTGATATGTGGCAGTGACCAAGTATGGAACATAGCCTCCTACCGAGGTTTTGATCCGGCGTTCTTCCTCGAATTTGTTGAGGAAGGCGGCCCACGACGTATAAGCTATGCAGCAACTTTTGGTTTTGCCGAAGAACTGGGCAATTACCACGAACGCATACGTAATCTACTGTCCGGTTTTGACTATCTTTCGGTGCGGGATCGTAAGAGCCAGAAAATGCTCCAAGAGCTTACTGGTCGTCCCACTGAGCATGTGCTTGACCCAACTTTCCTCACTGATTATGAGCCGATCACCCCGCCACGTATTTATAAGTATCCGTATATTTTCGTGCACTGCGTGAGTGTAACCTATGGTGATTTTTTCATTCGCACAATAGGTGCATTATCGAAGAGGCTCGGGATGCCAGCCATTTGCGTCGACCACCCTTTACCTCTGCGCAAAACAAAGTTTGCCCGAGCTGCTGGACCGCTCCAATGGCTAAGTCTAATTCGCCATGCTGAGTTTGTCTGCACCAGTTCTTTTCACGGCACATGCTTTTCACTCATCAATAGGAAGCAGTTTGTGGTATTTCCTATCTCAAAAGGCCAATTCCGTTTGGAGGATATCCTTCAGACTGCAGGTTTGTCAAATAGACTTGTATGCAATGAGGATGAATTGGAGAGATCTCTGGCGAATCCAATCAGCTACAGTACCGTTTCCGAACGGCTTGAGGAAGCTTGCCTGCATTCCAAAACTTTTTTGCGTGAGGCCCTGAAGTGACGGCACACATACAAACTACCGAAACGAATGCTCTTTCAACTTTTCAAAAGCTATAACGATTACGAGATGAAATTCTTATCTTTGGTTTTGTCGATTCCAGGACATTTCAGCAGCCGCACAGCGGAGATGAGAGACATCATCCCGCCCAGGGTAGAGGCAATGAAAAAGAGCGGACAGGAAGCTCTCAACGAGGTCATCTCAATGCTCGAACAAAAATTTCGAGATTAGGACAGTTCAATGAAAGTTCATCTTGTTTTTATTACATACAATCGCCTGCACTATACGAGGTTAGCACTGGCATCGCTACTGGCGGACCCTACGGAAGATTTTTCACTTACTATCTGGGACAACGGCTCAACAGACGGGACGGTCGAATATCTCAAGAATGAAGTCGGCGATAAGCGAATAGCCGATATTATCTTTTCGAAAGAAAACGTTGGTCAGACAATGGCAGTCAACGAAATCTGGGGCAAATCGAAAGCGAACCTATTGGGTAAGCTCGACAACGATTGTCTTGTAACACCCGGCTGGACACGCATCTTAGCCCAAGCCCACAATGATATTCCAAATCTTGGAGTAGTGGCATGCTGGCATTTTTCCCCGGATGATTTCGACTATGAACGGGCCAAACACAAGATACAGAAGTTCGGGAATCACCAGATTTTAAGACATCCAAGTACCTGTGGCACCGGCCTGTTGCTCAAGCGGGATACCTTTGAGAGACTTGGACCAATACAAGGAAAAGCCACGACTCAGTATTGGCTCAAAATGGCCTTGGCGGGCTACATAAATGGTTTCTACTATCCGTTAGTGTACCAGGAGCACATGGATGACCCCAAGAGCAAGCATTCTCACCTGAAGGATGAAGCCAGCTATCAGGCAGCCAAGGCGGTTACGGTCAATATAAACTCTCCTGGCCAGGAAACACTAGCTGGCCGGTGGCGATGGCGACAGGAGGTTTTGGATAATGTGTTAGATGATCCCTGGGACGTAAAGTACTACATAGGTTGGCGAAGTAAATTGCGCAGAATCAAAAAGAGGGTGGCAGACCTTTTTAGCTCGAAGCATTCATGCAAACTAAGGTAATAATTAGAGAAAACTCGTGGCGTCTGGAGAAATTTCAGACCAAAACTATTCTGGTCGCCGAAAATGGTCATCAGGTTATATGGAAATGCCCCATAACGGAAGCCGCCCTGCCATTTATCAATGCTATTGCGGACAGAGAAAAGGCATCGCGGGAATATCTGAAGGGTCATTTCGACGTGTTATGCGGCGATATAGAAGATGGCTGCCTTAAATACGATTATCTTCCAAATAAGTCTTTAATGCAGATTATAGAAATGCAGTTTCAGCAAGATAGTCCTTCAATGGCGGATAAAACGATTAAAGCATACGTTGATAAGATTAAAGCTTTGCAGAGCATTTATACCGTCCCCGAAGAGTTTTACCAGATAATCGGTTTAGACGGTGCTTATGATAACACTAAACTACTATGTCTTTGTCGCGGTCTGCTTGATTTGACGCCCCGAAACATCTTCGTCAGCGACAGCGAGTGGATGGTAATTGATAGTGAGTGGTCGTTTGATTTTCCTGTGCCGATGATTTTTGTGTTATTCCGTGCTATTCGTGAAATGGCAGTTATGTTACAGCCGGAAATCCGCCTGGCGACTAATCCGAGCAATCCTGCGCATTGCTTATTTGCCAGAGGCTTGAACACATACTATGTACCGGCGAGTTGGAGGGCTTATTTGGTCGGCGGCGAGGTTGGTTTGAATCAGATGCTCCGGTGGGAAATGGGTTTTCAGCGGTACGTGAGTGCTTCAAATTGCAGGAGTGTCGGTCGGATAGTCAGGACCCCAAAAACGAGGACCAAATTCTCCGCACGTGCTTGTACACGGCGGAGGCACCTCGCAACAGCCGCAAAGAAATTTCTGGCGGGTATTCCTGGCCTTAAAGCTGTTTTCGATTCATTCGAGAAGAGACTCTTCCAGAAACGTATATGATCTTTTTTAAACCTATGACAAAAGAGAACCTATAATGCGCACCGCACCATCGCTTGGAAATCCATATCGTTACAATCGCTACAGTTTTGCATGGGAGAATGTCCCACCAAGCAGCCCGGCACACCTTGACTTCGGCTGCGGCGACGGGCGATTTCTGGCATCCTTGAAAACAAAAGGAATAGACCGGCTGGTTGGAGTGGATATATCTCGCGACGTGGTGTGCCGGGCCAGGCAGCGGTTCCCAGAACTGGAGATACTACACATCTCTGACACGGTGCCGCTGCCGCTCGGCGATGCTCAGTTCATGTCAATAACCCTTATGGATGTGATTGAACACATCGACGAACAAAATGCCTTGCTAGATGAACTCAATCACGTGCTCAAGCACGATGGTGTGCTAATTGTCACAGTCCCTAATACTACAACGCTATAAAAGCTCAAGAAAAATTATGCGGCGAGCCGATAACCTTTTACAGGAAAACAAGTTAAAACATTTTTCTGGAGGTTATCGCGATGAACGCCACGACGATTATGGAG
>Ga0315274_10012791_pt1 | contig 11961 bp, 7 predicted proteins | sample YL17G02_20_MG_FD_203700 | JGI IMG/M metagenome (GOLD analysis project Ga0315274, IMG submission 203700) | Sediment microbial communities from Yellowstone Lake, YNP, Wyoming, USA - YL17G02_20 | ecosystem: Environmental > Aquatic > Freshwater > Lake > Sediment | place: USA: Wyoming | collected... | reverse complement strand
TCCCTCGACTTCGCGGACGCTCCGCTCGGGATGACCCTCTCGAGCGCGTGGGTCACAGTCCAGGCGCGCGTGCTCCGCAGCAGCCTCACCGTGGCCTGGAGCCGACGAACACGGCCACTGGAGTCACGTGCATAGCCCACTCTGTGAAATCTGTGGACGAGGAGTCTGGCGTTTCGGTTTTCGGTCTTCGGTGTCCGGGTACGAAGTCAGGAGTCTCCTCTCGCGCGATTCGCGACGCTTCGCGGCTGAGCTTGCTCTGCGCCCTCTGCGGCCTCTGCGTGAGACATCTCGACCGCCCGTTCAGGCGACGACGACGTTGACGAGGCGGCCGGGGACGACGACGATGCGGCGCACCGTCTTGCCTTCGAGATGCCCCCTCACCTTGTCGTCGGCGAGGGCGGCGGCCTGGATGGCGGCCTCGTCGCTGTCGGCGGGCACGGTGATCTTCGAGCGGAGCTTGCCGTTGACCTGGATCGGGATTTCGATCTCCTCGGCCTTTGCCGCCGCGGGGTCGTAGGCCGGCCAGGGGCTGCGGAAGATGCTGGGGGCGTTGCCGAGCCGTTCCCAAAGCTCTTCGCAGACGTGGGGCGCGAAGGGGGAGAGGCAGCGGACGGCGATGGTGAGGGCTTCTCTGAGCGCCGCTGCGCGGCCTGCCACTCCCTCTCCCTCTCCTCCTCCCTCTCCCCCCGGGAGAGGGCTGGGGTGAGGGCCAGTGGGGCGGGCGCCGGCTCCATTGCCCCTCACCCTCCCCTCTCCCGGGGGGAGAGGGAGAGAGGAGAAGTCGCGGAGCTCGTTGGTGAGCTCCATGATGCCGGCGATGGCGGTGTTGAAGCGGAAGGGGAGATCGAAGGCTTCGGTGACCCGCTGGAGGGTCTGATGGGCCTTGCGACGAAGCGCTTTCGAGTGGGGGTCGAGGGGAGTCGAGGACGAGGACGACGACGAGGACGATTGGGAGCTGAGGCGGTCGGCCCAGCCGGCGACGAGATCCCAGAAGCGGTTGAGGAAGCGGTGAATGCCGACCACCCCGTCGTCGCTGTAGACGTTGTCCTGGTCGGCCGGGCCGACGAAGAGGATGTAGGTGTGGACGGTGTCGGCGCCGAACTTCTCGAAGAGCTCGTCGGGCGAGATGCCGTTGAACTTGCTCTTCGACATCTTGGCCATTTCGGTGGCGACGGGCCAGCCGTCGCTCTTTCGGACGAGCTTCTCGGTGTCCACTTCCTCGACCGGGAGATAGAGGCGTTCGAGGGCGACCGGCTTGCCGTCGGCCCTGCGGACGGTGCTCCCGTCGGGGAGCCGCCGCACGTCGTCCTCGCGGATGGGCTCGCCGGCTTCCGTTCGGTAGTAGTCGGCGCGATACGCCGTGCTGCACACCATGCCCTGGCAGAAGAGGCGCTCGAAAGGCTCATCCACCGCGATGAGACCGAGGTCGTGGAGCACCATAGTGAAGAAGCGAGCGTAGACGAGGTGCATGGCCGCGTGCTCGATGCCGCCGACATACTGGTGCACCGGGAGCCAGGCTCTCACGAGCTCGGGGTCGAACGCGCCATCCTCCTTCCGCGGCGTGAGGTAGCGGAGGAAGTACCAGGAGGAATCCACGAAGGTGTCCATCGTGTCGGTCTCGCGGCGGGCCGGCCCGCCGCACTTCGGGCAGGCCGCGTTCACGAACTCCGGGCAGCGGGCGAGGGGCGATTCGCCGGTGGGCTTGAACTCGACGTTGGGCGGGAGGAGGACGGGGAGCTGATCGTCGGGGACGGGCAGCTCGCCGCAGCTCGGGCAGTAGAGGATGGGGATGGGCGCGCCCCAGTAGCGCTGGCGGGAGAGGAGCCAGTCGCGGAGGCGGAAGTGGACCGTGAAGTCGCCGCGGCCGTGGTCCTTGGCGTGCTGGGTCATCGCGCGGATCGCCTCGCGGTTGGGCATGCCGTCGAACGGGCCGGAGTTGACTTGGACGCCTTCGTCCAGGTAGGCGGCCTTCATCGCCGCGGCGTCGAGCGTCTCCCCTTCGGGCTGGATGACCACCTTGATGGGGAGGGAGTACTTCACGGCGAAGAGGAAGTCGCGCTGGTCGTGGGCGGGGACGCCCATGACCGCGCCCGTGCCGTATTCCATGAGGGCGTAGTTGGTCACCCAGATTTCGGCGCAGGAGCCGTCGAAGGGGTTGACGACGTAGTGGCCTGTGCCGATGCCCTCCTTTTCGCTGGTCTCGCTAGTACGCTCGATGGCGGAGACGTTGCGCATGCGCTGCACGGCCCGCATGTGCTCCTCGCGCTGGGGGTGGTGAGCCAGGAGCCTTTCGACGAAGGGATGCTCAGGGGCGAGGGCCATGAAAGTGACGCCGTAGGTGGTGTCGGGGCGCGTGGTGAAGACGGAGAGGGTGTGGCCGTCGAGCTCGGTGCCTGGGGCGCTGATGCGGAAGTCGAGGCGCGCGCCCTCGCTGCGGCCGATCCACTCCTGCTGCATCTTGAGCACGCGGGCGGGCCACTTGCCCTCGAGCTTCTCGTGGCCGTCGAGGAGCCGCTGGGCGTAGCGCGACATGGCGAAGAACCACTGCTCGAGGTCGCGCTGCTCGACGGGCGTGCCGCAGCGCTCGCAGCCGCCGTCGTGGACCTGCTCGTTGGCGAGCACCGTCTGGCACGAGGAGCACCAGTTCACGGGCGCCATCTTCTTGAAGGCCAAGCCGGCCCGGTAGAACCGGGTGAACAGCGACTGCGTCCATTGATAATAGCCGGGATGGGAGCAGGCGATCTCGCGGGACCAGTCGTAGCCCCAGCCGGCGCGGAACATCTGCTGGCGCATCTTGTCGATGTGACGCCTGGTCGAGACGGCGGGCGGGACGCTCGCCTTGATCGCGGCATTCTCGGCGGGAAGCCCGAAGCTGTCCCAGCCGATCGGCGAGAGGACATTCTCGCCGCGCATGAGATGGTAGCGCACGAGCGCGTCCCCGATGGAGTAATTGATGACATGGCCCATGTGCAGGGCGCCGCTGGGGTAGGGATACATCATGAGGCAGTAGTACCTGGGCCGCGACGCATCGTGGACGTCGCAGCGGAAGAGCCCGATCTCATCCCAGTATCGCTGCCACTTGGGCTCGATCTCAGCAAAGGGGTACGAAGTCCTGGCCATGGGTTTCTCCACTCCAGTCCTCCCTCCCGCGGGCCTGGCCCGAGCGAAGTCGAGGGCTTCCAACGCCCGCGGGAGGGATGCGGTCATGAAAAAGGCCCCGCGCCCGCGTGGCTTCGGGGCCTGCTGTGTCTGAGAAGCTCAGGGGACCCTAGCGGCCACGCGGCGCACCACCACGTCCGAGGCTGGGCCGACGTAGGCCGAGGGCCGGGTTCCCCTTGACGAAGCGGTGGCGCCGGAAGGCCATGTTCGAGCTCCTGGGGCAATAACGACCTACGGGATTCTATTCGCCCGCTCGGCCTCTGTCAAGCGGATTTCGGGCTTGACCCGCGCCCGCGTGCAGATATGATGGATAGGGGGCGTTCCCGATGGTGTCGGTCGCACCAGGAGATGTGCATGCAGGGCCGCTCTGTGACGGCGTTCCTTCTTGTTCTGCTCCCGGCGCTCGGGGGCCTTGCTCGTGCGGGCGAGGGAGGCCGCTTCGAGTCGCTCCGCCAGGCGATTGCGGACCTCAGCGAGACCTTTGGCGGACGCTACCCGAAGGGCAAGGAGTTCCTCGCCAGGCTCGACGCCCTGGAGCGGGAGGCGGTGGGAGCATCCGACGAAGAGACGAAAAAGGTCGCTCAGGCCCTCCAGGCGCTCCAACGCGAGGCGCTCGTCGCCAACCCGCTGGTGAGCGGCCAGCCGATCCTCTTCGTCGTCCGCCAGCAGTATCGCCCCGACCATCACAACACGGAAACGATGTTCCAGACGGGCGAGATCAACACGGGGAGCTTCACCGGCGGCGGGGCGCTCAAGGCGGTGGACTTCGGCAAGGGGGGCGAGGTGAGGACGCTCCTCGACGTGCCCAAGGGCGTCGCGCGCGACCCCGACGTGAGCTTCGACGGCACGAGGGCCCTTTTCTCCATGCGCCGCGACGTCAAGGACGACTACCACCTCTACGAGGTCAACGCGGATGGCACCGGCCTCACGCAGCTCACCTTCGGCCCAGGCGTCACCGACATTGATCCGCTCTACCTCCCGGACGGGCGGATCGCCTTCACCTCCACCCGCGAGCCGAAGTACTGCATGTGCAACCGCCACATTATGGGTGGCCTCTTTCGCATGGAGGCCGACGGTGCGAATCTCCATCAGATCGGCCACAGCACCCTCCACGAGGGCCACGGCTCGCTGACCCCCGACGGCCGCATCCTCTACGACCGCTGGGAATACGTAGACCGCAACTTCGGCGACGCCCAGGGCGTCTGGACCTGCAATCCCGACGGCACCAACCACGCGGTCTACTGGGGCAACAACACGCCCTCGCCCGGCGCCGTCCTCGACGCCCGCATCATCCCAGGCACCGAGCGCTTCATCGCCACCTTCTCTTCCTGCCACGACCGTCCCTGGGGCGCCATCGCCATCGTAGACCGCCGCCGCGGCGTCGACGGCAAGGAGCCTGTCCTCCGCACCTGGCCCGCGAGCGCCATGAACCTCGTCATGAAGGGGGGATACGACACCTTCACGCAGGCGAAGCCGAAGTACGAAGACCCGTATCCGCTCGGCGACAAGTACTTCCTCGCCTCCCGCCAGGTCGCCGGCGAGCAGATGGGCATCGTGCTTCTCGACGTCTTCGGCAACGAGCTTCTCCTCCACGCCGAGCCGCCCGGCTGCTTCGACCCCATCCCGCTCGCGCCCCGACCGAAGGCACCTACCATCCCGGATCGCACAAACCTGGCGAAGGGCGAAGGATATTTCTACGTCTACGACGTCTACCTCGGCACGGGAATGGAAAGGGTCAAGCGGGGCACCGTCAAGAGCCTCCGCGTCGTCGAATCGCCGGAGAAGCGGTACTGGACCCCCAGCGCCTGGGACGGCGGCACGGGACAGCAGGCCCCTGGCATGGCCTGGAACGACTTCAACAACAAGCGCATCCTGGGCACCGTGCCCGTCGAGCCCGACGGCTCCGCCTACTTCGCCGTCCCCGCCGATGCGTTCGTCTACTTCCAGCTCCTCGACGGGGACGGGATGATGGTGCAGACGATGCGCAGCGGCACCATCACGCGGCCGGGCGAGACCACCGGCTGCATCGGCTGCCACGAGAACCGCCTCTCTGCGGCTCCAGGCAACCTCAAGGACGCCGTGGCCCGCCCGCCCAGCCCCCTGAAGCCCTGGCACGGCGCGCCGCGGCTCTTCAACTACCTCGCCGAGGTCCAGCCCGTCTTCGACAGGCACTGCGTCCGCTGCCACGACTTCGACAAGCCCGGAGCCAAGAGGCTCATCCTCGCCGGCGACCTCACCCTCGCGTTCAACGTCTCCTACGCGGAGCTACGGGGCAAGCACATCGCGAAGGTCATCGGCGCCGGCCCCGCCGACATCCTGCCGCCCTACACCTGGGGCTCCCACGCGAGCAAGCTGATCGAGGTCCTCCGCAATGGCCACAACGACGTGAAGCTCGACCCCGAGAGCTTCGAGCGGCTCGTCACCTGGATCGACATCAACGCGCCCTACTACCCGTCGTACGCCAGCTCCTACGCGGGCAACCTCTACGGTCGCTCGCCCCTCGACGGCAAGCAACTGGCCACCCTGAGCAAGCTCACGGGGGGCGATCTGAACCGCCGGGAGAACGCCGGGAAGGTGTGCTTCACGCGGCCGGAAGTCAGCCCTTGCCTGGCCGGCTTCAAGGACAAGGGCGACCCGAAGTATCAGGAGGCCCTCGCCATCATCCAGGCCGGCAGGGAGATGCTCGCCAAGGTGCCGCGCGAGGACATGCCGGGCGCCCGGCTCCTGGGCATCGAGGCCGCGCGGGAGGAGAAGTATCAACGGCTCCTGCGCGACGAGGCCGAAATGCGCCAGGCCATTGTCCGTGGCGAGAGGAGATACTCCGAAGCCGCGGGATCGCATTAGAGGCAAGCCTTTGGGGGTGCGGGCCTCAGGAGGTGTCGGTTTGCCCGAGGGCTCGGTCCCACAAGTCCCACAAGTCCCACAGGTCCCACTTCTTGGGGGCGTCCTCGCCCTTTGGAGTGCGGCATCTAGATGCCGCTTTTCAAGCCGCAAGACCGGCACAGCAGGTCCCACGGGACAGGTGGGACCCATGGGACAGATGGGACCGATAGGACCGATGGGGCTTACAGGAGGGGCGCCCTCCTCCAAGCTCCAGCCTCTGAGGCCCACACCCCGATCCGAAGGAAGGAGAAGGAAATGGCACGCATCTTCGACGACATCACGAAGGCGGTCGGCAACACCCCGCTCGTGCGGCTCCGCCGGATCACCGCGGGTTGCCACGCCACAGTGCTGGTGAAGTGCGAGTTCTGCAATCCGCTCCACAGCGTCAAGGACCGCATCGCGGTGGCCATGATCGACGCCGCCGAGCGCGACGGCCTCCTCCAGCCCGGCACGACGATCGTCGAGCCGACCTCCGGCAACACCGGGATCGGCCTGGCGTTCGTGTGCGCAGCGCGCGGCTATCGCCTCGTCCTGACGATGCCCGACACGATGTCCGTCGAGCGCCGCTCCCTGCTCAAGATGCTCGGCGCCGAGGTGGTCCTCACGCCCGGCGCCGAAGGCATGACCGGCGCGCTCCGCAAGGCCGAGGAGCTCCTCGCCAAGACCCGGGACGCCTTCATGCCCCAGCAGTTCAAGAATCCCGCGAACGTCGAGGCGCACCGCCGCACGACGGCCGAGGAGATCTGGCGCGACACCGACGGCGCCGTGGACATCCTCGTGGCTGGGGTAGGCACGGGCGGCACCCTCACGGGCTGCGCCGAGGTCCTCAAGGCGCGCAAGCCCTCGGTGCGAGCCATCGCCGTCGAACCCACCGCATCGCCCATCCTCTCCGGCGGCAAGCCCGGGCCGCACAAGATCCAGGGGATCGGCGCCGGCTTCGTGCCCGCCATCCTGCGGACCGATCTCCTCGATGAGATCATCCAATGCACCAACGAGGATGCCTTCGCGACCGCCAAGGCGCTCGCCCGCCAGGAAGGCATCCTGGTCGGCATCTCGGCGGGAGCGAACGCCTGGGCGGCCATCCAGGTGGCCAAGCGCCCGGAGAACAGGGGCAAGACCATCGTCACCTTCATGTGCGACACGGGCGAGCGCTACCTGAGCACCCCGCTGGCCCAGGACTGAGGTTCGCCGCCGCGACGCCCTCCTCAAACGTCTGGACGGCCGGACGAGCTCCTGCCTCCCCCGGTGTCAAGTTCACAAGTACGAAACCTGGTAACACTTCAGCCGTGTGAAGCTCCTGCCCCCACCGACCTCGCGTCGGTGGGGCAACGGATTGACAACTACCCGGCCGGAGCCTCACCCCCCATCCCCCTCTCCACCCCAGCCGTTGGGGTCTGCCCCGGCTTCCGAATCTTCCGCCCGCGGCCCCCGAAGACCGCCGAGGCGTCGGCTTCGGTTCCGTTGCGGGCTGGGCGGGAGTGACGATCAGGGGACACCCCAGCCAACGTTCCGAACAGATCAAAGTCGAAACAAGGGAGGGCGGGGGGAACGCCCGCAATCGCCGGGGATTCCAAAGGGCTGGCGGCCCCCGCCCCCTTTGCGACCTCAAGGACGGATCGGAGAGCGGAGTGCCCCCGTGCTCAAGGACGGGAAGCTCTCCCCCCTCAACCTTTCCCCTCATGGCCGGCATCCCGAAGACGCACGCCGGCGAACGCAACCCTTGCAGCCAGACCACCGCGAGGCCGCCCCGCGCCGGCTTTACCAGGGGGGGCCGACACACTACAGGTGGTGTACCTGCCATCACGATGAGAATACCGTGCCAGAGGCGGCCAAGATGCACACACTTCCCGTACGATCAGGGCCGGCCGTGGTAAGGAAAAGACTCCAGGAGTCTTTTCGCGTGGCGGACTACCCTGCGGTGCCGCATCGCCGGGCGCACGGCTGTCCGCGGCGTTCAAGATGGCCACCCCCCCTCGCGGAGAGGCATGATCACCTTGACCCAGCCCTGGGGTTGTGGGGCGGTGCCGCGTCACATGTTCTTGCTGACACTCGGCTTGTGGCAGCGCCCTCCCTGATGCTGTTCGCCTCCCCAAGATGGCCACCCCCCGTGTTGCGCGCGTGGCCATCTTGACCGAGTCGGTCGAGCGGGGAGGGGGTGCCGGGGGGGGACAGAGGCTGCGTGGCTGGCCTTCGGCGCGCCGCTCGGGATGTGGGCAAGGGGGAGCTATTGCGCGCGGGGGCGCGCCTGGGAGGGGACGACAGGCGGGCCGCCCCCACCCGTCTTGCGCCCCCCCCTTGATGCGCTCATCTTTGCCCACATCTCGTGGGGGGCGTTGCGGTAGCCCCGCCAGGGGCAGCAGATGGTAGCCCACGGCGGGCCACGGAACCCGAGATGCCGGCAAGGATGAGGGCCGGGCTGCGGAGGGGGATGATCATCTTGAAAGGGCCTGGCGGGGCGAAGCCCCAGGGGCTGCCTGAGCCACATGTCGTTGCAAACTACAGTCTTATGGTAGCGGAACTGGCGGCGGTGCTTGTCTTTCAAGATGATCAACTCCTATTGCGCACAGTTGATCATCTTGAACAGGTTGGGAGAGGGGGCGCGGCTGCGGAGGCTTCTGAATCGCCCCCGTTCGAGGGCTGCAACAGAGCCGCAGAAAGATGTGGGCAAAGATGAGCCTTGATGCGCGCGGGCGCAAGATGGACGAGATGGCGATTCTCGCCCGGACTTGCCCCTTGTGGCCCATTCCGCCCCTTCGGCTTCGCTCAGGGCAGGGCCGGCTGCGGGGGGCACAACACCTGTAAGTCATTGGGTTCCAATCTCTTGGAGCCACGGACGCGCAGCGATCTAGGGCATTGTCAATCCCTGTCAGGAGCACTCAGGGCCTCAGATGATCACCTCCCGGGGGGGAGAAAGTGATCATCTGAGCAGGTGATTGGGGGGCGATATGCCACAAGTCATGTGGCAATGGGCATTTGAGGATACGCCGTCAGACGATCTACCCCTGCGCAATGGCTGGAGGGTGATCATCTGAAGCGGGGGGTTCCCCTCATCTCAGCGTCTGTCTCAGTTCCCTCTGCCTTGGAAACGGCCAGTCCTGACAATCCCCGATCTAGCGTTGTAATGTACAGCGTCCGGACGGCCCCCGAGTTCCTGCTCTCCCGGGGCATCTCCCCAGCGAGCATTGGCACGCCTTTTGCGGCGTGAGGAACCACGTCGGACAGCGCAATTGGCCCGGCGCGCGCTCGGGACGACCCTCTAAGGGCAGACGAGCGAAGCACTTGGAGCATCTGGCGCGCCGGCCAACCCTCGACCGGGCCGCTCAAGAGGGGCTGCAATCCGCAGCATGGCGCGGGAAAACTTGGCCCGGCCGCATGTCAGGGAGGACCGGACCCGTAGTGGTGCAAAGGAGTGCACAATGAAGGCAGGAAGGCTTGCAGTGGCGGTGGGCGCGGCACTACTGGTCGGGCTCGCCGGAACAGCCTTCGCGGTGAACGATACGGCCGACCAGACCGTCACGATCACCGTCGAGGAGATCGCCCAACTGAGCGCGTCGGGGAGCCCCGGGACCCTCATCCTCAGCCAGGCGGGCACAACCCCCGGCTCGCTGCCCGTCGCAGCCACCGAGGCCACGACCAGCTTGTCGTGGACCTCGAACGTCACCGCGGGGCACACCAGGAAGGTCACGGCTGGGCTGGACGCCACCTTCACGGCGGGGATCGTCCTGAAAGCCACCCTGGCGAAGCCCGCGGGGAGCAACGGCGCGTCGGCCGGGCAGAAGACGCTCAGCGCTACGGCCGCCGACATGCTGACCGGGGTCACGAACGAGAACTGCACCAGCGCGACGATCAGCTTCGAGGCCACGCTGTCGGCGATAATCGCGCCCGTGACCGACGAGACCAAGACCCTCACCTGGACGCTCACGGCGGAGGAATAGGCAGGGAGGACACGCGCATTCGGGGGAGGTTAGCGCGGCTCGCACGCCTGTCCTCTTATTGGAGGGCGAACGATGCGCAGGCTGGCCGCGGCCCTAACCCTGGTCCTGGCCCTCGCCTTCGTGGCCGGCCTCGGCTACGAAGCGTGGGGCGCGATCTCGATCTCCCTGACGGGCGGGTGGTCGGAGACCCTCAATGCCTCCGACCTCAGCGGCGGCGCAGGCAGCGACCTCATCAGCACCTATGAGAGCGCTGTAGACGCCGTCTCCCTCACCATCTCCGGCGCCACCGGCGGCAGCGACACCTGGCGGCTCGACGTCCGCAAGGCCGATGCCACCTGGCACGGCGACCTCGTCCTCTCGGTCAAGAGGACGTCGGCCGGCTCCGGGGGCAGCGTCTCCGGCGGCTCCGACTACCAACTGGTGAACGGCGTCAGCCACACGTTCTTCAGCGGCGCCGGGGATGTGTCGGGGATCGGCGTCCGGTTGAAGCTCAGCGGAGTCTCCATCAAGGTGCCCCCCGCGTCCTACAGCACGGCGGTCTACTACACGGTTGTGGATGAGTGAGACTCTGGGAGCTCGATTCCGAGCTCCTCGATAGCCCAGGAGACCCGGGATGATGAGTCGTGGAACGCGCGGCGGGCGCCCATCGCCGGCGATGGGCTCCCGATCGCTGGCGATGGGCGCGGCGGCTTCGCTGTTCCTCTTCGCCGTCGCCCCGCGAGCGGGGGCGGCCATCGTGGTCGTCGGAGAGCTGAGCCAGGAGCGAGTCGTCGAGCCGGGGAAGGCCTACCCGGGCGCCATCGCCATCCGCAACCTGGGCGACGCCGCCGAGATGGTGAAGGTGTACCTCACGGACTACCTCTTCTACCGCGACGGCTCGAACCTCTACGGGGAGCCGGGCAAGGCACCCCGCTCCAACGCCCGCTGGATCACCCTCAACCCATCCATCCTGAGCATCCCCGCCCGCGAGACGGCCAAGGTGAGCTACCAGATCGCCGTCCCCGCCGACCCCTCGCTCAAGGGAACCTATTGGAGCATAGCGATGGTCGAGGGAATGGGCGAAGCCGTCCCCCAGGTCGTGGATGCGCAGAACGGCAGAGCCAGGGTCGGGGTGCGGCACGTCGTCCGATACGGGGTGCAACTGGTCACGGACATTGGGGAGAGCGGGACCCGGAGCCTGAAGTTCGACACGAGGCTGGTTCGCGCGGAGGGGAAGCGGCTGCTGGAGGTTGACGTCGAGAACACGGGGGAGAGGTGGCTGCGGCCCTCGCTGTGGGCGCAGCTCTTCGACGAAGAGGGACGCTTCGTCGGCAAGTTCGACGGCCGGCGCGCGCGGGTCTACCCGGGCACCTCGGTGCGGAAGAGCATTGACCTCAGCACGGTGCCGCCGGGCACGTACCGCGCCCTGGTCGTCGCCGACGCCGGCGAGGACAGCGTGTATGGCGCCACCTACACGCTGAAGCTCGAGACCGAAAAGGCGGAGAAATAGTGCGCGTCCGCATTCTCCTCCATCTCCTCGTCATCGCGTTGGGGGTCTGGGGAGCCGAGCTCGCACAAGCCGCGGGAGAGGGCGTGACGGTCAGGCCCGGCGGCGCGGAGCTTCTCGAGGCCGAGCCTCGGCAGATTGTGACGGCCACGTTCCGCGTGACCAACACCTCGGAGAAACGCAGGGAGTTCACCGCTCAGGTCGGCCTCCCCGCCGATTGGAAACTGATCACCACCGAATTCCCCTTCGAGCTCGACCCGCAGCGCGCGGAGGTCCGGCTGGTCAGCTTCTTCGTCCCCCGCACCACCCTCGCCGGCAGATACCCGGTCACCTACGCCGTGCAGGACCGCACGGTGCCCTCGGTCCGCGATCGCTTCGCGATCACCGTGGCCGTGCGGCCCATGGGCGAGCTGGGCATCAGGCTTCTGGAGACGCCTCAGACCGTCATCGCCGGCGAGGACTACAAGGCGACGTTCGTCGTCGCCAACCAGGGCAACG
>Ga0315274_10012790_pt1 | contig 11961 bp, 3 predicted proteins | sample YL17G02_20_MG_FD_203700 | JGI IMG/M metagenome (GOLD analysis project Ga0315274, IMG submission 203700) | Sediment microbial communities from Yellowstone Lake, YNP, Wyoming, USA - YL17G02_20 | ecosystem: Environmental > Aquatic > Freshwater > Lake > Sediment | place: USA: Wyoming | collected... | reverse complement strand
GGTGATTGGGATACTTGCCGGCAACCCCGCCTTAAAAGCATGTCCCGAGCGAAGCCGAGGGGGCGGGGCTAAACCCGTCCCCTGCCGCTCCGGCTCGGGCCTTCGCCGAGACGAGTCCGGCTTGCTCGTGGCGGGCCTGAGCCGGGTCGAAGGATACTTAGCCCCGCTCGTCGGGGCGGAGCCTGCCGGAGCACGGCAGTTTATTGAGGGGTCTATCGCCGCCCACCCCTTGCTGGGCGAGCATAACGCAGCGACCCTTGACCCATCAGGCGCCACCTTATCAACCTCTGATGAGACACTGCGAAAGGCCATCCTTCAAGCGGTTCAGGCGGCTTCGGCAAGCGTTAGTCTGCCACCGCTTAAAGTCGACTACCCCCCGGATGAGGCTGTGTTTCCGCCGGATATGGCGGCCCCGACATTCGTCTGGAGCGACCCTGCCGCCCAGGCCGATACCTGGCTGATCGACGTGGTCCCTGGCGACGGACGCGACCACCTCTACATCCTCACGCAAGGGGCGACGCCGCCACGGGCACGCGATGACGACCCAAGGACCCTCTCACAGGCCGCAGCCGCTTATGAACCACCGGCGCCGGCGGTTAAGCCCCGCCGCTGGAGGCCAGAGCCTGACATCCCTCGACTGCGCTCGGGACAGGCCTGGGAGCGGATCAAAAGTCTATCGCGTGGGCGGGCCGCGACCGTTACGATCACGGGCTTCCGTAGCGCAAACCTGGACCGAGCCCTGTCGCGCGGGCGTTTCAAACTCAGTACCTCGGACGATGCCGTGGGGGCGCCGATCTTTTATCGCGACGTGCCGCTGCCGTTTGGGCACGTCCTGGAGAACCTCGAGTCTATCCGCTGGCGCCTGGGAGATGTGTCTTCGTACAAACCGCCCACTCTGCTGACGGACATGAAGGTCTGCGGCAATTGCCATTCCTTCACGCGCGACGGCAAAACCTTAGCGATGGACGTTGACTACGGAAGCGACAAAGGCTCTTATGTAATTGCACAGGTCGAACGTCAGACCATCCTTGCGAAGAGCAACGTGATCTCCTGGAGCGATTACCGCCGGGAAGACAAAGAACCTACCTTCGGACTACTGTCTCAGATTTCTCCTGACGGGCGTTACGTCATCAGTACGGTCAAGGACCGGTCGGTGTTCGCCGCGGTGGATGAGCTGTTTTATTCCCAGCGTTTCTTTCCTGTCACAGGCATCCTGGTGGTCTATGACCGGCAGACCAAGGAGTTCTTTCCGCTTCCAGGCGCCGACGATCGCCGGAGTGTGCAGAGCAATCCCGTGTGGAGTCCCGATGGCAAGACGATCCTTTTTGCACGCGCAGAATGCTATAAGCTGCCCAACCTGAAAGACCCGTCCTCTGCGCTTGTCACACGGGAAGAAGTTTCGGAGTTCTTTGAAGGCGGCAAGAAGTTCCGCTACGACATCTATAGCATCGCTTTCAATGGCGGCAAAGGCGGCCAGCCCACGCCGCTGCCCGGGGCGTCCGACAATGGAAAGAGCAATTACTTCCCACGATTCTCACCGGACGGAAAGTGGATCGTGTTCTGCCAGAGTGACACGTTCATGCTGCTTAGGCCCGACAGCACGCTTTACATCATGCCGGCAACCGGCGGCATACCCAGGAGGATGCGATGCAACTTTGCCGATAAGATGAACTCATGGCATAGCTGGTCGCCCAACGGCAGGTGGCTGGTCTTCGCGTCCAAGGCCAACGGCCCATTCACGCAGCTTTGGCTGACGCACATCGACGCCGACGGCAACGACACGCCTGCCGTGCTTTTAGAGCATTTTACCGCGGCGGATCGCGCCGCAAACATCCCGGAATTCGTCAATATCCAGAGGGAGCAGTTCGCCGAGATCCGCCAGGAGTTCGCAGACTACTACACCTATTACCGGGCTGGGCTCGCTCACGAGCAACGCCACGAGTATGCCAAGGCCACTGAGGAGTTCCGCACAGCCCTGAAGGAGCAGCCGAATCACGTTGAGTCGCTGTATCTGCTGGCATCTTGTCTGGCCCGCCTCCATCGGGAGCAGGAAGCTATGCCCTATGCGCGCAAGGCTGCTTTGCTGGTCCCCAACAGTACCATAATTCATGGCCTGCTTGGAGGGCTGCTCAGTAGCACCGGTCAATACGGCGAGGCCCTGATGCACCTGGAGGCGGCCTTTGCTGCAAATCCGCAAGATGTCGGTGTCGCCAACAATCTGGCCTGGGTGCTGGCAACTTCTCCTGAAACGGCACACCGCAATGGGCTCCGGGCCGTGCGCTTGGCCGAGTCGGTGTGCCAAACTACAGCCTACAAGTCGCCCCCCCTGTTAGACACCCTTGCGGCGGCATACGCTGAAGTCGGTCAATTCGACCAGGCCGTGCGAACAACCGTAGCGGCAATAGAAATCGTCCGCAATAATAAGGCCTCTACAGCGACATTAGAGTCCCGCCTCGAGCTTTACAAGGCCAGCAAGCCTTACCGCGAAAAGAAGAACTGAAAACGCAAAAGTTAAAAGGTAAAACTGTGGAATTCCACACTTTTTGCTTTTTGGCTTTAAGTTCTTAGCCCCTATTCTGGCCTTGGACAATCACCTGGAAGCTGCGCATCTTTCTTTTTCCAGCTGGTCACGAGTCTGGTCAAATCGCCGGTGAAAACCCGGTACTTGAGTATGCCGCCCGAATCCTTGTGGTCGATGTCTGCGCAGGGGTCAAGAGTCGCGTCGCCGGCTTTCTTCTTCCAGTTGGCGACAATCAGACTTAAGTCCCCGGTGAAAACACGGAACTTGTTTACGCCGCCCGAATCTTTACCGTCGGCGTCACCATCGCACTGATAGCCGCTGCCGTTGGGCGGTGCACACCAGCAATCCGGCTTGCCAAGAGCTAACCAGTCCCCGTATGTCGAATACGTGCACGGGAAACAGCCTGGCTCAGTAAATAGGATAAACGACATATCCTCACTCATACCAAGCTGGTCATGCAGTTCCTCCCAGACCCACGTCGAGGCACCGGTCGGGTCTATCACCATGTGCCCGGCTACGGCGTCATCATTCCGGCTCGCATCATATAGGGCCTTGACCTCGTGTGCGCTAAGGGCGTAGCTGTAGATTCGAACATCGTCAATCAGCCCATTAAAGTACTCGCCATCCTCTGATCCGCGCACGCCGACCGTCAGCTTGGCGACATTCGCAGATGTAAAACCCTTCTGCAGGTCCGCCGAGATATCAAACTGACCATTTACGTACATGCTGAACTTTTTCGTCTTGGAATCGTACGTGCCGGTCAGCATGTACCACTGGTCGGCGTTGAGCTTCTGGTTCGTCTGCCATGCGTTCCAGCCAACCCTGACGTGGAACCTGCCTTCATCGGTAAGCCACATCCCAAACCTGTTGCGGTCCCAGCCATCGCGGTCGTACTCCATTATGGTGCGCCAGCCGCCAGTGACTTCTCTTGCCCTTACCCATGCTGAGGCGGAGAATGAACCGGGAGCGAAATTCAGCCCTGTCGGCGTGTCGACCTTAACATAGTCACCCTTGCCGTCAAGGTCGAGCGCTCCGCAGACATGCCCGCAGCAGGCCACCCAGTTAGCATCGCCAACGAGCGTGCCATGATTGTTGTTGCCGCTATCATCCCTGGCAGTTACGCCGGCCGTCTCATCCAGATTCCAATGCAGCACTTCCCCGATTTGGATCGGGGGCGGCTCCCACGCAGCACACTTGTGGTTCGTCCAGCCCCACGGATAGCGGGCTTCTTGCGGATTCTTGTAGACAGCCACTATGCTCAGCCAGTAGACGCTGTTGACATCCTTCTGGCAGAACCATTCTTCCTGGGGCAGGCGCACCGAATAACGGAACACCGGTTCGCGTCTAATCGGTGGAGGCGGATAAATCAATATTGTGTATTCAGGATGCTTGTCGTAGCCGACCAGCACCTCGTCATAATCGTAGGCCTTATATTCCCAGACTTTTTCGGCTGGACGGCTATACGGAACGGCAGAAGACGTCGGCACATCGGTCCAGATCGAGAGCAGGAAGTAGTCCGGCTTAACCGGTGGCGTCATTTGCTGACACTGGCACGCCTCATACTGATAGCCGATATACGAACCCCACCAGACGACAGCCGTCACCGGCGTTATTCCGGTGCACAGCCAGTCATCGGCTACCAGACGCCGGATTTGTAGCTGCTCCTTCTGCGTCTCGCTGGTAATCTCAAAGGCCAAGTCGACAGATTTGCCCTCCAACGGATGCCTCTGTGGGTATCGCATCTCCTCCCACGGGCGAGAAATCGGCATTATTTCGGTACGCCAGACCGCGTCATCATTCCAGTGGTCCGCCGAGGTTTTCCAGCCGAACCGCGTCGCCTCGGTCATTGGCGTATGCACTATCTGCGCCTGAACGGCCAGCCAATAAATAGTACCTTGCTGCTGGATAAATGCCTCGCGCACATTGATGTCAAAATCAAACTGCCAGCAGACAGTATCCGCGGAAGGCTCGTAAATTGGCTTGCACGGTACATACCAGCCTTCTTTCAACTTCTCAGCGTACTTGGCGGCAGCAAACTGGCCGGACTTGAAATCTCGGCTCCACAGTAATTTGCCGGGCATACTGTGGCGTGTCAGACTCTGACCGGCAGGGATATCCTCGTAAATGCTCAATTTAAAGACCACATTCTCCGGAAACCGAGCAGGCAGGATATCGTTGTACCACGAACCCCAAACGCGAACGTGCGTAATCGGCCCGGTGGCAGAACACTTAAAATCGTCGGCAAGAACCTGCGGCGGCCAAGTTGTCGGCAGATCGTCTGTCGCGTCCACATCCATGCCCGTTTCACTGAGATCGGGTTTTTGAGTCCACTTGATCCCGGTTGTTGTCTCTGTAGCTAAAGATTCCTCGTCTTCGTAGTGCGGCCAGTCGCGGATGCCCGTGTAGGCCTGCTCCCACTTGATGTAATTCGGATCGGTGTCGAGCTCAAAGGCCATATCGTAGCTCTGTTTCTCGCCGCACAACGTGCTGATAAGCTCCTCGATGCCGAACTCGTTCGAAAAGCCTGTCGGGAATTCCCCTTGTACCTCGAACCTTACCGCATCATCCATCCAGTGCTGCGGCCGGGTCTTCCATCCCCACTGCTGGAATGGAACTGTAACCGGCGGATAAATGGCGGTAATGCTGATCCAGAAGACATCATCGCGCGTAGTTGGGTCGATGTGCTTCTGCTGCCAGAAGTACTCCCGCGGCTTTAGCTCCACATAATACTGGAAGCAAGTATCGGAAGGTTTTTGTGGGAATCTATCGATGCCTGCCCACTCTTCGTGCACCCGTTCGGCTGGTATCTCCATCTGCCAAAGCAGCTTTCCTGGATGGCTGAAGCCGAATTCAGCACGAGGATTGGCAGAAACATTTGACCAGAATCCTATTTGCCAGGCAATCGGCTTGGTATCCGGCGGTTCGCGGCTATTCCAACCTTCGTACGACCCCCACCAGTGAACCGAGGTTACAGGCATACTGCCCAGGCAGCGGAAGTCATCCGCGACAATATGCCAGAGCGCTTGTGATACGGCGCCGGGCACACCACTGGGCTTGATGCAGAAAGATGGCTCGTTCCAGCCGCAATACAGGGGTGTTTTGGACGCTGGATCCCACTCGACCGGCGGCTGAGACCACTTCAAATGCTCCGCCGGCGGCTTAGGCTCAGGCGGCACCTCCACCTCCGGCACAAAGTAGTAATCCTCCGTTTCGCCAAACTCATAGCCGGCGGCAGGTCCGTCCCCACCAGCTCTGGCGGCGGAAGTAACCATGCCCCACTGCTGCTCGGAAAGTGTTATGCGCATCCAGATTCGCTCTTCCGCCGGGACTGCCTGAGGCTGCCAGCAGGTGAATGCCGGCGTAGTGACATTATACGTACCCGATGTTACAAACTGCAGCAGTTGATTCTGTACCGCCCACTCCGGAACCATAGTGCCGTCTGGACACTGTAACACATCGTTCCAGTCGCCGTCGCGGTTCCAGTCCAACCACACGTTCACATACAAAGGCGGCGGCTCAATCGTCGCCAATGGCACAACCGTTACCCGGTAATCGAAACTCGTCTGCTGACAGTACGGCAGAACCAGCGGCACCTGAACGCCATCGTCGGCTTTGTCCAGGTCAGGGCTATCATTTAGTGGCACAATATTGTTTGTGCCGTCTTCGTCAGGGCCAATATCTGCTTCGTTTTCGAGGCTGACGCCGTCGCCTAAATAGGCTACTGCCTTGGGCTGCCAGTGAATTGGCCCGTAAGGTGGAGAACCAGCGCCGTACACCGTCGGATATTTCGCAGGTACTCCAGCCGGGCCGCCCTTGGGATATGCGGCCATCGTAGTGCCGGAGCTGTTTGTACTGTCCGGTGCGTCGCCCAGGTCGTGCTCAGCTTTTGCCTCTTCGCCGCCGGTAATCACAAACGCCAGGTCCAGTGGCTTTTCCGTCTGTGGGTCGCGCAGCTCTATCCAGCCCCCTATGCCTGTCGGGGAACCCCAGAAAACCACACCGTCCTCGAAGTGGTCAAGTGACGTTTTCCATCCGATGTGCGTGCCAACCGGGTCACGGATCGTAATCGAAAGAACCAGCCAGTAAATTTGCCCGGCCTGTTGAATGAACGGCTCGGTAATGTTACAAATGTTACACTGGTAGATATCCTTATGGTCGTTTGGTCTGGTTACCTGGTCTCTCATTATCCATCCCTGGATGTTGATTCTCCAGTTTATAAATCCCTGGTTGCCGGTTGCCCAGTGACGCAGATTCAGTTCGTCCGGCCCAAAGACTCTTTCCCATAGAAGTCTGCCCGGTACGCTATAGCCGTAAGCGCTAGCTCCAGCGGGAATGTTGGAATATATCCTGGTGTGGATACGGTCGATTATCCCTACCTTGTCACCTTGCCAGGAGTACCAAAAGTGAATGTCGGTGACCGGGCCGGTTTCTGAGCACTTCCAGTCGTCGGCCACCAAGGTGGGGGTCACATCCACATCCCAGCCCTGGGGATCGGGCAGTTGTGGGAAGTGCATCTTGTGCGGGTCGCCGCTCTGCCAACCGCACGGACCTGGCCCGGGGCCGGTATCACCAGCGCGGATCGGGGTGCCAGCTACGTCCTCATACGCCCATCCGTCGAATGTGACGCTCTGGTTGTTTGCACCGACGTTAGACATGTTTGCCAGGCGCAGCCAAGCATGGTAGGCACTGCCCGGCAAAACCAGCCCGATATAGCCGCCGGAAGCACCAAATTCCCCGTTGGTTGTCCGTCCCCCCATGCCCTCTGAAAGGAGCACCGCCAGCCCGTGGTCGGCAAGAGGCAACTCGGGGCCGATCAAGGCTCCGGGAGCGAGATTAAGTGCCCGCCCCATCCCCATCACGTCGAAGCCGACCACCTCGCCCATCGCCATGCCAATACCCATACCACCAAGGATAGTCAACCTAGTCATACCCATCGTCATTCCGGTCATTCCCGGCATTCCCATTTCGTACTCCAGGATGATGGTGAAGTCGTCCCACTTCTGGCCAGAGCCGGCAATGCTAATCATTGCCATCTCAGCCGGCGGAGACATACCACCCTGCAACGTAAGCGTGACATTCTGGGAGCCCGAGTAGACAATAGCCCCTTCGACTTTGCTCAGGGCAGGCCCAAAGAGTGAACCGGGAAGCGCCAGAACGAACGCAACAGCCAAAAGTGAGTGCTTATTCATGACTTTATCCTCCAGATCGAGACCTTTAACAGTGACGCTACCACCACAGTCGGGCTTTGTCAAGTTAAAAACTATCAAGCCTTGGGTGGAATGCTCCCCGAAACAAATAAAATTTGTCAAGAAAGTTAACATAAGGTACGATAATTATTATAGTTTAGCCTTACGGATTATTGAGCCTTGGTGGCGGCTCGGTAAACACCGAGCTGCAATGGGACAGCAATAGTGAGAATACGATGGAAACCTTTTCGTAGAAGGAGCTTAACAATGGCCTACATACGCACAATCACGGCTTTGATCCTCTCGGTGGTCATGATTAGTCTGGCAGGCTGCTTCTCGTCTCGTCCCGAGGACATCGAAGCATTCTTGAGACCGTACCAGGTTCAAGTAACGAGCGAGAAGTATGTTCTGCAGCCGCCCGACGAGATCGAGGTCCACTGCGCCAAAGTGCCGGAGATCAATATGCAGCGGCAACGGATACGCCCGGACGGCAAAGTCAGCTTCGAGGCGATCGGCGAGGTAGAAGCAGCCGGAAAAACGCCGGCAGAGGTTGCCGATGGTTTGAAACAAAAAGCAGCACAGCTCTATACACTGCCAGGAGACAGCCCTATCGACGTGCGTATTGTTGCGTATGCAAGCAAAGTCTACTACGTGTTGGGTCAGGTGGATAGACCTGGTCCGAAGGTGTATAGCGGCCGCGATACCGTATTAAATGCTCTCGCCCAGGCTCAACCTAACCCTATGGCCTGGGAAGAGCGGATCCAGGTAATAAGACCTTCCGCCGACGAGAATATTAGACCTAAAATCTTCGAAGTGAACTTTGACCGCATGATTGCGCACGGGGATACCACAAAAGATGTGCTCCTGCAAGACGGTGATATAATATATGTGCCGCCAACGGTCTTGGCAGCAGTGGCTATGAAGATAGAGGAGGCAATCCGGCCGATCGCCAGGGCCTTTTCGGGATACTATATTATGCAGCCAGAGTACGGCGGCCGCGGCGGCGGCGGCTACGGCGGCTACTAATGAGGTTTCCAGGTCGCCAATGTATGTAGCGAAAAACATATAACGGCAGTTACGTGATGAGAGGACATGCTCAGGTCCGGACATAGGACGCTAAAAGCAATTCATCTTGCCAGCACGCTCTGGTTCGTGCTGTGCATCGTCTATATTCTGGCATTAGCCCTGCGGGAGGCAGGCTTCCACTGGTGGGTAATCTTTTCCCTTTCCGGGTACTCGGCCTTTCTCATTTCTCTGCTAATAAGTCTATATCTATTCGCAATTTTTCGAGGGGTTAGTCGCACTCAGAACATAGAAATAGAGCACCCCCTGACAAGCACGCACTCCTACATGGTATTCTACGCAGCCGCGCCTTTCTTGGGCGGCGTTGCAGGCTGCCTGGCGACGATAGGCGAAGATAAGGTCATACAATTCCTGGTGGGGGTTGCGCTTGGGACTTTTGCCACCACTTTTTTAGTCTGGGTGATTGTCGACCCACTGACGGGGTTGCTGGAGACAATGCTGCCGCCTGCCAGCCGAAGACATCGAGCCGAACGCCTTGCCCAGGCCAAAGCCGAACGAGAAAGAAAACAGAAAGAGCACCAGCAACTTTTAGCCGATATCCTTGCCAAAGAAGAGCAGGATCGGCTGCACTGGCAGCAAGCTCTTAGACCTCAGGCAGAAAAGCTGGCGGCGCTTTTGAAAACCGACACAGCCAGCATCAGGCAGGCAGAACGTCAGGCTGTGGATATTGGCCTTTCCGCCTGGCAATTGGGGGGAATAACTTGTATGCGAGAGCTTCGTGATATGGCCTTAGCCATATCGAGGCAGAGGAATGATAGCGGAGCTATTACCGACTTTATTTCTTATTGGTGGGACGGCATCGGCTCCTGGCGAAGCCCGCGATTGGTGACATAGACAGTGTGGAAGACGTTTCTGTCACTGTCCCGGCCGGTGCATGCTCTTGTGACATACGGATTACAATCTCTGAAATTAAGAACCCACAGGAATTTACCGTGCCGTGTCTGGCGGCCTATGATTTTGGCCCCAGTGGAATCCAGTTCAACCAGCCGGTCACGATAACCATACCCTACGCCGTCCCAGCATCACAGGGCTCGGTTACGCCATACTGGTTCAACTCGCTAACAGGGGCACTCAGCCAGCAGGGGATAACTGACATCCGTGACGCTGTGATCTCCGCTAACCTGCATGTCTTGTCCTTCAAGACAACGCACTTTACGCCATTCTACGTAGTTGAAGGCACGACTGGTGGGACTGGCGGCGGCGGTGGCGGTGGAGGCTGCTCGGTGTCTGCCACTGGTAACGGTAGTATTGTCGGGTTTCTCTTGCCCTATATGGCCCTTGCCGCAGCGATGATGATATTGAGGTTGCACGATGCACACCAGCGTAAAGAGCGTAGACTTACAAAAAGCGAATCCTGAACACCTGGCTGTTTGAACGCCTGGCTAACACCCCGTCCTCTTATGCCGCCGCCGGGCTTTTTTAACCTGTCGGCAGTCACAGCTCACCAGAGCGACCGGATGCACAATTAGATAACTTGCCGAGCTTGTTTACTGCGCCAAGATAACCACCTTTTTAAGAGACTATCGTTCGACGATTCTTGGTTAGTGCAGCATCGGCTCTGTAAATGGGGGGCTGGTATTTTCCTGACCAGGCGGCGGTGCTGTCCCAAGAAATACACCAGCAGACAAAGGATGCTCACCTGGTCCTGGTAGCATGTAGCCTGCTGCAGGTATCGCTCCAGCGGCTGCCGCTTGTCTGAGCCGAAATCATAAAGTCTGCCTCTAATTTCCTTGCAACGTTAGGCGGCTGAATGTAAACTTACGGCCAATATATTAAAGCATCGTATTCATTTACGTTCGGCTGGGCTGTGGCTGACATCCTTAACTACTATGGCGTAGCCAAACAATGCGGCGCTGTTATGACAAAAATGCGCCTGTGGCGGGTTCGCAGCAAAAGAGCTTGACGAAATTCAGTGCCTATAAGTCCTTGTAGCAGAAGTATTTGGGGCTCGTAGCTCAGCGGTAGAGCAGTGGACTCATAATCCATTGGTCGTAGGTTCAAACCCTACCGGGCCCAGTTGTTGGGCTGTTGGGCGTCAATCGGTTACGATTGGCGGCGTCTCTCGTTCTAAGCCCCATAGGGTCGCGTGATAAGTGTGTGCATAAGTGCTTCATCGCACGGGCATTTGCCAAGCTCGCGGTGAACCAAATCGTCACGAATGGCGCTGAGGACCGAATAGGATTTGCGGGCAGTCACAAAGCTAAGATCGGGGGAGGGTTCTCTACGCGCACGGCATCTCCCCGCCCAACAGGGTTCGGCCACGCTGAGTTCGGCGGCGAATCAGGCACAACGATGCCACATCAAACGAAGGCTCAATATTCGCGCTGCTTGAGGATGCCCGGCTGCGGGACTGGATATTTGCCGTCGGGTCCCGCCTGCAGCGGCGCAGGAGAATCCATCGCCAGCTTGTCGACATCGGGAGCAAACTCATGCTCGCAGTTCAGAACATCATCATAGGTGACAATTTGACCGGTGTGAGCAGCCATCCGGCCCATAGAGCTCACCAGGCTGGCTTCGGCGCCGCGCTTGGCCTCGTTGTAGGGCTTATCCTGACGAATGGCGTCGATCAAATCGTCCCACTCGAGCTGATAAGGACTCTGCTCAGGCTGTGGAAACGCCCATAGAAGGTCGGCTTTGTCCATATTGTGACCTTTGTAGGTGCGGACTTTGCCCGGCGTGTGTCCCGATGTCGAGATGACGGCAGAGCCTTTTGTGCCGTGGGCATAGCTGGAGAAACCGCCCTGGCAGCCGCTAATGTTGCGACCGTAGTAGAAAAGCTTCGTGCCATCGGGATATGTGTATTCGACCGAATAGTTGTCAAAATTCTGGTCGACGGCATCGCCGCGGTAGTGGCGGCCACCGGTGGCGTGGGCCTGTATCGGCCAGGCGCCTTTCATCCAGGAGCACTCATCGATCTGGTGGATGTAGTAGTCGCTGTACATCCCGCCGCTGGCCCACAAGAAGCTGTGGAATAGGCGCACCTGGTAGAGCAGCTCGCTCGTGTTGGCCGGCTTAGGGCCGCAGGTAGCCGCCCGGCCGCCCATGCGGTAGGCCCTTAGCATGATTAGGTCGCCAATTTCGCCCGACCTGATGCGCTCGAGCAGCTGCTGCCGCCCCCTGCAATGGCGCACCATCAGCCCCACGCCTACCTTGAGGTTCTTTTTGACGGAC
>Ga0315274_10012789_pt1 | contig 11962 bp, 22 predicted proteins | sample YL17G02_20_MG_FD_203700 | JGI IMG/M metagenome (GOLD analysis project Ga0315274, IMG submission 203700) | Sediment microbial communities from Yellowstone Lake, YNP, Wyoming, USA - YL17G02_20 | ecosystem: Environmental > Aquatic > Freshwater > Lake > Sediment | place: USA: Wyoming | collected... | reverse complement strand
TATATAAAATGGTTGGTGGGTTGAGTTCATTGAAGAAACAGCAATTGATTGATGACTTTACTAAGGACCCAAACCCTGCTGTGTTCTTAGCCACCGATACAGGTGCGTATGCAATAGAATTACAATGCGCGTCTTATATAATTAATTATGACATACATTGGAACCCAGCAGTATTAGAACAAAGAATATCCAGATTACATCGACCAGGACAACAAAAACCAGTTAATGTAATTAATCTAGTAGTTAGTGGTCCTGATATGGTCGAACAACATGTTCTTGATGTAGTTAAAAAGAAAAACCAATTATACAAGGATATTATGGGAGATGAAACAGGTGAGCAACCTAATAACATGGCTACGAATGAAGCTGGCGAACTACCGTAATAAAAAAGTAATTGCAGTAAAACATGAGGAAGGGTATGCTATTGTAATTAAAATACATGTTCTTGATAATGGTGAAGCAAGAGTTGTTTATACAGGTGATTTAACATTGGCTCCAATGGTATTGAAAAAAGTCAAGAGTATGTTAGAAGAAGAACTCGAAAATAAACGAGATATTATAATTGCAGATTCAAAAAAGTTCACAGTAACTGGTGAAAAAGATAACGGGGTCTTAAATAAAACTACGATAATGAAGGAGGACTAAACTATGAACAAGGATGAGTTAAGCGTATGGGCGCAACGGACGGGAAAGACTGAGGCGGAAATAGAGCAAGAGTTTGAGAATTTAAAAGTATCTGAAATCATATCAGGAATAAGTGACCCTAACCTTAGAGAACTAGAAGCATTGCGTGTTCTCAAGGCTCGTTACGCAAGGGTATTACTTGCGACTGGTCAGGAAAAGGATTTTGTGATAATGGTTTTGAGGAAGGCCCCAGCAAGAAAAGTTCCAGTAACAAAAGATGGGGTCAAGGAAGATAAGTCCGTTCTGAATGTATATGGTTTTGGTCGTAAAGCAGAAGGTGGAGAGTTCCAATATATGAGATTGGCCGCATGGGGTGATGCTGATATTAATCCCATAGGTATTCTAATACCTTATACAGTTTATAAGGTAAATATTAGGGATAAGGGAAAGGGACAAGGAACAATAACTGAGAACACTAAATGGACAAAGGACAAAGAAATGAAAAAAGAGGTTGCACTCTCAACACTCAGGAAGTTGTTAGGAACCATTCCATTCACGGATTACGAGTCCATAATGGAAGATGGTAAAACCTATTATGTTGAGGGTAGTGTAGTCAGACATCACATATCAGAAAAGGATGGTAGGAAGTTCGCATCATATACTATCATCCCGAGTGATATGACCAGTATCGAGGACCAGATACAGACACAAGGTTTGACTGTTTGGGTTGACCCAGACATGGTCAAGCATGGGGACGATTCCCTACTGTTGTTTGTAGGTAAGTTCGTAAAGAGCAAGACTGGGTCTCCTGTTCTGTCAGGAGAGGTTGTGGTTCCGATAATAGATTATCCACTTCAGTCTGAAGAAAAGAAATCTGAAGTGACTGAAGACCCCTTTGCTACACCAACTGCACCCGCTAAACTTGGTGTAAAACTGGTTGCAAAACCACAGCCGGCAGAGAAGCCAGTTGCAAAACCTTCATCACCACCACCACAAAAGAAAGTGGATAAGAAGGAAAACTATTTTGATAATGTAAAAATACTTGATGGTGATGAAGACCCGTTCAGTTAATCAAGAATCGAGGGGAGTGATTTAAATGTCGGGAAATATTCAACCAGTGAAACCTTTTGAATTCGATTTGAGTGAGGAAGAGGGGGATTCGAAGATTACCATCACCATTGCTGGAGACAAAGGTGAGGGAAAAACTATGGGATTTGCTAATTTCCCTGGCTCGAAAGGTGCAATATCTCTCGACCATAAAACAAAGGTAATTGATGATATCCTCAAAGGTATTGTCAAGAGAGATGTTAATATGAAAGTATTTGATGGATTGAGGTATTACACAGAAGATGCTGGAAAAGTTGGTAATATTGTTGCAGCCGGTCATAAAACTTATATGTATATTCATGCACTTCTGGATAGTATGAAAGGAAAGTATGATTGGATTGTCTTTGATGGTATGGAAAAGTTGCATGAAATATGTGAAATGGAAATGAGGAATATCCATAAGATAGGTGCAACAGAAGGATTTGCTAATTTTAATTGGTGGAAGGACCGACGAATGTCTATAAGGTCACTACATAATAAGGCAATGACAGCAGCAAATATAGGAGTTATATATACAACCTATCTCGAGTTTGTCACTGAGATTGTCGAGAATGAAAAGACTATTCAGGGTAAGAGACATCCGAAATGGGTAGATGTAGTTATGACAGAAACTGATGTTGTCATGCATGCTTATGCAACTGAAGATAGTTCTGGAAAGAGAAGGTATTATGTTAAGGTAAAATCTAGCAAGAGACCTACTTTCATAAGAGATGGTTGCACTGTTGAAGTCAGTGGGTATAATTATACTAAACTCTTTGAGGGTGGTAAGTTACCAGTTCCCAAACCTAATAAGGCAAAGAAGGAACCAGTAATAGTATATGATGGTACTGGTCTTGCTGCAATAGCAGTTCAAGAAGTGGAAGAACCTAAACAAGAAGAAACTATAGAATTAACATCACCAGTTGAACCGACAAATGATGATGGCACTGGCAATCCATTTTAAGTAGTAAGGAGTGATAAGTATGGGAGAAACAAAAATAGGTGCACCAAAAGAAGACTGGCTCTCGTTCATCGACCTTCTGGAATGTGGAAAAGAAATGATAAAGAATGTCGATATGAATGTGACCAAGGACATGATAAAAGTGAGTGAATGGGCAAAGGACAATACCGCCAAGATTGATATAGAATGGAAACCAAAGAATATCACTATTGGTGATTTTGTCAAGATAACCATAGACCCTAATAAGATACTTAGGGCTTTGGGTACACTCGCCGATGTCGGGATGATAACGGGTAAGTTTGATGATAAGATAGCCGAGTTTGATGATAGTAGAAGGTATATAAAGTTCCAACTACCAGAGGCATCAAGTCAAAAAGAAGCTAAGACAATGAAGTTTGAGAAGTTCCTTCTAACCTTCGACATAGATGCAGATGTAGTCAGTCAGATTATGTCTAAAGCCATTCAAGCAATGGAACTAACTGAAGCAGTTTTCACTATAACCTACAAGGATGGTATAGTGGATATGAAAGTTGGGGACTTCACTAGAGAAGGTCAAGAAATGGTCTTCCCACTGACTTCGAGTTTGGCTGGAGCAACAACTGATGAAAGTGAGTTCACATCATCATTTAATATAATGCTCCAGAATATTATGAAAGTTGGTGGAAAACTGACCGCTTCAATCGGAAAAAACTACCCTATAAGGTTGGGTGTAGAGAAAAAGGGGATTAAGGCAATGTATATCATCGCGCCGGCGATGGTAAAGAAATAAAGAACATCTGAGGGGAGAATACCGGTGGAGAAACAAGAGTACTTGAAACTACTCCATGAACTAAAGATGGATGGTCTTCAACGTATTCTTGCTTCTCCTTTACAATTCAAAGTTACTTCATACAATTCACTATTGATAAATATCGCAATGTTAAATAACAAAGAAAACCCAGTTTGGATGTCTCAAAATCGGTATCAAGGACCTCATATGATTGCAGAAAAAGTATTTAATGAGTTTGAAGGAAAAGGTAAATCTTTAACGGAACAAAAACAATCACATTCCGATATGTTAAAATTATTAGAATGTGTAGAAAAGAATAAATGGAGGATGGTGGTTTTACATTCCGGTAGTAAGTCGTTCCATAGTTACATTCATGTTCGTGATATTGCAGACAAACCTGAAAACTTTTCACGAACTTATGATGCCGTTGGAAAGTGGGTGAAGAATGTGTTAGGATGTAAGTCCATAGATTTGAAATGTGCAGAACCTAAACGACTGCACAGAGTTCCTCTTACATCACCACATGGTAAAGGTATGTGTATTCCTATCCCAATAGATATGCTTACGGACTTAAAATCAATAATAGAACTCACTCAACATCCAATAATAAAATTCGGGAAATATCAGACAAAAGGAGAGGAAGTTTCATTGAAAGAACTAATGAAGATAACTGGGGCTGGACATATAATTACTCCTAATTCCCTCCCCACAAATGGTTCAGGTCTTACGACTATTGTCCAGCCCCAATTTTTATATACTCAAGATAAGTTTCTTCAATATCTAGATTCAATACTAACACAAAAATGTGTATTGAATGATTTATTAACGGTTCACCCAGAACATGAAACTAGAGTCGCATTTGTAGCATGGTTAGTTTTCTTACATTTTAATGAACATGATGCTATTAGTATTTGCGATAAGTTAGCAGATGTGGCACAGTGGGATGACAAAAGTAATGTTGAAAAGCGGCGTTACTACGTGAGCCATGCTATACACAGAAAATATCTAACTTACTCATGCAGGAAACTGCGAGATAAAGGACTTAAATGTGTTGGAACAACATGTCCTATGTATGGTAGTAGGTGATTTAAATTACAAGAAAACAACTTGAACCAGCAGAAATTATTAATTTACTAACAGGTGAAATTACAAAATACACACAATCTATCAAACAAATAAACCAACTGAGAAGATTACATGAAAGTAGAAAAGGTCATACTACATCCGAAGAAATTAGAAGGAAAATAAGTATAGCACATATTGGAATGAAAAGTAAGCCGCACTCCAAAGAAACTAAAAGAAAAATGAGTGATGCTCATAAAGGATTTAAACATACAAAAGAATCAATAAGAAAAATGAGTATAGTACAAAATGGAAAAGTTAGAACTAAAGAAACTAAATTAAAATTAAAGAGAATACATAACACAGATGAAGTTAGACAAAAACATCGTGAAGCAGTGGCAAAACGAAAGTACTCAAATGATGAGTCGGAAGGAGAACTTGATATTCAAGACCAACTACTTCGACAGAATATTTCTTTTGAAACACAAAAGTATATTCCGGGTCTACTACCTGAACAATACAAATATCATAAGTGGGATGATGTATTAGAAGACCTTAAAGTGTTGATAGAAGTTCAAGGTTGTTACTGGCATTGGTGCTCTATATGTCATCCAAATGGTCCACCAGAGCCAACATCTCCACAATTAAAAAGTATATTGGAAAATATAAAAAAAGATAAAATAATAAAAGAATCTGCGGAAAAAGGTGGTTGGAAAGTTATATATATTTGGGAACATACAACTAAACATTGTAATTTACAATTTACATTATGAGGTATTGATATGGTTCTGATTACTGATGATATTAAAGTGTGTAAACATACTAATTCAATTACTGTAGATAAAATAATATTTAAGGATAATAATATTATATTATATTTTTGCACTTCATGTAAGAAAATTCTCAAAATATATATTAATAATAAAGAATTGGTAGACCGTGAAGAGTTTATGAAAATTGCAGAGAAAGTTATTGCAGATATTATGAAAATTACAGATAGAATTGCTACAGATACTATCGAAGCAGTAGTTAAATCAATGAAAAGGTGATACATATGGTTCACGAAATGATTAAGAAAGATGGTAAATGGGATATAACGGATGGACAGATTATTTGTTCCACTCACGATACTGAAACAGAAGCACAAGAAGAACTCAAGAAACTGAAAATAGATGATGAAATATTTGAGTGTATAAAAAAGAGTATATGGAAATTAGAAGATGACTTAAGAACTACATATAATATTGATACTAAGACTTCACGAGATATTATAACAACATATGTAAAAGAATTTGTCGAAAGTAGGGAAGAAGTAGAAACTTGTCCAATATGTGATTCAGAAAATGTGCATGATGCAACTGATGTAATTATTGAAGAAGCTAGAGATGCAACAGTATTAATGCTTTGTGAAGATTGTCAATTTATGTGGGGACGATTTACATAGGTGACTATATGACTATACAAACACTATTTGATGGTATTGTCCAACCTGAGGTGGGACCTACCAGAGGTAAACCTAAAAAGGTTAAGTCAGCATCTGGTGGATATGCATATGTATTTCCTGATAACTTCGAGAAGTGGTTAATGTTTATGGATTTGAGAATGAGAGGTAAGTTAAGGAGGCCTAATATGTCGTGGAAATCTGGTGATAAGTGTTTTTGTGAGTTTGAGTATGGTATTGTTGAAACAGTAAAGAGTGATGGGACTATACTATCGGTGAGACTTAATGATGGTAGTGTAACAGCAGGTTGTGTACCTAAAATATTTCCAAGGACTGAGAGAATAGAAAATATATCTAATATATATGCTAAGAAATATGACGAACTAACATCAATACCATTCCCATCTCTAAACCTTGCACGAATACACGAGTTCCTTATAGAACAATGGATTGGAACTTGTGATAATATTTTGGATGTAAAAAGTGTTGTCTTAGATATGGGTTCATTAATTTCATTTATAGAAAAGATTAAGGAAGAAGTTGAAAAATCTCAGAGTATAGAAGTATGTGGAGTAAAAATATTTAGATGAGGTGAAGTAAATGACATATAAATTAGTTAAGAAAGATAATGGTGAGTGGGATATTATGGATGACCAATTTCTTCATTGCACTTATAATAATCTAATTAGTGCACAAATAGCACTAAAAGATTTACAAAGACAAGATGAAATAAATGATTATATAAATGATAATATATGTGAATTAGAAAAGAATTTAATGAGTATGTTTAATATTGATGTTGATACTGCTATAGAAGTTATAAAAGATTTTATTGCAAATAATTATTAAGGTGATTAATATGGGATGGATAGTTGATATTCGCGAGCCACAAGAGCTCGTAAATTATTTTGTCAGTAAAGGTGGAAAGACTGACAAACTCAATGTTGGTGACTATTCATATAACGAACTTGTAGGTTTTGAACGGAAGAGTTCAGATTTTATGGACTTCACTCGTATGCTTTCACAGATAGATGAATTAATTGATGCTTATACATATCATTACCTCGTTGTTGAAAAATCATTACTGGATATCATACAAGAAGCAAATAAGATATATAATAAAAATATGCTTCCTAATATATTAGGAGTAGTGGCTTCGTTATGTGTTCGTGGATGTCCACCTATCTTTTGTGGCTCACAAGCTACTATGCTTGTTATAATGGAAAAGTTAGCAGTAAAATCGCTTGATGGAAAAGATAGGAATCTACCAAGAATACTTAGAACACATCACTATAATGATGAAGATAAAGCAGTTAATATATTGAGGGGGTTTGGATTTGGTATTACTAAAGCTGAGGATATTTCCACAAAATATCATGGAGATGTGCTTGAAATCCTTGATATAATATTACATAGACCAGAAGAATTCAAGACAATTTATGGCATTGGTGGTGGAACTATCGAAGAACTCAGAGCAACATTAGCATCTAAAGGTGGAGCAACAGTTAAACCTAAGGAAAAGGAAACAACTGAGAATATTGACCTTACCGAGCAACCATTTTAGGAGTGTTAGGAGTGGAGTGATATGGTTAAGAAAGTAAAAGAAACAATAAAAGGGGTCGATAGAAGGAATCCGAATGCGGGTGAAGAGATGTTATCATCCAAAGAAATATTAAATAATTTATATAATAGATGGGGCAATTGCTTAGTAGTACAGGAAAATACACCAGTAGCATATGACCAAGCTACGGATACTCTAAGGACTGGAAAAGTTATTTTCACAATTGCTAGTGACCCAAAGAGGGAGTTTTGTCATCGAGTTGCACCATCAGAATCTATGAGTGAAACTTTAGTGGGTTTGGGTACATTCAATGGAAATATGTGTCCAACTTGTAAGAAGGGTCCAGTTAATAAAATCTTGATACGCCGTATAGTATTAATTAGCACACAACAGTGTAAATGGGATGTAATGTTCTGGAGTAAAAAAGGGTATGCATATCGACCAATAGAAGACAATGGTTTTTGTGGAGCAGAACATCTAAAATATGTTTATAGTTTTAAGAATCTTAATTATTATGATTCGGGTCTGATAGAATTACCATATGAAGATTTAGAGGGTGAATATAGTATGCATGTAACTATAATAAATGTAGGTAGTAAATCAGGTGTAATCAAGTTACAAGGAAAGAAGGGGGCATTATTTATCAAGATATTTTATGAACCAACTGGTTAAGGGGGTATTGTCATGGATAATAAACCTCTTACCGAAAAGTTGAGGCCACTATTACTCGAAAATGTAGTAGGCCATATAGAGAACCTAAAAATACTCAAGACCTGGATAGAGAAATTCAAGTCTGAGGAATTTCAGTTCCCCAACATGCTATTCTATGGGCCACCAGGAACTGGCAAGACTTCAACAGCAAAAGCATTTGCACGAGAAATTCTTGGTGAGTCTTATCCACTTGGATTACTCGAGTTAAATGCTTCAAATGAACGCAAGTTGGAAGTAGTTCGTGGAAGGATTAAAGAGTTTGCTTCATGTGCACCTATGGTTGGCATTAATTTAGTTATTCTTGATGAAGTAGAAAACATGACGGCAGATGCGATGGCCGCCCTAAGGCGTATAATGGAAATATATAACCAAACAACTCGTTTCATATTAATCACGAATGAAGTTGATAGTATAATAGAACCAATACAATCAAGATGTGCACCATTCATGTTTGGTAAATTGGATGATGTAGTAATGGAAAATTACATGAAAAATATAGCTTTGAGTGAAGGTATTGACCTTCAACCTGATACTATTCCAATATTAGTAAAATATGCTGATGGTAAACCTCGTGATGCTTTAAATGTCCTTTCTAAACTTATTGGTCAAGATGGAAATCCCATAACTAAAAGTGTGCTTGAGAAGATAGTACTGACATCCTCTGGGACCGCCTGGGAGGCGATATACACCAATGTATTTATTAATCCCTTATCCTCGGATAAGAAAATAGTATCCCTTATAGAAGAGCGGGGAATTAATCCTAAAGAGATTATAGAAAGGATTTTAGGATTTCTAATATTAGATGAAAAAATCCCTGACAAAATAAAGACAACAATGTTAATCAAGTTAGCAGAGTTCGATTATCGGTTAGCAATGCGTGGAACTCCAAGAATTCAATTAAGATGTTTAGTGTGGAGCTTTTGTAATGTGGGTAAAGAGTATTATGCTAAGAAACAGGAGTGATTGAAATGAGATGTATATTAGAAATACATGATAAGTGTTCATTACCTGAACATAAAACTGGTCCAACATATAATATAGCTAAACCTAACCCAGATGCCTTTGATAAAAATGAGTGTATAGGTTGTTCAATGTATCAAATATGTTGGTCTGTTAGTAATATGGAAAGTGCGATAGATAATGATGCGCCATAGGTGACTAAATATGGGTGAAATGCACGAACTTACACTGGACATAATAAATACCTTAGTTGCTAAGTTTAGTCCTAAAGGACTTACCTTACCACAAAAGATTGGACTTAAAAATCTCAAACAAGAAATACTTAAGACATCAGAAACCGAGTTATTAAGTGCTATGATTGATGTTGATAAAAAGATTAGAAAAGTAGTATATGCAGAGGAGGAGTGAAGTAAATGGCTAAGAGACGAAAGTCACAAAAAATACAACCTTTGTTTGGTATACCTGGGTTGAAAGGTGTTATGAAAGATTTAAAAGATATTATGAAAGAAGGAAAAGAGTTTATGGAGGAATTTAATGAACTTGCTGGTCACGCCGAAAAGATATCCGAGAACTTAGCAAAAGCAAATGGGGAGGATGATGGCAAGTATGAACGAGTGGAAACCAAGAGTAAATCTAAAGAATTCAGACAATCAGACTTTGATAAAGAATTTCCACCCATGACTATTGAAAAGGCATTGAAGATAATGGAACTAAAACCAGAATCCAATCCAGCTGAGATAACTGCAAAATTCCAAGAACTGAATAAGAAAATAAAGAATAAAGTTCAGTTTATGGAACTATATATAGCCTACAAGAAACTTATGGAACAAAGAAAACATTTTGTAGAGAAGGGAAAACCGAGGGTTGTCAATGAGCCGTGATTGTGCAGACCGACCAGGACGACATCCAATGGCAAGTCATATCAGGTTTATACTTGATAGAATTTGCCCTGAGTGGCAAAATGACCCAGAAATGGTAGATACTCCACGACGAGTTGCTGAATCACTCAGGGAATTAACTCGTGGATATGACCCACCGGATTTCACATTCACAACTTTCCCGACAACATATAAAGGAATCGTAACTATACCCGACATACCATTCAACTCTTTGTGTGCTCACCACATACTCCCGTACATAGGAAAGGCCCATGTTGGTATTATATATAATGGTAAGAAGTTAGGATTATCAAAGTTTATTAGAGGAGTTCAGTATTGGTCAGCAAGGTTAACTTCACAAGAGGAACTTACACAATTTATTCATAAACAGTTAACAAATATAATGAAGCCAAAAGGGTTGGCAATAGTGATTGAGGCAAATCATATGTGTGAATCCTTACGCGGAATTAAAGTTCCTAATGTGCCCACAATAACAGCAGAGTATAGTGGTCCATTCCTGAAAGATTCAAAAACACGTGATGAGTTCCTAAGATTGATAGGGAAGTGACTTTATGAAATACAAAGCATGCACAACTCGAGTTAGAGAAGGGGATAGTTTTGAATTACCTGAAGGAGTCATTGGTATAACTGTAGTTTTGGAATATGCTATAATAATTGAAGAAACTGAACAGATTGTAACTATTGGCAATGTAGAAGAGAAAATGATGCTTCAACATAGAGTTCCTGAATGGATTATTAGTTACTTAGTTCCAGAAAAGTGAGGGTGAATAACATGGAATGTCCAAAGTGTAACAAAGAAATGAAAGAACAATCCGTCACAGACCCGGATACTAAAGTTCAGTCTACTGAACATGTATGTCCGGCTTGTGGTACGGTTGTTAAACATCCAAAGAATATGAAAGTCGGGGATAAGGTGGTCGTATGAATGAACCTTACTTTGACCCTAAAGATGGTTTACTGAAAGTTGATGGAAAATCTATTACAGAAGTAAAATCAACTGACTTAATTAAAGATGATGATGGTAATATCGTTGAAGTATTACTACCTATACCATCTTCACCATGTGACCCTGAAATTGTTGTTAAAGAATATGCAAAAAGACCAGTAATAAAACTTTTGGACTTACATAAAGATGGAAGTATTTGTCACTCTCCATATTGTAATAATAAACATATAGAATATGAATTAACTTATACAATTACTAAGATAAAGAAAATAGTAAGGTAGTGATATAGTATGACTGACACATTCTGTGATAAATGTAATATATTGATGGATTATTATAAACCATCAACAGGAATTCCAGGTACTAGTAGATATGTAGTATATTTAAAATGTTCAAATTGTAAAATAAAAATAAGGATGGTGAAGAGTTTATGATTACCAACGCCGATGCTAAAGTTAAAGTTATAAATGAACTCTTGGACAAGAAAAAGAAAGTCATGGTATTGCAACATGACCTCGATAAAGATAAATTTGCAATAGCAGAAGAGGACCCTGAACTAACTGAACCAAAAATATTATGTCAAGGTCGTAGAATAGAGATATTAAATATACTAAACAAACTTGGCCCCAAGGGGGACTCACTACGAAAGCAGCTATCACACAAATAAACTATACCGTTGATAAAGGAATTCTATCCGTCCGATTATATGGACGTACAGAAGACCGAAAACGATTAGTTTTCAACTTACCAAATACTCAACCTCACTTCTACGTCCCGGTAGGGGAAAATATCCCAAAGGTTCCAGAAGTAGTTTCAGTTGAACCAGGATATAAATCATTATTCGGTGCTCAACTCAAACGAATTAATGTTAGGTTCCCTTTTGATGTTCCAAAACTTAGAGATGGACTAACTCATTATGAAGCTGATGTTCTATACGAAAAT
>Ga0315274_10012788_pt1 | contig 11962 bp, 11 predicted proteins | sample YL17G02_20_MG_FD_203700 | JGI IMG/M metagenome (GOLD analysis project Ga0315274, IMG submission 203700) | Sediment microbial communities from Yellowstone Lake, YNP, Wyoming, USA - YL17G02_20 | ecosystem: Environmental > Aquatic > Freshwater > Lake > Sediment | place: USA: Wyoming | collected... | reverse complement strand
CGGCCTCGGCGCGGGACGCAGCCTCGAGCTCGGCCGAGCGCGCCGCGGCGGCTGCTCTCTCCGAGTCGAGCTCGGCGCGAACCCTCCTGGCGTCGTCGGCCAGGGCCGCGCGCTCCCTCTCGAGCGCGGCGGCGGCGGCGGCGGCCTCGGCCCTCTCGGCCGCGGCGCGCTCGGCGGCCTCCTCGGCGGCCTCCAGCGCCTGCGAGGCGTCGCGCCGGGCGCCGTCGGCCAGGCGCGCCTCCTCGACGGCGGCGGCGCGGCAGCGCTCGGCGTCCCCGCGGGCCTCCTCCGCGGCCCGCAGGGACCCGGCGGCCCGCGCCTCGGCGGAGGCCAGCGCGGCCTCGCGGCCCCGCAGCGCCTCGGCCAGCGCCGCGCCCTCGGCGGCCTCGGCTCGCAGGGCCTCGACGCGGGCCCCCTGCTCCTCCAGGGCCCGCTCGCGCCCCGCGGTGGCCCTCTCTCGGGCCTCGAGCTGCCGCAGGCGCTCCTCAGACAGCTTGGAGGAGGCTTCGGCCTCGGCGCGGGCGGCCGAGAGCCTCGCCGCCTCGCCTCGGGCCGCGGCGGCCGCGGCGGACCCGGCTGCGAGCGCGTCGCCGGCCGCCCTCTCGAGGTCGGCCTCCTTGGCCTCGATCTCCGCGGCGCGCCGCTCGAGCTCCTCGGCGCGCGCGTCCGAAGCTGCCGCGGCGGCAGCCACATCGGACTCGGCGGCGTCGAGCTCGCAGGCCCTGGCGGCGAGCGCCGCGCGGGCGCCGTCGGCGGCCCGGCGCGCCGCATCGGCGGCCTCGGCCCGGGCCTCCGCGTCGGCGACGGCGGCGGCCCTCGCGCCGAGCTCCGCGGCCCTGGAGGCCAGCTCGCTGGCCTCGCGGGCGGCCTCGGCGGCCCTGGCGTCCAGCTCCGAGGAGCGCCGCGAGACCTCGGCCTCCGAGGCCCTGACGGCGGCGGCGCGGGAGGCGGCCTCGGAGGCGGCGGCCTCGGCGCGGCGGGCGGCGGCGGCCGCGGCGGCCGAGGCCCGGGCCCTCGAGCGCAGGGCGCGCGCGGCGGCCCCGCCGCGGGCGGCGGCGGCGTCGAGAGAGGCGGCCCAGGAGAGCAGGGCGGCCTCCCGCTGGGCGAGCTCCGCGACGCGGGCCGCGAGGGCGGCGGCGGCGTCCGTCGCCGGGAGGCAGGCGGAGGAGGCGGTGGAAGCGGCCGACCCGAACAGCAGCGGGGGCAGCGGCCGAGCGCCGTCCGCGGCCGCGCCGGCAGAGCGGGCCGCGGCCGCGGCCTCGGCAGCCGCGGCGTAGGCTGCCAGAGCAGAGGAAGGGAGCGACGCCGCCTTGGAAGAAGAGGGCGATTTTCTGTTTCCGTCTCGGCCGAAAGATTCCTCCTCCTCCTCTTCCTCCTCCTCGTCTCCAGTTCCGCCAAGGGCAGCCTCCGCGGCCTCGGCGAGAAGAGCTCTGGCCCTCGCGGCGGCAGCCTCGCGCTCGTCGAGGGACGCCTGCGCCGCCGTCAGAGCGTCCAGGGCCCTCTGCGCGCGAGCGGCGGCCCCGTCGGCGGCCTCCCTCTCCCCGCCGGCGAGCGCGGCGGCCTCCCTGGCGGCGGCCTCGGCCTCGGCGGCGAGCGCGGCGCGGTTCTCCGCGGCCTCCGAGACGGCCGAGGCCTCCTCGGTCGCCGCGCGGGCCGCGTCGACGGCCTGGCGGGCCGCCTCGCGCTCCTCCTCGGCCTCCGCGCGGGCGCGGGCCACGGCGGCCGCGGCCGCGGACAGCTCCGCCTCCCGCAGGTCGAGCAGGGCCTGCCTCTCGGCGGCGCCGGCCGCGGCGCGGCACCCCTCGGCGCTCCGCCGCTCGGCCTCGGCCTCGGCGGCGTCGAGCGCCAGCCTGCGCTCGTCGGCCGCGGCGCGCTCGGCGCCCAGGGCCGACGCCAGGTCGTCGAGGTCGCGCGCGCGCGCCTCAGCCTCCTGGGCCGCGGCGGAGAGCGCGGCGTCGCGGGCGGCGAGGTCGGCGTCGGCCTCGGCCGCGGCCTCGTCGGCCCTGGCGGCGCGCGCCTCGAGGACCTGGGCGGCCTCGAGGGCGGCCTGTTAGTTGGTAGTAGTGGAAGTCGATAGGGAAGAGGAAGAAGCGAGTGGGTTTTTCCCCCCCGGCAAAACGGAGCTCGAAAGAACGCCGAAAAGGAAAAAAAAACCTCAAGACTCGAAACACACAACTCTCTCAATCTTTCTCACCTCCTCCTGGTCGACCAGGGCCTGCTCCCGCGCCCTCGCGTCGGCCTCGCGAGCCGCCACGGCCTTTTCGAGCTCGACGCGCAGCTTCGCGACCTCGGATTTTTCGCCGCCCAGCCGCTCCCTCTCGAGCCGGCACTCGTCCATTTTGGACTGCACGTGCGCCGCGGCCTTCCGCTTGAAGTCGTCCTTCCAGGCTCCGAGCGCGGCCTCGTGGGCCGCGAGCGCCTCCTCGCGGTCCGAGACGGCGGCGCGCTCGCGCTCCAGGTGCGCGTCGTTGCGAGCGCGCTCGGCGGCCAGCGCGGTGTCGGCCTCGGCGCGGCGCCTTTCCAGGTCTCGCAGCCCCGACGCCAGCGTCTCCTCCATCTCGCCGCGCTCCCGGGAGAGGGCCTCGGCCTCTCGCTCGACGGCGAGCGCGCGCTCTCCCAGCACGGCCAGGCGCTTGGCCTCGGCAGCACTGGCGAGCTCCTGCTCCTCGACGCGAAGGCGGCGCTGGGCCAGCAGCGCCTCTTCTCCGGCGACGGCGGCCTCCCAGGCGGCGGCCCTCGCGGCGGCGGCGTCGTCGTCGGCCGCTGCGCGCTGCTTGGCCCGCAGCGCCGCGGCCTCGGCGGCGTCCCTGTCGCGGGCCGCCCCGGCGGCAGCGGCCCTCGCCGCGGCGGCGGAGGCCTGCGCGGCGTCGGCGGCCTGCGAGGCCTGCGAGCAGCCGAGGCGCGCCTCTTCTTCTTCCGCGCGCGCGGCATCGCGCGACGCGGCCGCCGCGCAGGCCTCTCTCTTGAGCTCCCCGAGCTTCGACGCGGCAGCGCGGGTCTCGCGAACGGCCTCCGCGGCTGATTCTTTCGACGCGGCAGCTTGTGCTTTCGCAGCGGCGGCGTCGGCCTCGGAGCGCGCCTTAAGGGCAGAGGCCGCTTCTTCGCCCTCCCTGAGGTCTTTTTCTTGCTGCTCGCGCCGGCGCTCGAGGGCCGACTCTGCCTCGCGGAGGCGCTCCTCGCGCGAGGCCAGGGCCGCCTCGGCGCCGGCCTGGCGACGGGCAGCGACGGCTGCGGCGTCGTCGGCAGCGGCGCGGGCCTAGAGGCGGTGGTGGGTTTGTTTTTGTTTAGAAGAACAAGTGGGAAAGAGAGGGTTTTTTTTTTTTGAATGGGGGGTCAGCAAGAACATAAAAGAGACCCGAAGATGAAAAAATGCAAAAACTCTCTCTCCCTCTCTCTCTCACTCACCCTGGCAGCGTCAGACAGCATCGCCTCCGCTTCCCTCCTCGCTGCCGAAGCCGCCTCCGAGGCCGCCGAGGACGCGGCCTCGCGGGCGGCGACCGCGCGCTCGCGCTCGTCGAGCGCCCTTCGAAGAGGCTCGGCGTCCCTCGCTGCGCCCCTCGCGCAGGCCTCGGCCTCTCGCGCCGCGAGCTCGGCCCTCGCCGCGTCCTCCTCCCGCGCCTCGGCGCGCGACAGCCTCGCGTCGGCCTCGGCGAGGGCTGCCTCGGCCGCGGCGGCCCTCGACGCGGCCTCGTCGGCGCAGGCGCGCGCCGCCGCCTCGGCGTCCCTCGCGGCGGCGGCGGCGGCGGCCCTCGCGGCCTGCGCGGCCCGCGACGCGCTTTCGGCCTCGGCAGACCGGGACTCCAGCTCCTCCATGGCCCCCCTCTTAGCCGACTGGATGTGATCCAGCTGCATGCGGGCGGTCTTGAGCGCGTCGCCGAGCTCGACCAGCGCCGCGCGGGCGGCCTCGGCGTCGTCGAGGGCGGCCGCGGCGGCGGCGTTGGCCGCCGAGGCCTCGGCGCGGGCGTCGTCGCGCGCGCGGCGCCACTCCTCGGCCTCGGCGGCCAGGGACGACGCAGCGACCGAGGGGGACGACGAGGGGGGCTCCTGCGGAGGAGAGGGGAAGGAGAACGCGGAGGAGGAGGCGGCGACGGCGTGGACGGAGGCGGAGGAGGTCGCGCCGGGCTGCTTGCCGGCAGCGGCAGCAGCGGGAACATTTCTCCTCGGGGAGGCGAACGGCGGGTGCGGGAGAGTCGCTGCTGCCGTTTTCGCTTCAGTGGCGGCGGCAGAGGGCTTGATACTGAGTCGGCCCACGCGGCGCTCGGGCTGTTTTTTTCGGGGGGTTTGTCGTTGGCGTTGGGACGGACAAGGGGGTGAGTGAGAGTGAAGGTCGCCGTCGCCGTCGTTTCTTCTTCGCAAACGGAAGCAAACGACAGGCGAGTTTTTTTCGTTCCATATTGAGGGGGGTGTTTTCCCCAGCTTTCGTTCCTCTCTCTCTCTCTCTCTCTCTCTCTTGACGAAACTCACCGACGACTCGGGAGACGATGTCGACCTCCCGTGCGTGCCCCACTGTTTTTATGTGTGTTGGGAGAAAGTGTACATGGAGGTGAGAACGAGCAAAAGTCGAATGAGAGAGAGAGAGAGAGCAAGACGCGCCATCGGCAACCCAGCTGCGATTCATCCGCCTTTCTTTCTCTCTCTCTCTTTCATCTCCCTCTTACCTTTGCTTGGAGCCTCTCCAGCTTCCCGAGGACGCGCGCCGCGGCGCGAGCCGGGGACGACGAGCGGTGCTGATCCTGCGGCTGGGCTCGCTCGGGCGACGAGGAGGAGGCCGCGGGAGGCATCGTCGTTGTCGGTTTTCTTCTTGCCTCGACGAATGCTCTCAAGTCGAGTGCTTTCTCGCGTGCCCAGCGTCGTCGCTTGGGAGCGAAGAGGCTGCAAGCTCCTCCTCTCTCTTGTGGGCGCGATCGAGCTCTCTCTCTCTCTCTCTCTCTCACTGAACGACGAGCGAAAGAGAGAAGAAGAAGAGTAGTCTCTAGATAGACGCGAATCGAGAAAGAGAGTCTTCGACGAAACGACGAAGTCAACCTTGTCTTTTTTTCGAAAAAATGAAGAGTCTCGAAACCGAAGAAAAAAACTCGACTTCTCTTCTCTTCTCTTCTCTTCTCTTCTCTTTCTCTTAACTCCTCTTCTTCGGGTTTCCAGTTTTTTATATATACATACGGCGTTGTCGCCGGGACGGACAAGAGAGAGGCAAGGGAGCGGGCTCCTCTCTCCCTCCTCCTTCTCCTCCTTCTTCCTTCCTCCTCCTCCTTTCCTCCTCCTTCTTTTCTGCCTCAATGCCCATTCTCCTTGACCGGCGGCAGCGCGTCACAGAGCGTGCCCAGCCTGAGGATGCCCCACTCCAGGAGGTCGATGTGCGTCAGGGCGGCCTCGTCCCACCTCGACTCCGTCATGGGGCCGTCGCCGTCGCAATCGAAGCGGACGGCGTCGGCCTCGGCGCGCTCGAGCGTGAGCGGGACGGGCGCGGCGCCCCACTGCGGCGGGAGCTCTTTCGCTATCTCGACGAGCCCGGGGGCGAGGACGCCTGTTTTTTTTTTTTGTGTGTTGTTGTTTTTGTTGTTGTTGGGTGTTTGTTTGGGGGGAAGAGAGGGAGAGAAAGAAGAAAAAGAAGAAGAGTGAGTTTCGCGGGCGAAAGACTTTGAGTGGAGAAAAACCCGAAGAAAGCAAAATTGAAGAAAAACAAAACTCTCTCTCTCTCTCTCTCACCGCAGCACTCTGGCGCCACGGCCTCGCTCCCGGCCCTCTTCCCAATCGTCCAGTACGCTCTGGCCCCCATCTTGTGCACTGTAGAATAAAAGTTGACCCATTCCTGTTGGGTGAGCGACGGGTCGGGTCCTCGGCTCCAAATGTCAAACCCGGGAGCGAGGTCGGCGGCGCTGCCCGAAGCGAACGACATCCCCGCGGCGGAAGCCGCGGCGAGCGACGCCCTGGCGCTCATGGAGAAGTTGGCATGCGAGAGCATGAAGGAGCGCAGGGCAGCGGATTCGTCGAAGGAAGGGCTGGAGTAGAGGGACGAGGTGAAGTTGGACAGGGCCGAGGCGTTGATGTGGCGCGGGGTGAGCAGCGACGGGAAGGCCTCGGCGGGGGGCTTGCTCTTCTTGCCGCTGCTCTTGTGCTGCTTCTCCTTCTGCTCGGCAGCGGCCTTGGCGGCCTCAGCGCCCTTCCACTCGGTCAGCCGCGAGATGGCCAGCTCCTTCTCGATGTACACGGACTCTCTCGTGTCGTTGACGGCGATTTGCGCGACGTGCCACGAAAAGGCCCAAACCGGGACCATCGTCTGCCCCATGCTCCTCCTAGAGAAGTCGCTCGAGTACACCCGCATCTCCGCGATCGTGAGCCTGCCGTCCCCCTCGACGTCATAGGCGGCCAAGGCCGCGAGCGCCGCCGTCTCCCGGATCCGCCGCAGCTGCTCCTTCGACGCGCGCTGCGTGCCGCCGCGCGGCTGCAGGTCGCCGTACTGCGGGAGCCCGTCGGCGAGCTCTTTCGCGGAGAGCATCCCGTCGCCGTTCGCGTCGCCGGCGAGGATCCACACGGTCGCCGCGTCGGTCAGATTGGCGCGCTTGATCTCAGAAGCGTCGATTAGCCCGTCCTCGTTCGCGTCGGCGGCGGCGAAGAGCCGGTCGACGGGCTCGGCGGCGTCGCCGGGCAGAGACAAGTCCTCGCAGACGTCGACCTGGCCGTCGCGCGTCAGGAAGGCGACGTACTCCTGCTTCGTGATGCGGATCTCCCGGGCCGCGGTCTCGGTCCCCGGACTGAGGGTGCGGTTGGCCGCGGCCATGGCCAGGAGCACCAGCTCGGGCTGCGCCAGCATGCTGCCGAGTCCGCTCGGGGAGATTGTCCGCCGCACTTTGGCGCCCGACGCCGACGAGACAACGGTCTCGAGCCGCGCCACCGTCCTGGGCAGCCCGTTGATCGTCGAGTTTTCTGGGATCTCTCCGTCGGAGAAGACGGTCATGACCCTGGAGACCTCGTTGCCAAAGAGCGCGTCGCTCAGCGGCCTGAATCGAACAATGGACGGCAGCAGCAGCGGCGAGGCCGCGGCGAGGTCGTACTCGGTGAGCACGCCCGCGGCGACGCGGGCCCCTCTCCTCTGCAGGGCCGTGTCGATGATTTCCTTCTCTGTCCACTGCCTCGCGTGAAAGACCATCCTGTTGTTCAGGGGTTCCGTGGAGTTGGCCTCGACGATCGCTTCGGCCTGGCTGCAGCGGTCGTTGATCGCCCCTCCGGTGGAGGCGGTGGAGTTGGAGAAAGTCGACGAGTTGAGCGAGCGGAAGAGCTCGGGGCCGCCGACATTGCCGCCATTGGTGACGTCGGCAAAGGCGGCCTTTGCCGATTCCGAGACCATCCAGGGGTCGCACTTGAGCGAGCGGCCGTGCGAGTATGGGCTCGTTGCGAGCGGAAGGCTCCGCCTTGGCCGCGGAGAGGAGGAGAAGGAGGAGGAGGAGGAGGAGGAGGAGGAGGAGGAGGAGGAGGAGGAGGAGGAGGAGGAGGAGGAGGAAAGATGCGACGAAGATGATTCCGCCGACGACGCCGACGAAGCTGTCGATTGTAGCTGTTCCGGGAGCGCCGCCGCCTGCGCGAGCTCCGCTCGCGCCTTCGACGCAAGGAAGAAGAGCACCGCCGCGATGAGCAGGCAGCTCAGCAGCGCAATTCGCCGGCGGCGCATGGCGAAAGAGAGGTCCCTTTTCCCTCTCTCCCTCGATCTGTTTTCAACTTCACAATTCAGCTTCCTATTTTTGTGCTCGACCTCTCTCGCCGACCTTCCCCCCACCCTACCCCCCTTTTGCACCCACCCGCGCCTATCTCCGCGCCCGACACCTCGGCGTCATCGTTGCTTTGCTCATCGTTTATTCTATCTGAACCGACCTTATATGCAGGGGAAAAAATGTTGGTGTCGTTTATTTTATCTTTCTATTTCTTCTTTCTTTTTCTCTTTCAACGAACTCTCTTCCCCTCTTTTTTTCAAACCCTCTCCCCCTTGGTCGCCCGCTCCACCTCCGGAGCCAATTTCGAAATCCTGTTCAGGACTTTGGCCTGCTTCTCCCTAGAGAGAGAGGAAGCCACCATGCCGAAGGGCTCAGAGCACAAGAACGAGAGCGCGCACGCGGTCTCTTCCTCAGGGAACGAACGCGGGAAAAGCCGACGGAAAAAAATTTGACTGAGTTTTTTTTTTTTGCTGTCTCCTCTGTTCTCTTCTTCGCTCACTCTTCTCTTTTTCTTTCTTTCCTTCAAAGAGAGACACCAGCGAGTTTTTCCACCTTTTTCCTTTTCCTTTTCACCCCACCCTTCTCCACCTACCTTTTCGCAATGGCAGACGGAGCGGGACCTTCCAACCCGGCACCGTCGACCGACGAGTGAGTGCGATTTTTTGAGTGTTGAGAAGCGTCGAGAGACTGGATGCATTCCATCGCTCCGTCGTCAGGGTGGGAGCGACAATGCAAACCAACCCCGCTGCCTTTTCCTCCTCTTTCCCTCTCTCGTTGCGCCTTTCACGACCTCGATGACCTCGCTGACATCGTCTCCTGGGCGCCTGGCGAGGTGGTTGGGCGTAGAAGCGGAGGTAGAGGGCGGAAAGAGCTCTCCCCTCCGCTTCCTCTTTCCTCCGCGCGGACGAAGAAAGCCATCGGACGTTTTTTTCTTTCTCGACAGCGGGGCAGGCTCGCCTCTTTCGTCGCGCTTCTCTCGCTTCTCTCTCCCCGTCTCTGCGCCCCCTCGCCACGTCACGGCACGCACGGCTCCCACCTCCCTGCGAGCGAGCAGGCAGGCGAGGGAGAAAGAAGGAGAGGCGAAGCGAAGCGAAGCGCGAGTTTCTTTTTTCTCCATTTCGATGCCCTTGCTTCCCTCGCCGCGATCGATTGGCGAGGCGCGCCTTTTTTCTTCCCCCATCGATCAATCCCCTCGCTTTCTCACGCCGTCTTCCTCCTCCTCCTCTTCCTTCTCAACCACCACCACCCACTCACTCTCACCAAACAGGAAAAAGCCCTCGGTCGACGGCGGCGCCGCGGGAGCCCCCAAGAAGGACTTCACTACGGCCATCCTGGAGCGCAAAAAGTCGCCCAACAGGCTGATCGTCGACGACGCGACCAACGACGACAACAGGTAAGCGATTGGAAAAGAGTTTGGTCTTTTCTCGCCCTGTCCCGCTTTGCTCGCCCCTTCGTCGTGTCTGCCTCTTTTGGCGCTGCCATAGATGAGGCGAGCGTGTCGCGCATCGCGCGCGCGAGAGAGGTGGCATCGGAGAGAGAAGAGGAAGAACAAAACAGATTCTTGCTCTCGACCTTGGTGCCCGAGACGCCCTCGTTGCTTCCTCTCTCTCTTTCCTCTTGCTACCTCGACCTCAACTCTCTTCCCCTCTGCCGCCGCCGCCGCCGCTCTTCTCCTTCTTCTCCTTCGCGCCTCACACGCCTCCTCATCCTCTTGCGAAAAAATGCGATCCGCGAACAGCGTCGTCGCCCTCTCCCTCAAGACCATGGAGGCCCTCCAGCTCTTCCGCGGCGACACGGTCCTCCTGAAGGGAAAAAAGCGCAAGGACACCGTCTGCATCGTGCTGGCCGACGACACCTGCGACGAGTCGCGCATCCGCATCAACAAGGTGGTGCGCAGAAACTTGCGGGTGCGCCTCGGCGACGTCGTTTCGGTGCACCAGGTGAGATGGAAGAGTTAATAAGTTTTTGGTTTTTTTTTGCCTTTCCTTTTTCGTTGTCGTCGCCGTCGTCGTTGCCGCTACCGCCTGCGCTCTCTTGCTCCTCATTCTCCTCGTGCTTCCTTTTCTCTCTTTCTTCTCTCCTCTGCGAGAGAGACAGAGCAGGAAAATGAGAAGAGACAAAGAAGAAGAGCGAGAAGAAACTTTTCTTTGTCCTTCGTTTGTTTTCTTCCTTCCTTCAAATCTCACCCTCGACCGCGCACCTCAAAAAAAAAAAACCCGGAACCCCCAAAAACCCAAATCTCAAAACCAGTGCACCGACGTCAAGTACGGCAAGAAGGTCCACGTCCTCCCCATCGACGACACCATCGAGGGCGTCACGGGCAACCTCTTCGACACCTTCCTCAAGCCCTACTTCCTCGAGGCCTACCGCCCGGTCCGCAAGGGCGACACCTTCCTGGTCCGGGGCGGGATGCGCTCCGTCGAGTTCAAGGTCGTCGAGACCGACCCGAGCCCCTACGCGATCGTGGCGCCCGACACCGAGATATTCTGCGAGGGGGAGCCGATCAGGCGCGAGGACGAGGAGAGGCTCGACGACGTCGGGTACGACGACGTCGGCGGCGTGCGCAAGCAGATGGTGAGCTTTGTTTTTGAAGTTCTTGGGTATTTTTCTTCGGGGTTTCTTCGCTCGAGGTTGAGCTCGAGGTCGAGGTCGGCAGCCGGAAAACTCACACGCTTTCTCTTCCTTCCTCCTGTCTAAAAATGAATAAAAAATAATCAACAACAGGCCCAGATCCGCGAGCTGGTCGAGCTCCCGCTGCGCCACCCGCAGCTGTTCAAGACGATCGGCGTCAAGCCCCCGAAGGGCATCCTGCTCTACGGGCCCCCTGGTGAGTTCGTTTGTTTTGAAAACTTGTCTTTCTTTCAACCTCGGACAAGAAGAAGAAGAAAAGACTCACCCTTTTGAAAAACCTTAACCTCAAAACTCCAACCTCAACAGGTTCGGGAAAGACCCTGATCGCCAAGGCCGTCGCCAACGAGACCGGCGCTTTCTTCTTCCTGATCAACGGGCCCGAAATCATGTCCAAGCTCGCCGGAGAGTCCGAGTCCAACCTGCGCAAGGCGTTCGAGGAGGCCGAGAAGAACGCGCCGGCGATCATCTTCATCGACGAGATCGACTCGATCGCGCCCAAGCGCGACAAGACCCAGGGCGAGGTCGAGCGCCGCATCGTCTCGCAGCTGCTCACGCTCATGGACGGCCTCAAGTCGCGCGCGCACGTCGTCGTCATGGGCGCGACCAACAGGCCCAACTCGATCGACGCCGCGCTGCGCCGCTTCGGCCGCTTCGACCGCGAGATCGACATCGGCGTGCCCGACGAGGTCGGCCGCCTCGAGGTCGTGCGCATCCACACCAAGAACATGAAGCTCCACGAGGGGGTCGACCTCGAGGCCATCGCGAAGGACACGCACGGGTACGTCGGCGCCGACCTGGCCGCCCTGTGCACGGAGGCGGCGCTGCAGTGCATCCGCGAGAAGATGGACGTGATCGACCTCGAGGACGACGAGATCGACGCCGAGATCTTGGCCTCGATGGCCGTGACCAACGACCACTTCAAGACCGCGCTGGGCGTCTCGAACCCCTCGGCCCTGCGCGAGACCGTGGTCGAGGTCCCCAACGTCACCTGGGACGACGTCGGCGGCCTCGAGGGCGTCAAGCGCGAGCTGCAGGAGGTCGTGCAGTACCCCGTCGAGCACCCGGAGAAGTTCGAGAAGTTCGGCATGGCGCCCTCGAAGGGGGTGCTCTTCTACGGCCCCCCAGGGTGCGGGAAGACGCTGCTCGCCAAGGCGATCGCCAACGAGTGCCAGGCCAACTTCATCTCCGTCAAGGGCCCCGAGCTGCTCACGATGTGGTTTGGCGAGTCGGAGGCCAACGTGCGCGAGATCTTCGACAAGGCGAGGGGCTCCGCGCCGTGCGTGCTGTTCTTCGACGAGCTCGACTCGATCGCCAACCAGCGGGGGTGAGAGTTTCGCTCTTTTTTTGTTTTTTCCGGCGTTTTGCCGCGGAGCGGCGAAACACAAAGAAGAAAGAGAGAGCGGGTTTTGATTTGAGAGAGGGAGGAGAGGGAGTCGAGACGAGAGAGAGAGAGAGCGAGAGAGAGCGCGCGAGAGCGAGAGAGAAGAGAGCGCCAGTTCTTCTTCTTCTTCTTCTTCGAAACGTTGGAACCCCAAGCTCACTTTTCCCTCCACCCCCCCCCCCCCCCCCCCCCGCCCCCCCCCCCCCCCCCCCCCCCCCCCCCGCCCCCGCCGGCGCCCGCGCGC